>ERZ827126.2812-NODE-2812-length-11510-cov-4.709035_pt1 | contig 11510 bp, 6 predicted proteins | sample MGYA00519780_ERZ827126 | MGnify/ENA primary metagenome ERZ827126 (study PRJEB31778, sample SAMEA3449262) | human gut metagenome | biome: human gut; feature: human-associated habitat; material: faeces | place: United Kingdom | collected 2010/2012 ...
GCCCCGACTGGACGGTGTCGCAGGCCATGGCGGCCATCCGCAAGAACGGCTTTGACAAGGAGACCATCAACAACTGCTACGTCACGGACCGTGACCGCACCCTCATCGGCGTCGTTTCGCTGCGCGCGCTGGTCCTGTCCAAGGACCCCGACAACGAGCTGATCCGCGACATGATGGACGACAATGTCGTCAGCGTCAGCACGACCACCGACCAGGAGGACGTCTCCCAGATGTTCGAGAAGTACGGCTACCTGGCCATTCCCGTTGTGGACAACGAGAAGCGCCTGGTCGGTATCGTCACGATTGACGACGCTATCTCGATCATGCAGGACGAGGCCAGCGAAGATATTGCTAAGATGAACGCTATGGGCCCGTCGGACAAGCCCTATTTTAAACAGTCTATGTGGGAACTGTACAAAAACCGCGCGCCGTGGCTGCTGTTCCTTATGATTTCGTCCACCTTCTCCAGCATGGTCATCCGCGGGTATGAGGATGCCCTCGCCGCCGTGACCGTGCTGACCGCCTACATCCCGATGCTGACCGACGCGGGCGGCAACGCGGGCAGCCAGAGTACCTCCACCATCATCCGCGGCATGGCGGTCGGCGACATTGAGCCGCACGACTTGCCTAAAATCCTGTGGCGTGAGTTCCGCGTGGCGATCCTCTGCGGCGGCACGCTGGCGCTCTGCAACTTTGCAAAGCTCATCTTTCTGGACGGCATCCTGCCCCCGGTCGCAGCGGTCGTCTGCCTGACACTGCTCTGCACGGTCATCCTCTCCCAGCTGATCGGCGGTCTGCTGCCGGTCGTTGCCGAGAAGCTCAAGATGGACCCCGCCGTTATGGCATCGCCGCTCATCACCACCATTGTCGATACCACGACGCTGCTCGTCTACTTCAACATCGCACGGACGCTGCTGAAAATCTAATTTTAGACACCGTGTTCAATATTGTAGGTTGTACCACACCCCCGGGTGTGGTACAATTTTTTTAGAAAGAAATTGAGAACGTAGGGGCGGGGCTCTGCTCCGCCCGGCAACGGTACAGCTGCCGCGAGTGGGCACGGGCGGAGTAAAACCCCGCCCCTACTGCGTTATAGAATTATACATGACTTCTTGGCAGGAGACTTTCATCATGAATATGCAGGATTTCTACACCGGGCACGCCTTTGATGCGTATGAGTTTTTCGGTGCGCACACCTACTTCGGCGGCACACATTTTGCAGTGTGGGCACCGTCCGCCCAGCATATCGCGGTCGAGACCGAGGCCGGCACCTTTGACATGCACCGCACCCAGCCCGGTGTGTGGGAGTGCGATGCCCCCGGCGTCAACGCAGGCATGGTCTACCAGTATTGGGTGCGCGGCGCAAACGGCCAGACCGTGGCCCACTGCGACCCCTACGGCACCGCCATGACGCTGCGCCCCGACGGCCGCAGCATCGTCACCGATACGCCCAAGGGCTTCAGCGATGACAAATGGATGCAGAGCCGCACCAAATGCTTTGATAAGCCGATGAATATCTATGAGGTCCACGCCGGAAGCTGGCGGCAGAAGGAGGACGGCAGCTGGTACACCTATGCCGAGCTGGCCGAGCTGCTGCCCGCCTACTGTAAGGAGAACGGCTTCACCCATATTGAGCTGATGCCGCTGGCCGAGCATCCGTTTGACGGCAGCTGGGGCTACCAGATCACCGGCTTTTTTGCGCCGACCAGCCGCTACGGCACACCGGACGAGCTGGCCGAATTTGTCAACGCCTGCCACAAGCAGGGCATCGGCGTTATTCTGGATTTTGTGCCGGTGCATTTTGCCGTGGATGCCTACGGCCTGAAGGAATTTGACGGCACCCCGCTGTATGAGTACCCGGCCGCCGCCGTGGGCCAGAGCGAGTGGGGCAGCTGCAACTTTATGCACTCTCGCGGCGAGATCCGCTGCTTTATCCAGTCCTGCGCCGATTACTGGCTGCGGGTGTTCCACGCGGACGGCCTGCGCATGGACGCGGTCTCCCGCCTGATCTACTGGCAGGGCGACCCCAACCGCGGCGTGAACGGCTCAACGCTGGAATTTTTGAAGGGGATGAATCAGGGGCTGCAGCAGCGCCACCCCACGGCGATCCTCATCGCCGAGGACTCGACCAGCTTCCCCAAGGTCACCGCCCCTGTGGAGTACGGCGGCCTCGGCTTTGACTACAAGTGGGATCTCGGCTGGATGAACGACACGCTGGACTACTTTAAAAAGACCAGCGAGGAGCGCCGGGAAAACCTTGGCAAGCTGACCTTCTCGATGATGTACGCATGGAACGAGCATTACATCCTGCCGTTCAGCCATGACGAGAATGTCCACGGCAAGGCGACCATCGTACAGAAGATGTACGGAGACTACGAGGGCAAGTTCCCGCAGGCGCGGGCGCTGTATCTGTATATGGCAATCCACCCGGGCAAGATGCTCGACTTTATGGGCAACGAATTTGCGCAGCTGCGTGAATTTGATGAAAGCCGCGAGCAGGACTGGATGGTGCTGCAGTACCCCAACCACGATGATTTCCACCGCTACCGCAAAGCGCTGAACGAGGCCTACTGCAAAAACGAGGCCTTCTGGAGCCGCGAGTATGACCCAGCTGCGTTCCAGTGGCTTGATTGCGTCCACCCCGAGCTGGACGCCTGTGCCATCTGGCGTGAGGGGAACGAGGGGGCTGTGCTGGCTGCGTTCAACTTTGGCGATACCGCGCTGGAGGATTACACCCTGACCCTGCCCCGCGCCGGCAAGCTGACCCTGCTTTTGGACACCGACTGGCAGTGCTTCGGCGGCAAGACCGAAAAGCCGAAGCGGGCTGCCGGCAAGGCGTGCGACGGCACGCTGAAGGTGACGCTGGCCCCGTTCAGCGGCCGGCTGTATAAGCTGGTCTGATTTTACAAGGATAGGCAACACCCCTGCGCCGTTTTTGGGATGGCGCAGGGGTGTTTTTTGCTGTGCGGTAGGGGCCGGGCATGCCCGGCCCGTAACTTTGCCGTTGCAATCCCTTTTGCGGTAGATTTGCAGGGAGGGGTCTTGACCCCTCCGCGGCGGCCAGAGGGCTGGCCGCCCTACAAGCGCCCGTGAACGGGGTGTCTGCGTCACCTGCGGGTCGTCGGGGACGCCGACCCCTGCAGGCGCAAACCGCAAGCGCTTCTGCTATTGAAACCGTCCGCGGCGGCATGGGGGCATCCCGCCGGGCGCATACCAGCCATCCGGAAAGAAAACAACTTGCCAACAGAAATTTTGTGTGATAAAATCATAGAAAAGAAGATGCAAGGATGTGATTGAGTGCAGTGGAATAGTGGTCCTGAATCGCCCCGGGAAAAATGGGAGTACCGGCGTGCCCAAAAAGAGTGGGATAAGTTGCGCCAAAAGGAGCGCGGAGCGTACCATTACCAATATCCGTATGCACCGCCGCGGAAAAAGCCGATGGTGCGTCCGGGATTCTTAATTGCATTGGTGGCAGTGTTGGCATTGGCGTGGTATTTGCAAACGGACGCGGGCCAACAGCGGTTTGTGGGATTTCTGAATACGCTGCGTCAGGAACAACAGGCACCCTTGCCGCAGATAAGCACAAACTTTGCACCGATTGCAAGCGGCACAGATATAACAAAATTGTCTATGCAGACAGGGCATTATGTGGATGTGCAAAAAGCGATTGTGGAACAGCTGGATGCAATTGAAAAAAGCATGTATGCCGACTTACAGGATTACGGTTCAATCCAATACCGCTATTATGAGGACTCAATCGCCGCTTTGCTTGTTAAAATTGATGCACTCCGACAGACACACATTGCGTCAACTTCTCCGATGGCGGAGTTTGAAAGCTATTGCAGTGGTTATTATGGGGCAATAGAAACATTTTTTGTCGGTCTGCAGCAAAAGCAGAGCATTGAAAATGCAGACTACAGTGCCCTTGTCACCTGGCAGCAGGAAAATGAGAGCCCCTTTGACAAGTTGTGTCAGTTGATGGACGATAACGGTGTAGTATATGAGTGGAAGACCAATGAAGACGGAGAAGAATATATTTACTTTTTGATGAGCGATAATGGCGCATACTGAAAAGCAGAGCGTTCCGAAAAGAGGAGCGCTCTGCTTTTTTCGGGGAAAATAGGATGATTGCGTAAGATTTCTATATGATGGCGTGATGACAATACTACAGTAGAATGGCTTCCCCCGTGGGGGAAGCTGTCAGTGGCCCCGCCCGCTGACTGATGAGGGGGAGCCCGCCATTATTGCCTGTTTACGGCATGCTTCGGCAAACTCTCCCCTCATCTGGCCCTGCGGGGCCACCTTCTCCCCCAGAGGGAGAAGGCTTAAAGAAGCCGCCCCAATACTCCTCCACGATCTCCCTTTCCACAAACGGCTCCTTTACCCCGTTGCGTTCTATGGTTGTTTCGTGGCCCTTGCCTAAAATTGCAATAATATCCCCGGGCTGGGCGTGGTCGAGGGCGTAATAGATTGCCTGCCGCCGGTCGGGAATCTCTGCAAACGGTGTGGCCGGGTTGCCTAAGCGCAGCCCCGCGCGGATGTCGGCCAGGATCTGCTCAACAGGCTCGGTGCGGCTGTTATCCTCGGTGATGACGCAGAAATCCGCCAGCCGCGCGCAGACGCTGCCCATCCCGAACCGGCGCAGCCGGCTGCGGTCGCCGCCACAGCCGAACACAGCGATCAGCCGCGCGGGCTTATAGGCCCGCAGCGTGCGCAGCAGGCTCTCTGCGGCGGCCTCGTTGTGGGCGTAGTCGATCAGCACCGTGAACGGCGCGCCGACTGCGGCAGGCTCGACCCGGCCGCGCACGACCGCCTCGGCCAGCCCCCGGCGGACAGCCTGCTCCCCGGCGCCGAGCAGCCGCGCCGCCGCCAGCGCCGCCAGCGCGTTGTAAACGCTGAACGCCCCGGGCATACCCACCGTGTACGGTACGCCGTCCACCGTGAAGGCCGCCCCCAGCCGCCCGCCGGTGCGGGTCAGCGTGATGTCGGCGTCCGCGCGCAGATCGGCCGGGCGGTCTATGCCGTAGGTCACGGCGCGGCAGGGCGCGCCCTGCCGGATTTTCCCCACCCACGCATCATCATTGTTGAAAACTCCGGCTGCACAGTGCGGAAAAAGCGCCGCTTTCCAGTGCAGATACTCCGCCAGATCCGCATGCTCCCCCGGGCCGATGTGGTCGGGGGAAAAATTCGTAAAGATGCCGACGGCGAACGCCAGCCCCGCGACCCGGTCGGCCTTCAGCCCGAGGCTGGACACCTCCATGATGCAGGTGTCGCAGCCGTCATCGGCCATCCGGCGCAGCAGCGCCTGCAGGTCACAGCTCTCGGGCGTGGTGTGGTTCAGATCGTGGCGGTGCCCCGGCCAACAGGCACCGTTTGTGCCGATCAGCCCCACCCGCCGTCCGTCCGCTTGCAGGATGGCCGCCAGCAGGTAGGCGGTGGTCGTCTTGCCCTTGGTGCCGGTAATGCCCACCAGCGTCATCCGCCCGCCGGGGTCGCCGTACAGCCGCGCCGAAAGCACGGCCATCATGCGGCGCGGGTCGTCTGCCTGCAAAACGGCGCAGCGGTCGGGCAGATCGCGCCCGGCATAGCCCGGCCCGCACAGCACGGCCGCCGCCCCGGCTGCGGCGGCCTGCGCAGCGTAGGCGCTGCCGTCGGTGTGGAGGCCGGGCAGGCAGACAAAAAGCGCCCCCGGCTCCGCACTGCGGGAGTCGCAGCAGACGCAGGTGATCTCGGTCAGGGCATCTCCCCGCAAAAGCCGGCAGCCGGTATCCCGGATAAGGCGGCGCAGATCCATTCGGCATCACGCTCCAAAAAATTGCTCATACCAGATCAGAAAACTGTAGACGCACCAGATCTGCCGCCAGCAGTCGCCGCCGTGCAGGTGCCGGTTCAACATACTATGCAGCACCTGCGGCCGAAAGAACTGCGCGGCCGCCGGACGCGCAAAGGCGGCGCGCACCCGGCTGGTGTAGGGCTCCTGCCGCAGCCAGTCCCGCACCGGCACGGGAAAGCCCAGCTTTTTGCGGGCGGCGCTGGCCGGGGGCAGTGTGCGTGCAGCCGCCTGCCGCAGGGCAATCTTCGTCATGCGGGCATCGGCCTTGGCGGCGGCGGGCAGGGCAGCGGCCAGAGCAAACACCTCCTTGTCCAGAAACGGCACCCGCAGCTCAAGGCTGTGGGCCATGCTCATCTTGTCCGCCTTGAGCAGGATGTCCCCGGTCAGCCAGAGGTTTATGTCCACCTGCTGCATCCGGCTCACCGGGTCCAGCCCCTCGGTGCTGTCCCACAGGGCCTCCGTCAGGAACATCGGGTCGCCGTCCCCCTCATAGTCGGCCAGCAGGCGGCGCTTTTCCCGCTCGGTCATCAGGGCGGTGGGGCCAAAGTACCGCTCCTCCAGCGGGCAACCGCGCCGCACCAGAAAATTCACCCCCGGCCCGGGCGGCAGCAGCCCGGCCGCCGCGCCCAGACCGCCGCGCAGCCAGGGCGGCAGACGGTCATACCACTGCGCGGTAAAGGGGTCGCGGTAGATGTTGTACCCGCCGAACAGCTCATCGGCGCCCTCGCCCGACAGGCAGACCTTGACCTCCCGCGCGGCCTCGCGGTTCAGGAAGTAGAGCGCCACGGCGGCGGCATCTGCCAGCGGCTCGTCCATGTGGTACTGCACGGCGGGCACGGCGTCCCAGAACTCCCCGGGGCTGATGCGCCGCACCCGGTTGCGCACGCCGAGGCTGCGCGCCAGCGCCCGGGCGGGGAAGGACTCGTCATAGCGCGGCTCGGCGTAGCTGATCGTGTAGGTGCGGCCGGGGCGTGCCAGCGCCGTTATGTAGGCGGAATCCACCCCGCCGGAGAGATAGCCTGCGACCTCGACATCGGCGACCTTGTGGGCGGCGGCGCTGTCCCGCAGAACGGCCTCCAGCTCGGACGGCGGGACCGGCGTCTCCCCGGGCAGAAAGGCGGGCTGCACCCACCGCGTTGTGCGCACGATGCCGTCAGAGAAGATAAGAAAATGCCCGGGCAGCAGCTTCTCCACCCCGGCAAAAAAGGTGTCCCGCCCCGGCGAATACTGGCAGGAAAGATAAAGCGGCAGCTGCGCCGCGTTCAGCCGCTTTTCAAAGGACGGGTGATCCAGAAATGCCTTGATCTCGCTGGCAAACAGCAGCGTGCCGTCCGCACAGCGGCAGTAGTACAGCGGCTTTATGCCGAACATGTCCCGCGCACAGAACAGCGTCCCGGCCCGGCGGTCCCACAGCGCAAAGGCAAACATGCCGCGCAGCCGGGGCAAAAGCTCGCGGCCCCACTGCTCCCACCCGTGCAGCAGGACCTCGGTGTCGGTGCGGGTGGCAAAGGTGTGGCCCAGCGCCGTCAGCTCGGCGGTCAGCGCACGGTAGTTGTAGATTTCGCCGTTGAAAACGACGACTAAGTTTTTATCCTCACTGTACAGCGGCTGTGCGCCGCCCTCTAAGTCTATGATGGCCAGACGGCAGTGGCCGAGCGCCGCGGGCCCCTCCACAAAGGTGCCCTGCCCGTCGGGGCCGCGGTGGGCAATGCGCGCCAGCATGGGGGCCAGCGCCGCCGCGTTTGCTGCGCCGTGCCCCGCGATAAAGCCTGCGATTCCGCACATGATTTTGCGTCCTTTCCCGGCAGTGCAACCTGCCGTTACCGCTTTGTCAGCTTAACTTGCTGGTATTTTACCACGTTCTGTGGTAGAATCATGTCAGAAAAAAGAGGAAAGAGGGCGAGCGTATGACACTGGGGCAGAATATCCAGAATGCGCGCAGGGCGCAGGGGCTGAGCCAGGAGGCACTGGCTGAAAAAATCGGCGTCAGCCGCCAGGCGCTGGGCAAGTGGGAGAAGGATACCGCCCTGCCCGGGCTGGACAATCTGCAGGCGCTGGCTGCGGCGCTGGGCATCGGCGTGGACGCACTGCTGGGCGCGGAGAACGCCGACCCCGCCGTGCCCGCCGTGACGCTGGACGCGCTGCGGGACCTGCTGGCCGCCCGCGATGCCGAGGAAAAGCGCCGCCGCCGCTTGTGGGGCTGTGCCGGGGGCGCGGCGTTCATCGTACTGGCCGGGCTTCTGGCGGGCGTGGCGCTGCAATATGAGCGGCAGATCAGCGCGCTGAACCAGAACTATGCGGCCATCCAGTCCAGCTACGACGCCCAGCAGGCGGAGCTGTCGGCGCAGATTTCGGAATTGCAGGACGCCGTCCGGATGGGCGAGGCCACGGTTCTGGACTGGCGCTGGCTGTCCGTGGACAAGCTGCACCGGGACGCCGATAAAAGCTGGATGCCCGTGCAGGTGCAGGTCACGCCGCGCACGAACCGAGACGGTGTGACAGCCCGGCTGGCTGTGCGCTGCGGGGACGATACGCAGCTGTACGAAATGACCGCCGCGCCCGACGGCAGCTTTGCGGCGGACGGTATCGTTTTTACGGTGGGCAGCACCTATGAATTGAGCGTGCAGTGGACGGCTGACGGCGTGACCACCAACGAGACGCTGGGAACCGTGGATTTCAACGACGAGATGACCGAGCCGCAGATCATCTGGGGCGCGGTGGGCAGCAGCCTGGACTTTGGGTATTCCGTGCGGCGGGTCGGCAATAAGCAGTACCGCCTGACCCTGACCTGCTACCCTGTGGAGGTGCAGGTGGACGCCCCGCCGTGGATGCAGCTTGCGCAGGTGGAAATAGACCTGCGTCTGAACGGCGACGCCGGGGAGCCGACAGCCACCGCCGTACTGGATTGCGAGGGCGAGTACAGCTATGGCAATTCCTCCCGCACCGAGAGCGTCTGGAATGGCACGTTTTACGATGATGCCGTCATCAACGGCTGGGAGTACGATGGCGAGACGCTGCCGAAGTACGTTGTGCGTGTGACAGACACGAATGGAAATGTCTGGACAGAGGAAATGCCGCTGACGGAGAAATAACAGAAAGCCTTCCCCCCTTGGGGGAAGGTGCCCGAGGCCCCGCCCGAGGGCGGATGAGGGGCAGCCTTGCCAACAGAACCCATTTGCCGGGCGGCTGTGGTATACCTGCCCCTCATCCGGCCCTGCGGGGCCACCTTCTCCCTATGGGAGAAGGCAAAAAGAATAAACGCCCCCTTGCGGCATATACTGCCACAGGGGGGATTTTTATGCCGCAGATTCTGCCGGTGCTGCTGGGCGGGGATGCCAATGTCTACGGCATGGCCCGCAGCTTTTATGAATGCTATGGCGTGCGCAGCCTGGCCGTCTGCCGCCGCGCCCTGCCCGCGCTGGCCCACAGCCGTCTGGTGCGGGTCGCCGTGCAGGACCCGGCGTTCGGGCAGGACCACGTCTTTACGGCCACGCTGCTGGGGCTGGCGGCGCAGTACCCCGGCGTGCCCAAAATTCTCATCTCCTGCGCCGATGACTACACGGTCCTGCTGGCCCGCCATGCCGACGCGCTGCGCGGGGCGTACCGCTTTGCCTGCCCGCCGCCCGCGGCGCTGCATCTGGCCGATAAGCGGCAGTTTGCCGCGGCCTGCCGCGCCGCAGGGCTGCGCACACCGCAGACCGTGACGCTGTGCCCGGCGGACGCCCTGCCGCCGCTGCCGTTTGGCTGGCCGGTCATCGCCAAGCCCGCGGACCAAGCGGCCTACGCCCGCTGCGATTTCCCGGGGCGGCGCAAGGTGTATCTCGTTCAGGACGCCGCCCGGCTGCGGGAGCTCCTTGCCGCGGCGGCGCGGGGCGGCTATTTTGGCAGCTGGCTCGTGCAGGAGTACATCCCCGGCCCGGACACGCGGCTCGGGGTCGTCAACGCCTACTGCGCGGCGGACGGCAGTGTGCCGTGGCTTGTGCAGGGCCAGCCCCTTTTGCAGGAGCGCACGCCCGAGGGCACCGGCAACTACGCCGCCGTGCTGGTGGAGCCGTCCCGGCAGGACGCGGCGCTGCTGGATGCCCTGCGCGGCCTTTTGCAGGCGGCGGGCTGGCACGGCTTTGCCAATTTTGATTTAAAGTATGACCGCCGCGGTGAGCCGGTTTTATTTGAGCTGAACCCCCGGCAGGGCCGCGCGTCCTATTTTTGCGACGCTGCGGACGCACCGCTGGCCGTGCTGCCGGTGCAGGACCTGCTGTACGGCGGGCCGGTCACGCCGCCGACGCTGCGCCCCGCCGTCTGGTACACCGCGCCGTGGTATGCCGTGCGCCGCGCCTGCCCGAACAGGCTTGCCCTGCGCCGTGCCGACACCCTGCGGCGGCGTGGCCGTGGCCGCGCCCATCTGCTGGCGGCAGGGGAGGGGGCATCCCGGCGGATATGGTTTATGGCTCGGCAATTAAGTTATTACCGCAAGCTGTAGGGGGCGGCGTCCTCGACGCCCCGCAGCTGCCGCAAACATCCCGGGAGGGATGAATCCCTCCCCTGCAAATAACGCGAGCGGGAGGTTGTAGGGCGGCCAGCCCTCTGGCCGCCGCGGGTGGGCGTAAAAACGTCTCCGTAAATCCACTTAAAAAGGGGTGACAAACACATGTGCGGCATCGTCGGCTTTACCGCGCCCGGGCAGGACCCGGCGGCGGCCAAACAAATCGTGCAGGGCATGGCGGACCTCATCCGTCACCGCGGCCCCGACGGCGAGGGCTGCTACGCCGACGGCACCGCGGCGCTCGGGCATCGGCGGCTGTCGGTCATTGATCCGGCGGGCGGCGGCCAGCCGATGCTCAATGAGGACGGCACGCTGGTGGTCGTGTTCAACGGCGAAATTTACAACTACAAGACCCTGCGCGCCCGATTGCAGCAGCGCGGCCACACGTTTGCCACGGATTCCGACACCGAGGTCCTGCTCCACGGGTATGAGGAATGGGGCCGCGGCCTGCCCTGCCGCCTGCGCGGGATGTTCGCGTTTGCGGTGTGGGACCGCACCCGCGGCACGCTGTTCTGTGCGCGGGACTTGTTCGGCATCAAGCCGCTCTGCTATTATAAAAAGGGCGAGATGCTGCTCTTTGCCAGCGAGATCAAGGCATTTTTGGCTCACCCGGCCTTTGAAAAGCGCCTGAACGAGGCCCGTCTGCCCGACTGGCTGAGCATGGAGTACCTGCCCGACGCCGAGACGCTGTTCACCGGCGTTTATGAGCTGCCGCCCGCCCATACGCTGACCTGGCAGGCGGGCCGGGTCACGCTGGCCCGCTATGCCGCGCCGCGGTTCCGGGCAAAGCGGGGGCGCAGTCTGCGGGCTTGGGCGCGTGAGATCGGGGACGCTGTTGCCGAGAGCGCCGACGCCCACCGCATTGCCGATGTCGAGGTCGGCTGCTTTTTGTCGGGCGGGGTGGACTCGTCGCTCATCACCTGCGAGATGGCCCGCCGCCAGCCCGCCGTGCAGTGCTTCTCGGTGGGCTACGCCGAGGAAGCGTATTCCGAGCTGCCTGCCGCCCGTGCCGCGGCGCAGGCGCTGGGCGTGCCGCTGACCGAAACCACCGTGAACGCGGATGATTTTTTTGCGGCGAACCGCGCCATTCAGTGGTATCTGGACGAGCCGATGCCCAACCCGGCGGAGGTGCCG
>ERZ827126.2814-NODE-2814-length-11501-cov-4.670103_pt1 | contig 11501 bp, 8 predicted proteins | sample MGYA00519780_ERZ827126 | MGnify/ENA primary metagenome ERZ827126 (study PRJEB31778, sample SAMEA3449262) | human gut metagenome | biome: human gut; feature: human-associated habitat; material: faeces | place: United Kingdom | collected 2010/2012 ...
GCAATGTACGCGCAGGTCATCGATCCGTCCCCCTTCGGAACTCCGTTGTGAACGCCGGGTCATACAGCTTGCTGCGGTCATACTGTGCGGCCAAAAAGTCCCCGACAACAATGAGCGCCGTCTTGGTGATGCCCGCTGCGCGGGTGCTTTCGGCCAATGTTCCGACGGTGCAATGTACAATTTTCTGTTCCGGCCACGTTGCCTTGTAGACAACGGCGGCAGGGGTCGCGGCGGTGTACGCGCCCTGCAGAAGCGCGTCCTGCACCCTGTCGATCAGGCCGATGGAGAGGAAAACGACCATCGTCGCCCCGTGGGCGGCCAGCGCGGCCAGCCGCTCACCTTCGGGCACAGGGGTACGGCCCTCCATGCGGGTGATGATGACGGTCTGGCTGACGCCGGGCAGCGTGTACTCGGCGTTCAGCGCCGCCGCCGCACCGCAGAAGCTCGACACGCCGGGCGTATCGTCGTAGGCGATGCCCATGCCGTCCAGCGCGTCCATCTGTTCCCGGATCGCGCCGTACAGGCACGGGTCGCCCGTGTGCAGGCGCACGGTGGTTTTGTGCGCTGCTTCGTTTTCTTTCATGACGGCAAGCACCTGCTCCAGCGTCATCTCGGCGCTGTTATAGATGGCGCAGTCCGGCCCCGCCAGCCCCAGCAGCGCCGGGTTGACCAGGCTGCCCGCGTAGATGATGCAGTCCGCCGTTTGCAGCAGGGCCGCGCCGCGCCGGGTAATCAGGTCCGGTGCGCCGGGACCGGCCCCCACAAAATGTACCATGTCAGGCTTCCTTCCACAATTTCAACAGTGTATCGGCAGTTTTTGTCTGGCCCAGCGGGCCGTTCCGGTTTGAGAACAGCACCGCGCCGACCTTGAACGCCCCCGCCGCGCGGCGGTCCAGATGCAGCTGGATCGCGGTGAGCAGGCTGGCCATGACCGGCTCCCGCAGCTGCGCGGCGTCCAGAATGTCCAGACAGGCGTCTGTCGTGGCGGCGTCCATCAGGGCGCGGCAGGTCGCCGCGTCCGCGCCGCAGAGCGCCGCATGGGCGCAGAACAGCTCAGTGCGGCAGTCGGCACAGCGGGAGTGGGTGTTCATGATGCCGCCCGCCAGCTTGACGAGCTTGCCCACATGCCCGACGAGCAGCACCTCCGCGAAGTGCTCCGCCGCTGCCATATCCAGCGCCTCGCCGATGAAATTTGAGATTTTTACGACAGGGATCTCGTGCAGCGCGGGGTAGTTGGCGGCCAGGTAGTCCAGCCCGTAGTTGCCGGGGGCTAAAATCAGGCGGCGGCTTTTCAACGCTGCCTGGTGGATTTCGATTTGCAGCGTATCCAAAAGCGCCTGCTGGCTCATCGGCTCCACAATGCCGCTGGTGCCCAGCACCGACAGGCCGCCCTCGACTCCCAGATGCGGGTTGAAGGTGCGCTTGGCCGCAGCCTCGCCGCCTTCGATGGAGATGACCACCGCGAACCCGCCACCGTAGCCGACGGCGTCCGCCTCCCGCAAAAGCGCCTCGGTTATCATCTGCCGCGGCACACGGTTGATGGCCGCCGCGCCGACGGGCTGGTCGAGGCCGGGCTTTGTCACACGGCCCACCCCCGCCCCGCCGTCAATCGTAACGGTGCGCGGCGCGCCGGGCAGCAGTGTGACCGCGGCAATGACCGGCAGACCCGTCGTGGCGTCGATGTCGTCGCCGCCGTCTTTGACGATGGCGCACGCGGCCCCGTCTGCCGTCAGGCGGCAGAACTGCGGTGCGACCTCCACGACGATGCCCTTGGGCGTGCGCAGACCAACGCTTTCCGGCGCGTGGCCGGTCAGCAGCAGCCGCGCCGCGCCCGCCGCCCCCAGCGCCGCGCAGGTGCCGGTGGTGTAGCCGCAGCGCAGTAAACGCTGGCCGCTGCGGATGTAGTGCTCAAATTGGGGCTTCGGCTTTGCGCCGCTCCCGGCAAACAGCACCGCGTATTGGTCGGTGGTCAGTCCAAACAGCGCACAGATATTGTCCTGTGCAAAGGCGTCCTGCGGTGCCAGCACAGCGGACACGCCTGACGGCGCAACGCAGACAACGGCGTCGGCCAGCCTTTGGGCCAGCTCCAGCTCATGCAGCGTCACGATGACGGCCACATTCTTCTCATGCGCCAGCACTTGTAGGATGTCCATGAGCTCCGCCTTGCCCTTTACGTCCAAAAACGACGTTGGCTCGTCCAGAAGCAAAATCTCCGGCTGCTGGCAGACCGCGCGGGCCAGCAGCACGCGCTGGCGCTGGCCGTCGCTGATCCTGGCAAAATCGCGGTCCTCCAGCTCCTTCGCCCGGACAAGGCACAGGGCGTCATGCACCTGCTGCCTGTCGGCATCGGACAAAATGCCCAGCCGCCCGGTGTAGGGGTAGCGCCCGGCGGCGGCGACCTCAAAGCAGGACGTCAGCTCGGTGCGGGCCGTGTGGGGCAGCATCAGCGCCAGCTTGCGCGCCCGGGCGTTGGGGGTGTAGGCCGTCAGGTCCTGCCCGTCCAGCAGCACCGCGCCGCCCTGCGCCGCCAGCTGCCCGGCCAGCGTTTTTAAAAGGGTGGATTTGCCCGCGCCGTTCGGACCGATGAGCGCCAGAATTTTGCCGCGCTCGGCGTGCAGGGCAATGTCCCGCAGCAGCGGCGCACCGTAGCCGACGGCGAGATTTTGCGTTTCACAACAGCTCATACCGTGCCCTCCCCACTGTGGCGGCGCACAAGCAGCCAGATGACCACCGGCGCACCGAACACCGCTGTGACCGAGCTGATGGACAGCTCGGTGGGTGCAAACAGGCTGCGGGCGATCAGGTCGCACAGCAGGCAGAATGCCGCGCCGCCCAGTGCGCAGCCCGGCAGCACCCGCAGCGGTTTTGCACTGCCCAGCGTATGTTTTACCAGATGCGGCACCGCAATGCCGACGAAGGAGATCGGTCCGGCAAATGCCGTGACGCAGGCCGTCAGCAGGCTTGACAGCAGCACAAGCACCACGGAAAACGCCCGCACCGGCACGCCGACGCTGGCGGCGTAGCTTTCGCCCAGCTGGTAGGCGGCCATCGGCTTGGAGAGCAAAAACGCGGCGGCCAGGCAGGGCAGAACGATGGCCGCCGCCGTGGCGACATTGCCCCAGGTCATGCCGGAGAAGCTGCCCATCGACCAGTTGTGCAGGTTGACGATGTTGGAATCCTGCGCGAAGGCGACGACAATATCGGTGACGGCCGAGCAGATGTAGCCGATCATGACGCCGCAGATAACCAAAATGCTCATCTTCTGCACGCGGCGCGCCACGGCCAGCACAAACAGCATGGCCGCCATGGCCCCGGCAAACGCCGCCAGAATCAGCGTCAGTGAGCCGGTGAGCAGACCGCGGTTCAAAAAGACGACCATCGTCAGCGCCACAGCCAGCTTGGCCCCGCTGGAAATGCCCATGACAAAAGGCCCAGCAATCGGGTTGGCAAAAAACGTTTGCAGCAGATACCCGGCCACCGAGAGCGCCGCCCCCAGCAGCACGACCATGACGGCGCGCGGCAGACGCAGCTGCAGCAGGATGTTGGCCGCCAGCGCGTTTGTGCGGCGGCCCAGCAGGGCCACCGCGATGTCCGCCGGGGAGAGCGCAACGCTGCCCCAGAACAGGTTGAGCGCAAACAGCGCCAGCAGGGCCGCCGCCATGGCGAGGTATGCAATTGTCATGCGTTTGGAGGTGTGCATGCGTGGTTCCCTTTGCGGCGGGCGACAATGGTGCGGGCGGATATGGAATCCGCCCCTACGGATGCGCCACGGTTTTGTGCGCCTGTTTTTGCCGCCGCGTTAAATTTTCAGTGCAGCTTCGTCAAAAATGTCAATTCACTGTCGTCCGGGTCATCCTCGGTGAACACCCTGTTCATATCCAGGATCAGATCCGGCAGCTCCATGCTCTGCTGGAAAAGGCTCTGCGACGTACACCAGACGCTGCCGCTTTGCACGGCCTTGAAGTCCGCCAGCATCGGACATTTGGCGAGCAGCTCATCCATTGTACGCAGCTCACCCTCAATCGTGCTGTTGTAGAACAGCACATCGGCGTCACGCGCCCCGGCGTAGAAATCCTCGAGCGAGATATTGACAGTCGCCAGATTGTTGCCGCTGTCCGTCAGGTCGGCAAAGACGTAGCTGCCGCCCGCCAGCCCGATCATCTTGGCGACGTAATCACCGCCCTTGCGCACCGTGGCGAGATTGTTTGAGGTGATGGAGAAGAACGCCGCAGTCTTGCCGGTGGGTTCCTCGTCCAGCAGCGGTGCAATGCGCTGCACAGCGTCGTCAAAAATGCGCTCGGCCTCCTCGGTTCTGCCCAGCAGGATGCCGTACAGCTTGACCCATTCCATCCGGGCCAGCGGGTCACTCTCGTAGCTCGAGCGCTCGACGAGGACCGGCACGCCGAATTTTTCAAGCTGCTCCTTCACCTCGGGCGTGTGGTAGATCATTGTGTTTTCGATGGCAAGACCGCAGTCGGCGGACAGGATCGTCTCGTAATCGGGCGCGCTGTACTTGCCCGCGTAGGCGATCTCGCCCTGCTCCATGGCGGTGCGGGCCGCGTCGAGGTACCAGTTTTCGGCCTGCGTGCCGGACAGCGCCACAGCCCCCAGCCCGCCAATGCTGATGATGGGGTCCATCGCGGACGACGACACAAGGTAGATATTTTGGATAGGCTGCTGCAAAACGGTGATGTCTGCGTCCAGATTGGCTGGCGCAGCGGCCCCCTCCGGCACGACGAGATAGCGGCTGCCGTCAATCGTGATAAGGTCATAGCCGCCCGCGCACACATCCACCGTGAACTGCTTCGCATACTCCAGCGGATAGCGGTTTTCTATCGTCAATGCGTCTGTTTGCGCGGGAGCCTGGGATGCAGCCGCGCAGCCTGCCAGCAGCAGAGCGGGCAGGGCAAAAGCTGCCGCGCGCCTCATTCGGCGGCGGCCAGCGTCGCGCTGTCAAAGGTCAGGGTATAGTCGATCTCGTGCGGGGTGCTCATGGCGACGGTGTCCGCCGTGACGGCCAGCGCGGTATCCAGCGCGGCAACGGGGATCTCAAACGTCGAGTTGCCGTCTGTGTTGACGGGCAGGTACTTCTCGCCGTCAACGAGCATATAGTCATAGTTCGGGCTGCTCCAGACGATGGTCGCAGTCATAATGCCGTCGGCCACAGTCAGCGCGGCGGGGCTTTCGACGGTGGCGCGCCCGCTGCCGCCCTCCAGCGTCACAGCGCAGGTGTAGCTGCCGTCGGCGGGGATCTCGACGGCTGCCGCAGCCGCATCCTCTGCCGCAGGCTCGGCATCGGAGACGCTGACCGTATGGTCATACCAGGTGCCCTTGGTGCCCAGAATGGCCAGCTGGAAATCGGCATCGACAGCCGCAACGGGGATGTCAAAGCCGTATACTTCGTCGCTGGTGCCGTCGGAGTAGGTCACCGTGTCAACGGTAGGCTGCAGCCAGTCGCTCTCGTGGGCGGGGGCGTCGGCGGCCATGCCCGGATACAGGTTGACGATCTTCTGGGACTGCAGACTGACGTGGAAGGTCATCGTGCCGTTTTCCACCGTCAGCGTGCCCATGCCGTCCACGGCTTCGTTAGCGTGGAACATACTGCTGTCGGTGTTGAACTTAGCGGTGTATACGCCGTCCGGCAGCGCGGCAGCGGGGGCCGGGGCCGCGGTGGCGGCAGGGGCGGTTTCTTCCGTGGAGACCGCCTCGGACGTGCTCTCGGCGGTGGACGCTGCGGACGCACCGCAGCCCGCCAGCAGCAGGGCAGCGAGAGTCAGGGATGCGAGTTGGAGCTTTTTCATGCTTTCCTTACCTCATTCTATATATATTTATCAGGCAATAGCGGGAGGCAGCGCGGGCGGATATGGAATCCGCCCCTACGGCGTGGCAGGGCATCACATCGGACGCAGGCCGGGCATGCCCGGCCCCTGCCGTGCTTTCCCAAAAACCAAAAAACTGCCCGGAGCTTACCCTCCGGGCAGAATGGGTCTTTCTCAGCCGTTCAGGGAATCGATGGCGGCCCCGGCATGGTCAACGTAGAGCTGCTGGATGTCGCCGATCTCGCCCAGACCTGCGATCTGGGTGTCGACGCTCTCAAAGCAGTCGGCGGCGTTGAACTGGCTCAGCCAGGAATCGTCCTCGGCACCGGCCATGTCGTTGTTGGCGTGGTCACCGGCGACGACCATCAGCGGGCGCAGGATGACCTTGGTGTAACCGGCCTCCTTGACCTTCTCGATAACGGCATCGCAGGCGGTGTCCTCGGGCTCACCCTCGACGGTGCCGATAAAGACGTTGTCATAGCCCAGCGTCTGCATCGCGGTCTGCATCTGGCTGTAGCTGACCTTGGCGGTGTGGGATGTGCCGTGGCCCATAAAGACAAAGGCGGTGCCGTCCGCAGCGGCGGCAGCGGCGTCGTCATACCCGGCGGTCTTGACGGCCTCGGCGGTGATGGCGGCAGCTACGGCCTCCTTGTCGGCGTTGATGACGGTGGCGTCGTTGCCGACCTCGCCCAGCAGGGGTTCGGCAATGGCAACGCTGTCAAATTTGTCTTTGTACTGCTCAACAGCCTCGCACATCTCGTCGTACTCGGCACCGTGCATCAGATGCGTAGGCTGGATAACCAGATTCTTGACGCCGTTGGCAACGGCACGGTCAAGCGCCTGGTCCATGTTGTCGATCTTCTCGCCGTCGCGGGCCTGAACGTGGTTGATGATGATCTGCGCGGTGAAGGCGCGGCGGACGCTCCAATCCGGGTAGGCGGCCTGCAGGGCGTCCTCGATGCCCTTGATGTCAGCGGCGCGGCTGCCGTTGAAGGAGGTGCCGAAGCTGACGACCAGCAGCTCATTTTCGCCGATGTCGTCGGCATTGCGCGGGTCGTCCTTGCCGGCGTCGCCGGTGTCGCGGCCAAAGTAGTCGGGGTCTGCGTTCTCACCCTCGACCAGCTCCTTCTGGGTGTCGGTCAGGGCATCCCAGGCAGCCTTGGCGGCCTCGCACTGGGCATCGGTGTCGGCGCTGCGCTCCTGCACGTAGATGGCGTCGATCAAATCGGCGCAGTTCTTGGCGGCCACTTCGTCTGCATCTCCCTCGTCTGCGGTCTTTTCTGCATCTTCTGCAGTGCTTTCGTCGGCGACGGTGCTCGCGGCAGCGCTGTCAGTGCTTGCGGCGGTGCTGCCGCAGCCGACCAGCAGGGCGGCGGACAGTGCTGCGGCCATGGCGACGGCGGCAGCTTTCTTGTAGGTGATCCTTCTCATGTGTTCTTGCTTCCTTTCCTTATTTAAAGCTGGGAGACAGTACGGGAGAGAACAGCAGGGCACACGGAAATTGACCCCGTAAAAAACGAGGTCTTTTGCGTGCAGAATGGCAACACAAAAGACCCCGTATTTTAAGCAGGTGCTTTGCGGTACAACCAATTCCTCGTGATCTGGGGCGGTGCGCCCCCGTACCCGGCAGCAGGCAGGTTTCCTGGCTGAAAGCTCAACGCCTGCCGCCGCCTTCCCGGGTCAAAACCCAGTGACCGGTGCAAATGCACCCTGGCGGCAGGCTCCCTTATCACAGTGACGAGATCGTGCGGGATTTGCACCCGCTTCCCTTTTACCCTTTCCCATGCGCCGAACGGCGGCATAAAAAGGCACCTGCTGTCGTATTCAGTTTTACGGTGTAAAGTATAACACAATGCAGCGAGAAACGCAAGAGTGCGTCGGTTTCAATTTTGCCTTTATACGCTTTATACGATTGTGAACTGGCACGCCCGCATGGCGTCCAGCGCCGTTTGGTGGGACTCGGGCGTGACCCCGGCGCAGCAGTCGGACAGGATTTCGATTTCCGTCTCCGGGAAGGCCGCGCGCAGCACCATGGCGTTGCTGATGACACAGATGTCGGTGCAGTAGCCGTAGATGACGATCTTTTCAATGTCGTCCACGGCCTTGTTGTGGGCCATCAGCTCGTCGAGGATCTCGCTCGGCAGCATATAGCTGCCGAAGGTCGGCTTGTTGACGATGTGGCAGACCTCAGGGTCGGTACCGTCCAGCGCGTTCTCCAGCTCGGGCGCAAAGTTCCAGCCGTCCTCGCCCTCGATGCAGTGCTCCACGGGCAGGTGGCGTCCCTCCCGCGTGGCAAGGTAGTTGTCGGGGTGGGTGTCCCGCGTCAGGAACAGCCAGTGCCCGGCCCGGGCATGGGCCTTAACGGTCTCGGCCAGGTGGGCCACGTTGGCCTGTGCCTGGGGGTTCGCCAGCGCACCCGTGATAAAGTCCTTTTGTACGTCCACAACAATATCCAGAATCATAGCGACAGCTCCTGTTTTTATAGTTTGCTATAGTTTGCTACCAGTATACCGCAGACGGTGCGCGGTGTAAAGTGCGCGTTTCTCTGGCCGCAGGGGTGCGGATGTGGTATAATGGAAGAAAAAGTTCAGGAGGCCCTTCATGACTCCGCGTGAAGCGTTAAAACGATATTTCGGCTACGACTCCTTCCGCCCCGGGCAGGAGGAGATCGTCAGCGCCCTTCTGGCCGGGCGGGACGCGCTGGCCATCATGCCCACCGGCGCGGGCAAGTCGCTCTGCTATCAGGTCCCTGCCCTGCTGCTGCCGGGGCTGACGCTCGTCATCTCGCCGCTGATCTCGCTGATGCAGGACCAGGTCAAGGGGCTGAACGCAGCGGGCATCCATGCGGCGTTTATCAACTCGTCGCTGACCGAGACACAGATCACCCGCGCGCTGGACCTGGCCGCCGAGGGCAGCTACAAGCTCGTCTACGTCGCGCCCGAACGGCTGGAAAGCCCGGTGTTCCGCAGCTTTGCCGCGGGGGCGGACATCTCGATGGTCACGGTGGATGAGGCGCACTGCATCAGCCAGTGGGGACAGGATTTCCGCCCGAGCTACTTAAAGATCCTCGACTTCATCGACAGTCTGCCCCGCCGCCCCATCGTGTCGGCGTTCACGGCCACGGCCACGCGGGAGGTCAAGGACGACATTGTCTGCACACTGCGGCTCCACGACCCGAAGGTGCTTGTGACCGGCTTTGACCGGCCCAACCTCTACTTTCAGGTCGAGCGCACCCGCCGCAAGGACGATTTTGTCATCCAATATCTGCGCGACCACCCCGGCGAGAGCGGCATCATCTACTGCGCCACACGCAAGAATGTGGACAAGCTGCAGGAGCTTCTGACCGAATACGGCTTTGCGGCCACAAAGTACCACGCGGGCCTGTCCGCCGAAGCACGCCGCAAAAATCAGAATGACTTCATCTACGACACCGCGCCGGTCATTGTGGCGACGAACGCCTTTGGCATGGGCATTGACAAGTCCAACGTGCGGTTCGTGCTGCACTACAACATGCCCCAGAGCATGGAGAATTATTACCAGGAGGCGGGCCGTGCCGGGCGTGACGGGCTGCCGTCGCAGTGCGTGCTGCTTTTTTCGGCGCAGGACGTCATCATCAACAAATTTCTGCTGGACAAAAAGGATTTTGCCGAGATGGACGACGAGGAGGCCGACCTTTTGCGCCAGCGCGACCTGCAGCGCTTGCAGACGATGGAGCGCTACTGCCAGACGACGGAGTGCCTGCGCAACTACATTCTGGCCTATTTCGGCGAGCATCCCACCGCGCCGTGCGGCAACTGCGGCAGCTGCAACAACGATTTTGACGAGGTCGATATGACCGACGCCGCCAAGTGGATGATCAACTGCGTGGCCGAGCTGCACGGGCGGTACGGCAAAGCGATTTTGTTCGGCACTTTACAGGGCGCGAACCGTGCGCGTCTGCGGGAGCTGGGAGCCGAGCGCTTCAAGAGCTACGGCCGGATGAAGGACACCCCGCGCGAGACGCTGGAACGCCTGCTGGCCCAGCTGCTGGAGGATGGATATTTGGTGCAGAGCGACGACCAGTACGCCGTGCTGCACATCGGGGATATTGCCCCGCTGAAGGCCGGCGGGCAGGTGCTGGTCAAGCTGCCGCCGCAGCGTGAGCCGGAGCAGGCCCGCGCACCGAAGCCGAAGCGCCGCAGCCCGATGGACGCGCTGACGAGCGCCGGACTGGAGCTGTTCAATCAGCTGCGCCAGCTGCGGTTCGACACCGCCCAGCGCGAGGGACTGCCGCCCTACGTCGTGTTCGGCGACAAGTCGCTGGTGGATATGTGTCTGCGCGCGCCGCGCCGCGCGGAGGATATGCTGGGCATCTACGGCATGGGTGAGCGCAAGTATGAAAAGTACGGTGCCGCGTTCTTTGCGGTCATTGACGCTTACCGCGCCGACCACCCCGACGCCGTTTTGAGCTTGGACCCGCCCGCACCGGAGCCGGAAAAGCCGCTGCCGTCCGAGAAGAAGAAAAAGCCGCCGAAGGCCGAGCGCCCCGCGTTTTACCTGACGGCGGAGGACGCGCGCAGCTTCAACTATCAGGACAGCTATACCGGCGCGGAGCTGAAGGCCGCGCTGATCGAGGCCGCCGGTGACCCGGATGTGAAGGCACCGACCATCAGGGAGATCGACGAGTGGCTGCTGGCGCAGCGGCTCATCGGCATGGAGCGTCTGCCGACGAAGGGCTTTTACTACGTGCCGACCCCTGCCGGTGTGGACGCCGGTCTGCGCAGCGAGGACCGGGTCAGCGCCCGCGGCACGCCGTATTCAGTGCTGCTGTTTACGCCGGAGGGGCAGCGGATGGTGGTGGAGCACTTTATCAAAGCGGACTAACCGCAAACCGGCAGGTCCCTGCTTTCGCACACGGCCACGGCGGCATGTGGGCATGCCGCCCTACGTTCCACTTTCCCCGTTATACGTAGGGCGGGGTGCCCACACCCCGCCGCCAGTTCGCGGCATCTGCCGCTAATGAGTTTACGCGCTCTTTTCGTCAACCTGCCCGTTCTTTCGTCAATTCTTTGTTATATTCGTCGATTGCGGACTTTTTGACACGATGTTAAAATGTTAGCAGAGACCGTATACCAATTTATAAGGAGCACCCCATGGACAACGTGAAAATTCTCGAGGTCAAGCAGAGCATCTTTGCCTCCAACGACGAGCAGGCCGCCGCGCTGCGGGCCGAGCTGAAGCAGGAAAAAATTTTTCTGCTGAATTTAATGAGCGCACCGGGGTCCGGCAAAACCACGACACTGCGCCGCACGATTGCTGCGCTGCAAAATGAGCTGCGCATCGGCGTGATGGAGGCCGACATCGACTCCGACGTGGACGCCCGCGCCATTGCCGAGACCGGCGCCAAGGCCATTCAGCTGCACACCGGCGGTATGTGCCATCTGGACGCCGAGATGACCCGGCAGGGACTGGCCGGGCTGGGCACCGGAGGTCTCGATTTGGTGATTCTGGAAAACGTCGGCAACCTTGTCTGCCCTGCTGAGTTCGACACCGGCGCGGTGAAGAACGCGATGATTTTGTCGGTCCCCGAGGGTCACGACAAGCCGCTGAAATATCCGCTGATGTTCCAGGTCTGCGACGTCGTTCTTGTCAACAAGATCGACGTGCTGCCGTATTTTGACTTTGACATGGACAAATGCCGCG
>ERZ827126.2821-NODE-2821-length-11468-cov-3.066678_pt1 | contig 11468 bp, 9 predicted proteins | sample MGYA00519780_ERZ827126 | MGnify/ENA primary metagenome ERZ827126 (study PRJEB31778, sample SAMEA3449262) | human gut metagenome | biome: human gut; feature: human-associated habitat; material: faeces | place: United Kingdom | collected 2010/2012 ...
TAGAAGAACTGCTTGAAGTATTCTTAAAAGGCTGTCTTTCTATGCTTGGAGTGGGAGAACCGCAAAGACAGATTAAAATTTTAATGATTACAACTCCAAATCTGAATCGGGTGTTTATTCGTAAACTGCAGAAAGTATGCAGACATTTGAATTTTGCAAATGGTCAGGTATTGATACAGGATTATAATGAGAGTTTTTATTATTATGCAATGCGTACCCGCCATGATAATGCAAACCGAAGTACAGGCTTATTCTGCTTTGACAAAAACAGAGTGCACTTTCGGAAACTCTGGATTGATACGGCAACAAAACCGATGATTGCGAGAGTTGAAGTGGGAAAATCCGAACTGCTTTCGGAAAATCCGAAAAAACGGGATAAGAGATTCGCTGAAATGATCGAAAAATGCTGTGGAGAGGAAAGTTATTCAAACCTGTATTTAATTGGCGAAGGATTTGATAAGGAATGGGCAGTAGATTCTCTTACCGTCCTTTGTAAAAATCAGAGAAGAGTTTATTACGGAAATAATCTGTATGTACGGGGAGCTTGCTTTGCCGCACTGGAAAAAAGTGAGGATAAGACTCTTGGAAATTACCTGTATGTGGGAGAAGCTTTAGTAAAAAATCATATTACAATGAATATGAACATTCAGGGAAAAGACCAGATTTATACCGTAACAGAAGGTGGAAAAAACTGGTACGAAACGGAACATACTTTTGAACTGATTTTAGATGAAAAAGAAGATTTGGAATTTACCTTACAGCCTATGGATGGAGAAAAACCTTTTGTGCACACAATGAAGTTAAAAGGACTTCCGAACCGTCCAAAGAAGGCGACCAGATTACGGATACAGGCGATTTATGAATCGGCAGACTGCTGTGTGGTATTTGTGGAGGATTTGGGATTTGGAGAACTTTTCCCATCAAGCGGTCTTAAATGGACCGAAAAAATAAGATGGCAGGAGGCGGAACATGAGTGATTATATTTTATGTCAGGTAAAAAGGGCTTCGCTGCCGTTTTATGTGGAAAATATCAGTAAAAATATTTATAGCATAGAAGAACTCTGTTATTATTTTTATAAAAATATTTATCTGATTGATGAAAGTATTATCAATGAACGGCTCTGCAACTGGCTGAAAGATGAGTTGGGGCTGTCAAAATTATATGAAAAGCTGTACCGGATTTTGGAAAAAGAAGAGGGAACGAGTGCATTTATTCTGGCAATTTTCCGTGAAATTCACTATCTTTCCCATGAAGAATTTAAGAAATTAAATGAAACTCTTGAAATTTTAGAAAAGCAGCTTCCGGCAGTGCGAATCAAGAAAAAAGGCGATTATCTTATCGGTAACCGGATGTATGTCAATGCAATCCGAATGTATGAAAATGCTCTGGTATCCGCAAAAAGAGAGGAAAATCTTGGACTTCAATTTGAAGGTGAGATTTATAACAACATGGCTTATGCGTATCTGGAACTGTTTCAGATGGAAGAGGCAGCAAAATATTTTAAGAAAGCTTATGAAAAACTGCCGGCTCAGCAGATTCGCAGACAGTATTTCTATACCTGCCGTATGTTTATGGATGAGGGAAAATGGAGAGAAGAATGTGAAAGCATGGGAGCGGATGAGAAGGAGCGAAAAGAAATTGTCTATGAAATGAGTCAGGTCAAACCAGAGCAGATGGCGTGGAATACAGAACAAATTGATGAGATGCTTTCTGATTTTAAGAAAGAATATCATAGAAGTACAGGGTTTTAGCTTGTGTTTTCTTGCTACGTGAGCTATAATCCAAAAAGTAAGAACACTTGTAAAAACGAAAAAAGGAGATTACAAAAATGAGTACAGACAGATATCAGAGTCCATTATCTGAACGTTATGCAAGCAAGGAGATGCAGTACATTTTTTCACCGGATATGAAATTCCGTACCTGGAGAAAATTATGGATTGCACTTGCAGAGACAGAAAAAGAACTGGGATTAAATATCACACAGGAACAGATTGATGAGCTGAAAGCGCATGCCGATGATATTAATTATGATGTTGCAAAGGCTCGTGAAAAAGAAGTGCGTCATGATGTTATGTCTCATGTTTATGCATATGGTGTGCAGTGTCCAAAAGCAAAAGGAATCATTCATCTTGGAGCAACATCCTGTTATGTAGGAGATAACACAGATATTATTGTAATGACAGAAGCGCTCAAACTGGTGAAAAAGAAACTGGTGAACGTAATTGCAGAACTTGCAAAATTTGCAGATGCAAACAAAGCACTGCCAACCCTGGCATTTACTCATTTTCAGCCGGCACAGCCAACAACCGTTGGTAAGAGAGCAACTTTATGGATGCAGGAATTTTTAATGGATTTAGAAGACTTAGATTATGTTCTTAGCACCATGAAACTCCTTGGTTCAAAAGGTACAACCGGTACACAGGCAAGTTTCCTTGAACTGTTTGACGGAGACCAGGAGACCATCGATAAGATTGACCCGATGATTGCGAAGAAAATGGGATTTGAAAAATGTTATCCGGTATCCGGACAGACTTATTCCAGAAAAGTAGATACAAGAGTCTTAAATATCCTGGCAGGAATCGCAGCAAGTGCACATAAGTTCTCAAATGACATTCGTCTGCTTCAGCATTTAAAAGAAGTAGAAGAACCATTTGAAAAGAGCCAGATTGGTTCCTCGGCAATGGCGTATAAGAGAAATCCGATGAGAAGTGAGAGAATTGCTTCTTTATCCCGTTTCGTTATGATCGATGCGATGAATCCGGCAATTACATCCGCTACACAGTGGTTTGAGAGAACTTTAGATGACTCTGCAAACAAACGTCTTTCTGTTCCGGAAGGTTTCCTTGCAATTGATGGAATCCTTGATTTATGCTTAAACGTAGTAGACGGACTGGTTGTATATCCAAAAGTAATTGAAAAACGTTTAAGAAGCGAGCTTCCGTTTATGGCAACCGAAAATATTATGATGGATGCGGTAAAAGCAGGCGGAGACCGTCAGGAATTACATGAAAGAATCCGTGAACTTTCCATGGAAGCAGGAAAGAATGTTAAAGTAGAAGGAAAAGAAAATAATCTGCTTGAACTGATTGCTGCTGACCCGGCATTTAACATGACATTAGAAGATTTACAGAAAACAATGGATCCATCCAAATATACCGGAAGAGCCGAAGTACAGGTTAATGCGTTTTTGAAAAATGTAGTACAGCCGGTTCTTGATGACAACAAAGAAATTCTTGGTATGACAGCAGAAATTAATGTTTAAATTAATGTTTTGATAAGAAAGATAAGAGGGGTCTTATAGGTGACTTTTACTTATAAGGCGCCCTTTTTTTGGACAAAAACACTAAAAATAAAAAAAACAATGCTTTTTTTAAAATAGAACTTTATTTATCAAAAGAAATGTAGTATGATACATGGGTACAAATAAGCACTTTTAGGAGGAATGCAAAATGGTAAAAGCAGTAGTAGGGGCTAACTGGGGAGATGAAGGGAAAGGTAAAATTACCGATATGCTGGCTCAGGAATCCGATATTATCGTAAGATTCCAGGGTGGTGCCAATGCTGGCCATACAATTGTAAACAATTACGGAAAGTTTGCACTTCATACTCTTCCGTCAGGTGTGTTTTATGACCACACCACCAGCGTCATCGGTAACGGTGTAGCGCTTAACATCCCAGTACTGTTTAAAGAGATTCAGTCAATTGTGGAAAAGGGTGTTCCGATGCCGAAGATTAAAGTATCTGACCGCGCACAGATGGTAATGTCCTATCACATCAAATTTGATGAGTATGAGGAAGAACGTCTGGCAGGAAAATCTTTTGGTTCTACAAAGTCAGGAATCGCGCCGTTTTATTCAGATAAATACGCAAAAATAGGTTTTCAGGTAAGTGAGCTTTTTGAAGATGAAGCAGTACTCAGGGAAAAAGTAGAACGTGTCTGTGTAACAAAAAACGTACTTCTTGAGAATCTGTATCATAAACCGGCTTTAAACCCTGATGATATCGTGGAAGAATTAAAACAGTACAAAGAAATGATAGCACCTTATGTGTGTGATGTTTCTTTATACCTTTGGAATTCATTAAAAGAAGGAAAAGAGATTCTTTTAGAGGGACAGTTAGGTTCATTAAAAGACCCAGACCATGGAATTTATCCGATGGTTACTTCCTCTTCTACACTCGCAGCTTACGGTGCAGTAGGAGCAGGTATCCCGCCTTATGAAATCAAAAAAATTATTACAGTCTGCAAAGCATATTCCAGTGCAGTAGGAGCAGGCGCATTTGTATCTGAAATCTTCGGAGATGAGGCAGATGAATTAAGAAGACGCGGCGGTGATGGCGGAGAATTTGGTGCTACAACAGGACGTCCAAGACGTATGGGATGGTTTGACTGTGTAGCTTCTAAATACGGATGCCGTATGCAGGGAACAACAGACGTAGCATTTACAGTTTTAGATGTACTTGGATACCTTGATGAGATTCCGGTTTGCGTAGCTTACGATATTGATGGAGAAATCACAACAGAATTCCCGACAACCGCATTACTTGAAAAAGCAAAACCGGTAATCGAAACATTACCAGGCTGGAAATGCGATATTCGTGGAATTAAAAACTACGAAGACCTTCCGGAGAATTGTAGAAAATACATTGAATTTGTGGAAGAAAAGATTGGATTCCCGATTACAATGGTTTCTAACGGACCGAGCAGAGATGATATTATTTACAGAAATAAATAAGATTTAATTAAAAATAGGACAGAGGACCCCTAAGTCGTTACAAAAGAATGACTCAGGGGTTTTTGTCTGGAAAAAGTAAAAACAAAGTAGGGTATAGGAGATTTAAGTTTATGAAATATGATGTAATTATTATTGGTGCAGGTCCGGGTGGGATTTTCTCTGCTTATGAACTGCTTGAGCAGAATAAAGACTTAAAAATTGCAGTATTTGAAGCAGGTGCACCGCTTGAAAAACGCCGCTGTCCGATTGATGGTGATAAAGTAAAAACCTGTATTAAATGTAAAACGTGTGCAATTATGAGTGGATTTGGAGGAGCAGGTGCATTTTCTGATGGAAAATATAACATCACAAATGATTTCGGTGGTACTCTCTACGAACACATTGGAAAGAAAAAATCACTGGAATTAATGCATTACGTGGATGATTTGAATGTAAAATTCGGTGGCGGAGAAACAAAGATGTATTCTACTGCAGGAACAAAATTCAAAAAACTTTGTCTGCAAAATAAATTAAACCTGTTAGATGCATCGGTACGTCACTTAGGAACAGATATCAACTATATCGTACTGGAGAACATTTATCAGGAATTAAAAGACAAAGTAGAATTCCGTTTCTTCTATCCGGTCAGCCGTCTGGAAATGTTAGAAGATGGATATCGTGTGTTCCACGAAGAAGAATATGATGACTGTGATAAATGTATCGTTTCTGTTGGACGAAGCGGAAGTAAGTGGATGGAATCTGTCTGTAAAGACCTTGAGATTCCGACAAAATCAAATCGTGTAGACTTAGGTGTCCGTGTAGAACTTCCGGCAGTTATCTTCTCTCATCTGACTGACGAACTTTACGAGAGCAAGATCGTATACCGTACAGAAAAATTTGAGGATAATGTGCGTACCTTCTGTATGAATCCGTACGGAATCGTTGTAAATGAAAATACCAACGGAATCGTTACCGCAAATGGTCACAGCTATGAAGACCCTGAAAAACAGACTGAAAATACCAACTTTGCCCTTTTAGTATCCAAACATTTTTCTGAGCCGTTCAAAGACAGTAATGGATATGGCGAAAGTATCGCAAGACTCTCCAACATGCTTGGAGGCGGTGTTATCGTACAGCGTTTTGGAGACTTAGTAAGAGGACGAAGAAGTACCGTGACACGTGTGGAAGAAGGACTGGTACGCCCGACTCTTGCAGCAACACCTGGAGATTTGAGCCTTGTGCTTCCAAAACGTATCTTAGATGGTATTATCGAAATGATTTATGCATTAGATAAGATTGCGCCAGGTACTGCAAATGATGATACTCTGCTTTATGGTGTAGAAGTAAAATTCTATAACATGGAAGTCGATATCGATGAAAATCTGGAAACCAAATATAAAGGACTGTATGTGATTGGAGATGGTAGTGGTGTCACTCATTCTCTTTCCCATGCATCCGCAAGTGGTATTTATGTTGCAAGACATATTACAGAAGGAATGAAATAAAAATCAGGTTTCAAGAATATCAAGAATACTTTCTTCAAAAACAAATTGATTTTCTTTACGGATTTTTTTATAGGCAGATGGCGGAAGTGGAGACTCCGCCCTGCCTATTTCTATTGTCAGACTTGGAATATTCTGCTTTAAAAGTGCCCAGTCTTTATAGCCTGCCGGGTCAAGTTCTTCATAATTGTCATCGGGAGTATAGCCGGTAATGTCAGAAATTCTTTTGGCGAAGGACTGTGTTTTTTTTGCCAGTTCTCCACGCTGTCCAAATGACCAGTAAATCACAGCACCGGAAGAGTGATAACTGATCGTGCGGTCAAATTTTTCTTTTAACGTTAATTGAATCAAAGTATCTGCTTCTAAGGTACATCCGGCTGACGGACCTTTATAATGTTCACTTGCCGGTTTTTGGACTCCATCATAATAACTTTCCCAGAGCGCATCAAAGTTTCGGTTTACATCAATGCCTTCTGCATTGGATTTCCAGTATTTAAAGTACTGTTTCCATGGCATCCGTGCCCCTTCTCTGCGTGCAATCTCCCATACCCTCCTTCGGTTTTCCTCTTTGTTTAGAGCATCGGGTCCCATTTGGCTGATAGTAACACCATCGGGATTAACCATGGGAAGGAGAAAGAGCGAACAGGTATCAAAAAAAGTCTGATACGAATATCCACGATAAGTCTGTTTTTCTAAAATGGCTCTTGCAAATGAGGCAGTCAAATCCATGAGAAGCTGGCAGGTCATATATTCTCTTCCGTGAATCCCCGCAAAAATTAGAATTTTGTGTCTGGCATCGGGCTTTCCGATTCGTGCCTGAAAAATTTCCCGACCGTCGGTTGTACGTGCAAGAGTGGTGATTTGTACAATTTTCTCAAAAATTCTTGAATAAATATGTAAATCATTTTTTAAGTCTTGATAAGAATAGCCGGAAAATTGTAGAATCTGTCGATTTTCTCTGACATTTCGAGCATTAATGTCCATTGACGTAAACTCCTGAACTCTTTATAATTAAAGATATTCAAAAAAGGGAGGTTTCAGACGTGAAGAAGCTAAAACAATTGCTTGCTCTTTTAGTCGTCATACTGCTTCTTGGTTTATATGCACTTACCCTTGTATTTGCTCTGATGAAAAGCCCTGCGGCACAGGATTTACTTCTGGCATCTTTGTACGCAACCGTAATTCTTCCGGTTCTTATCTATGCCATTTTGCTCGTCTATAAATGGAGAAAACCGGATGATAAAATACCAAAGATTGACGAAAAACATGCCAAAGTAAATACCATTATTTTTGATTTGGGAAAGGTTCTTGTTGATTATGACTGGCAGGATTATTTAAAATCCATGGCATTCGATGATGATGCGATTGAGGCAGTTGGAGATGCGATGTTTGCCAGCGATGACTGGGTAGAAGCAGATCGTGGAGTACGCACAGAAGAAGAAATTTTACAGTCTTTTATTGATAACGACCCGGAATATGAAAAGCAGATTCGTGATGCGTTTGATGATATGGGCTTTACGATTCATACATTTTCGTATACAAGAACCTGGCTGAAATACCTGAAACGACGAGGATATAAACTTTATTATCTCTCGAATTTTTCAAAACCTCTCTTTGAACGGTGCACGCAGGAGATGGAATTTTTAAATCTGATGGATGGCGGTTATATGTCATGGGAAGTGCAGATGATAAAACCGGACGCACAGTTTTATCAGAAACTGTTGAAAGATTTTAAGATTGAGCCATCTAAGGCAGTATTTTTGGATGACGTGATGGAAAATATTGCAGAAGCAAGAGCACAGGGGTTAAATGCAGTTCATTTTACAAATAAGAAAGAAGCAATTCGTGCCTTGAAAGACGACTTTGGGGTAGAATAACAAAAAAGCAATCCGAAAACTCGGATTGCTTTTTGTTTGCTCTAAAAAGGAGGGAGCTGTGTTTCATTTATCGAATGGAAAATGCAGAAGCCGGAGAGTAAGAATCACCCTGCTGTCTGTCATTTGAGTTTTCATTTCTTTCTGGCTGGCTGTTGCTGTCAGAAGAAGTAGCGGATTTGCTTCCTAAAGTGATGGAAACCGTTTTTTCTTTGTAGCTGTCACTGTCCGGTACTTGAAGCGTTAACTCAACCGTTTCACCGGCTTTATAATACTGCAGTAAATCCTGAAGGCTTTCGATATCAGTGACGGACTTTCCATCGAATTTTGTGATGACAGAACCGGAAGTAATGCCGGCTTTTTCAGCTGCGCTGCCAGAAGTTACTTCAGATACATAGATACCTTTCGGAAGATTATATTTCTCCTGAACATCACTGGTTACATTGATTCCTTTGATACCGATTGTTCCCTGTTTGTCAGAGTCTACTTTGGTTCTGGTTGTCTGGTTCATCAGATTATCAATGATATCAGAAACTCTGGAAATCGGGATTGCATAGCCCATACCTTCTACTTCTGTGGAAGCCAGTTTGGCGGAGTTGATACCGATAACTTCGCCGTTCATGTTCAGCAGAGCACCGCCGCTGTTGCCAGGGTTGATGGCTGCATCGGTCTGGATCAGGCTGATACCGTCATAGCTTGCTTCACTGCTGTCTTCCGAATCCAGTGTACGGTTTGTAGCACTTACAATACCGGTTGTCACAGACTGACCATATCCAAGTGCATTACCGATGGCTACAACCTGTTCGCCAACTTCCAGTTTGGAAGAATCACCGATCGTTGCCACAGAAATCTTCGACATCGTATCGCTTGAAATGCTGGAAAGCGGAACGGCTACAACTGCAAGGTCTTTATCAGAATCGGTTCCTTTGATCGTTGCCTCATAAGTTTCATTATCTACAAAGGATACCGAAACCGTCTCTGCACCATCAATGACATGATTGTTGGTGGCGATCAGCAGTTCGCTGTCATTCTTTCCGATGATGATACCGGAACCGGCACTTTCGACTTCCTGCTGCTGAATGGAATTACGTCCGCCGAACATTCCGAAATAATTTTCCACTTCCTGAACTGATTTGCTTGTGATAGAAACGATAGAAGGCATTGCGGATTTTACAATGTCGGTCACATCCATCGTACCCTTTGAAGTTGTGCTAGAAGTTGTTTTCAGAAGACTGCTCTTTGTTGATGTCGTTGCCTGTGCCTCTGTCTGTGTGGAAGTTCCGAACAGAGCATTTACTCCCTGATAAGATCCTGCTGCAACGCCCCCGAAGAGAACGGCACTTAATGCAATGGCTCCGACTTTCTTTGCAAATTTTACCATCTTTGCATTTGGTTTTTTGTGGTTCGGTGTGTTGCTGTTGTTTTCATCAAATTCATAGTGATTGAATCCATCGTGATTCTCGTTGTTGTAATTGTTGTTATCGAAGTTATACATATCTGACATAATGACTACCTCCTGTATTTGCTCATCCGCTTTTCCTTTTCAGAAACCTGATGTTTATTATTCTTTGTTGTTCTTGTTCTTTATGTCTAACAGTATATCTGCGATTTGTGTTTGAAATGTTGTAAATATGTGATGAGTCTGAGGTGATTTTGTGAAGAAAGTGTGCCCTGGCGAAGACATCACTAATAGTAAAACAGTCACCGTTCTGGAGACTAAAAAAACTTCAGACAGAGTGAGGTTTCACTCTGTCTGAAGTTTTTTATAAGAAATATTATGTTTTTGTATAATACTGTCCGGATTACATCTCTGCTACTACGGTCTCGCCTGCAACTGCGTCCATACCTGACATCAGTTTTACCGGTGGGCACTCATCGCCGTTGGTAACAATCAGCATTGTCACGTCACGCAGACCATGTGCTGCGATTGCAGATTTGCTGAAACCGATCAGGTTGTCACCTGTTTTTACTTTATCACCCACGGTTACATATGGCTTGAAGCCTTCTCCGTTCATGCCTACCGTATCTACACCGATGTGAAGCAGTACTTCTACTCCATTGTCCAGTCTCATACCTACTGCATGGAAAGATCCGTCCATAACAACGGTGATTTCACCGTCAGCCGGAGCAGTCAGAACTTCGTTTTCCGGGATGATCGCAATACCGTCACCCATGATCTTTGCTGAGAAAACACCATCGTTTACTTCCTCAATCGGAATTACTTTTCCGGTCAGGTATGCTTTCATAGTTTTGCCATTTGCAGCTTCTTCTGATTTTGCAGCTTTTTTCTTGAAAAATGATAACATAATTTCCCTCCTGTTGTTTCATTAATTTTCACACTACTAGAGTAAATCATATCATAGATTGCAGAGAAGTTGCAAGGCTCAATCCATTATTTGTGATATTTTCTTACTAAGTCGATGTAATGTTTTACCTGTTCCACGCATCCGTCCACACCGACACGGCTGCTGTTTACCACCAGATCATAGTTTCTGGAATCTCCCCAGGCGATCGGGCAGTAACGGTTGTGATACTGTTTTCTTCTTTTATCTTTTTCTTTCATGAAGCCCAGAGCATCTTTTTCGTTCATATTATAATATTTCATAATACGCTCTGCCTTCTGTGGCTTGTCACCACGGATAAAAATGGATACCATGCTTTCGTACTCACGAAGGATTGTCTCGGAACAACGTCCGACTACCACAAAAGACTCTCCTGATTTTGCTTTTTCTTTCAGGAAATCAAACTGCAGGTTTGCAACGTTCTGCTCCGGTGAACTGTTCAGTCCGCGAACAGTACGATACAGAAAGCGGTTCCATTTCAGTTCATCATATGCTTCGAGATCTTCACTTTTTAAATTTTTCTTTGTTGCGATCTCTTTTAACAGGTCATGGTCATACAGTGCAATGCCATAATCATCAGCAAGTTTCTGTGCGACTTCATGACCGCCACTTCCGAACTCACGTCCTACCGAAATAATTAATTGTTTTTCCATTTTGCTCAGCCCCCTTTTATAGGTATAATGTTAAAGCCAAATGATGTCATACGTGACCCTGGCATCATAAATATCTGACGTAGATCATCACCAGAGATATTGCTACTACTATTATAGTAGCAGGAGCCATATATTTGCAATACTTTCCCCATTTAATAATATGACCTTCACGTGCTGCGGTTGCGATACCTACAACGTTCGCCGATGCACCGATCGGTGTTGCACTTCCTCCGATATCGGTACCGATCGCCAGTGCCCATGCAAGAACACTTAAGTTCACGCCTGCAACATCGGATGCCAGATCCGTGATAACCGGGATCATGGTTGCCGCAAACGGAATGTTATCGATAAAGGCACTTGCAACTGCGGATACAATGATGATGA
>ERZ827126.2827-NODE-2827-length-11448-cov-8.729395_pt1 | contig 11448 bp, 9 predicted proteins | sample MGYA00519780_ERZ827126 | MGnify/ENA primary metagenome ERZ827126 (study PRJEB31778, sample SAMEA3449262) | human gut metagenome | biome: human gut; feature: human-associated habitat; material: faeces | place: United Kingdom | collected 2010/2012 ...
ACGATCAGTCTATTGCCTGGAAAGTGGCAGAGCGTGCCGTAGAAGAAGGTGCAACCATTACATTATCAAATACTCCGATGGCTATCCGTATGGGAGAAGTCGATGCTTTGGCCCAAAAATTAAATTGCCAAGTTGTTCCGGCAGACGCCACTAGCGTAGAAGATTTGGAGAATGTATTCAAGACCTCCATGGATATACTGGGTGGACAAATTGATTTTGTACTCCACTCTATCGGTATGTCTCCCAACGTGCGCAAGAAACGTACTTACGATGACCTTGACTATGGAATGTTGGATAAGACATTGGATATTTCAGCTGTTTCATTCCACAAAATGATTCAGTCGGCCAAGAAACTGAATGCTATTGCTGATTATGGTTCTATCGTTGCTTTGAGCTACGTAGCCGCACAGCGTACTTTCTATGGCTATAATGATATGGCAGATGCAAAGGCTTTGTTGGAGTCTATTGCTCGCAGCTTCGGTTACATTTATGGACGCGAACATAGCGTACGGGTGAACACGATTTCACAGTCGCCTACATTTACTACTGCCGGTTCGGGCGTGAAGGGTATGGACAAACTGTTCGACTTCTCCAACCGTATGTCTCCGCTCGGAAATGCAACGGCTGACGAATGTGCCGATTATTGCATCGTGATGTTCTCCGATCTTACCCGTAAGGTGACTATGCAGAACTTATTCCATGACGGTGGATTCTCCAGCGTAGGTATGAGTCTTCGTGCCATGGCTACTTACGAGAAAGGACTCGATGAGTACATGGACGAAAATGGTAACATCATTTACGGATAAAAGATTATGAAACTACGGATCTCTCTTCTTATTATATTAATGAGTATGCTTTTCACCTCCTGCGGGATAAGCACAGGAAAGGGTACGGAGCAGAAGGAAGAAGAGATTTCTGTTCTGAGATATGATAAGCTGTTGAGCGAATATGTTCGCTCCAACAGTTTTTCTGCTATGCAGAAGTTGACGATGGACTACCGTATGCCGACGAAAATCCTGATTGAGGATGTATTGTCTATCGGTACGGTGAAAGATGATACCATCTCGCAACGTCTGCAAAAATTCTATTCGGATACGACTTTGGTTCGTTTGCTTAGCGATGTAGAAGCAAAATATCCTAATCTGGATGAAGTGGAAAAAGGACTTAGCAAAGGATTTCGGAAACTGAAAAAGGAAGTGCCTGATACGAAAGTGCCGTTTATCTATTCGCAAGTATCCGCTTTCAACGAATCTATTATTTTAGTGGATTCTTTATTGGGAATCAGTCTTGATAAATATATGGGGGAAGATTATCCTCTTTATAAGCGTTTCTATTACGATTATCAGTGTCGCTCGATGCGTCCGGAACGGATTGTGCCGGATTGTTTTGCTTTTTATCTTTTGAGCCGTTACGGTATGAACTATCATGAAGGTACTTGTCTGATTGACTTGATGATGCATACGGGGAAGATCAATTACGTAGTGCAAAACTTATTGGGATATAGTGATATTGGTGAAGCAATGGGGTATTCTAAGGAGGAAAGCGACTGGTGCAAGGATAATGAAAAGGAGATATGGAATTATATCTGTACCAACGATCATCTGCATGCTCGTGACCCGATGGTGATCCGCTATTATATGAAGCCTGCTCCTGCTGTTGATATGTTGGGTGCTCAAGCTCCGGCATTGATAGGTACATGGATGGGAGCAAGAATCATTGCTTCTTACATGAAAAAGCATAAGGATATGAAGCTGAAAGATCTTCTGGAATTTACTGATTACCACGAAATGTTAAGTGAATCCAACTACCTGGCTTCCTGAATCGTTTCTCTTTCTTATTTCTCAATTTTTAATTTTCAATTCTCAATTTAATAAGTGGAAACTGCCCTTTATTTGTTGCCCGTGACTTTAGGCGATACACCTATTGAAAAGGTGTTGCCTTCCTATAATAAGGAAATTATTTCCGGTATCCGGTATTTTATAGTCGAAGATGTTCGTTCTGCCCGTCGTTTCCTGAAAAAGGTGGACCGGGAGATTGATATTGATGCGTTGACATTTTATCCGTTGAACAAACATACTTCACCTGAAGATATTTCCGGTTATCTGCAACCTTTGGTAGGCGGAGCTTCAATGGGAGTTATCTCCGAAGCCGGTTGTCCGGCGGTAGCTGATCCGGGAGCGGATGTGGTTGCCATCGCACAACGTAAAAAACTGAAGGTAGTTCCTTTGGTTGGACCCTCTTCAATTATTCTTTCCGTGATGGCTTCGGGCTTTAACGGGCAGAGCTTTGCGTTTCATGGTTATCTGCCGATTGAACCGGGGGAACGTGCCAAGAAACTGAAAACATTGGAGCAGCGTGTGTATGCTGAAAATCAGACACAACTTTTCATTGAGACGCCTTACCGGAATCATAAGATGATAGAAGATATTTTGTTAAACTGTCGTCCTCAAACAAAGCTTTGTATTGCTGCCGATATTACATGTGAAGGAGAGTATATACAGACGCGTACTGTGAAGGACTGGAAGGGACATGTGCCTGAATTGTCTAAGATTCCCTGTATTTTTCTCTTATATAAATAACGCCTTTCAGGTGTTCATATTCATCTTCGAAACAGCTACTGAAGAAGCCTTTTCCCAAGTTTTCCTCTATCTGTTTGAAGCTCCATAGCTTACTGTTCTTAAAGCGAGGGGTACAAAGGATGGAATCATCCTTGATATCAACGATGAATAAGTAGATAAGACGATTGGTTACTTCATTCTCAAAGTGATAAACGATATTGAACTCTGGCTTGATATCTTTTTCGTGCGGGAAAGCATTGTTAATCAAACGGGTGGCACCCGCCTCTAAAGATTCTCCATATCGGAGATAACATTCCATGGGAATGTCCACTTTTCCTTTGTCCAAAATGGCTGTTGACGGTCTGTCGCAAAGGAACAGCATTCCATGAGTGGATATGGCAATTCTTATCACCGGATTGATGTATGCGTTCTTATAATTAACAGCTTCTATCGCAGGGGTTTTCCCGATCACGTCTCCTTTGGTATTCACAATAGGAACATATTCTGTGTGAGACATTAGGTGATTGAAGAAACGGATAGCGATCTGGTTGAACAGGATGCTCATAAGAAAGACAGTAGGAGGTAACACTTTATAGAGTACAAACAGACTTGTCTTACTTAGTGGGTTTTGGAAAATGACGGTGATGCTGATTATAATAAAATGCAGTATTCCGAAAATCAAGGCAATGCGAGCAGATACAACGGCGGCTTCTGCTCCCTGAGCATATAAACGTTTGTTGCAAGAACCTATCTGTTTTAAGAAGTGGTTGATAAACCTTTTCTTATGCATATAAAGACTTAGCATTGGAATGAGAATACTGACTTCCAGAGTAAGCGGGAGCGCACCGGGGGGAACATAATCACCAGGAATGAGAGCTGCTACGGATAATAGTGCCAGCACTCCGGTCGCTATATAGAGGATAAAATTAGGAATTAACAATCCTTTACGTCGATAAGAAAGGTATATTCCTATAATACCTATACCTGTACCGATGTAAATAGCCGTGTCTTGCGTTATAAGTTCACACAATAAAATGGAAATAATAACGGGGATAAAACCCAGCGACATGTTAAATGCGGAAGAAAGTATTCCTTTATGATCCATCTCTATATTTATGTTTATTTGTCGGTTCTATCTATAAAACAAATAGTGTATGTGTTTTGTTTGCTAACGAATATGTTTCTCTGCATGGTAGGAGGAACGAACAAGGGGAGCACTCTCTACGATGTTGAATCCTTTCTCTAAACCAACTGTTTTATATTTCGTGAATTGCAGCGGAGTGATGTATGCCACAACGGGATAATGCCGATGACTCGGTTGCAGGTATTGCCCTATGGTAAGAATCTGGCAACCGGTTGCTAACAGATCGTCCATCAATGTTTCGACTTCCTCCGGAGTTTCACCCAGTCCGACCATTATGCCGCTTTTAGATTTGACTCCCTTTTCGGAAATATGTCTGATAACCTGTAAGCTTGTATCATAATTTGCTGCACTGCGGACTAGTGGACTAATGCGGCGCACAGTTTCCATATTGTGTGATATGATGTCGGGGCGGGCGTCAATTACTAAATCTACCAACTCCATTCTGCCTTGAAAATCCGGAATCAGTACTTCAATGGTTGTCTGTGGATTCAACCGTTTTATTTCCCGGATGGTACGTGCCCAATGCTCTGCACCCAAATCAGGTAAATCATCCCGGTCTACAGAGGTGATGACGGCATGATCCAATTTCATCAGTGCGATGGATTCTGCTACATGGGTAGGCTCGTTTGCATCTAACGGATGGGGATGTCCTGTCTGTGTGTTGCAAAATTTACAGCTACGCGTGCAGATGTCACCACCAATCATGAAGGTGGCTGTTCCTTTTCCCCAACATTCCCCCATATTAGGGCAACGCCCACTACTGCATATCGTGTGCAAGCAGTGGGAGTCGACAATTCGCTTTGTTTCGGTGTATCGTTCGTTGGCACCGATATTAATTTTCAGCCATTCGGGCTTACGTACTCTATCCGTCATTATAAGTTGTTCAAGAAGAAGTTGGTCAACCGTGTGTACAAGTGTTGGCGGGTGTTGCCACCATATATTCCATGATTACGGTTCGTGTACACTTGCATATCAAATTGTTTTCCAAGCTGAACTAACTGTTCGGCATATTCTGCACAGTTCTGGAAGTGAACATTGTCATCTGCCATACCATGTACCAGCAACAAGTTGCCATGAAGTTTGTCGGCACGGGTGAAGGCTGATGATTCCTTATATCCTTCCGCATTTTCTTTGGGAGTGCGCATGAAACGTTCGGTGTAAATCGTATCATAGAAACGCCAGTCGGTCGGTGCGGCTACTGCTACTCCGGCTTTGAATACGGGAGTTCCTTCGCTCATGCTCATAAGAGTCATGTATCCGCCATAACTCCAACCCCAGATACCGATGCGGTCTTTGTCCACATACGCTTGTTTGCCTAGGTAAAGCGCTGTTTCCACCTGGTCTTTGGCTTCTTTGACGCCAATTTTTAAATAGGTACATTTCTCAAAAGCTTCTCCACGGCCTCCAGTGCCACGACCATCTACACATACCACGATATAACCGAGGCTTGCCATGTATGTCTCCCAACTGATTCCCCAAGTATCTAATACCTGTTGGGAACCCGGGCCGCTATATTGATACATCAGTACCGGATATTTTTTGGATGCGGAGAAATTAACCGGTTTCATCATCCAGCCGTTCAACTTCACGCCATCTGTAGTCTGGAAAGTAAAGAACTCTTTTTGTGGTACTGCATATCCGGACAATGTTTGCTTCAACGCATCATTTGTAATAAGCGTTTTGAGCGTTTTGCCTGAATTATCGTTCAAGGTAACCAACATAGGAGTATCCAAGCTGGAGAACTTGTTCATATAATACTTCATCGATTTGCTGAAGAGAGGCGTATTGGTTCCTGCCTGTTGAGACAATTTGGTCTTTTTGCCTTTCTTATCTATTTTATAGACAGCCTTGCGCAGAGGACTCTCTTCGTTGCTGGTATAATAGAAAGAACCATCTTCTTCATCATATCCCAGAAAATCTTTCACTTCGAACTTACCGTTAGTAACCTTTTTAATCAAGTTACCTCCCATGCTATACCAATAGAGATGACTGTAACCGTCACGTTCGCTAAGCATGCTGAAATATTCGGGATAGAACTGGATGTTATCGAAAATATTCTCCTTTATGTAATAAGGAGATTCATCACGGAGCATTAGTTTGCAAAGTGTTGAGCGAGGATCGGCAAAGTAGAGGTCGAAACGGTCTTGATGACGGTTTAATGTCATGATAGCCAATTTGTTGGCATCCTTTGTGAAACGGATGCGTGGAATGTATCCATCTGCATCCAGCGGGAGTTTCATCGTACGGGTGACGTGTGACTTGATGTCATACGTGCGTACTTCTACTTTCGAATTGGGGTATCCGGCTTTCGGATACTTGTAGGTATATTCACCCGGATAATCTTTTAAGGCATCAATACGGGGTGCCTGTCCGGCAAATACCGGAAAAGAGTAGGAGGGAACTTCTGACTCATCGAAGCGGATGAAAGCGATCAGTGTATTATCAGCGCTGAATTCCAAAGCACGGTCGAAACCGAACTCTTCTTCATACACCCAGTCGGGGATGCCGTTGAGTACAGAGTTCTGTTTGCCATCCTCCGTAATCTGGCTTTCACTGTTGCCATAAAGCAGCTTAACAAGAAATATGTTATTGTTGCGGACAAAAGCAATCATTGTACCGTCTGGAGAAAAGACGGGGACCTGTTGAGGTCCACCGTCAGACAGCCGTTCAATAATGTTGTTTGTCGTAACGCCCTTATCATTTCGTTTCAAAGGGTAAATGTAATGTACAGCTGTGTATGAATGCCTATATATAGGTGTCGTTTTAGTAGCAATTAGCAACTTCTGACCGTCGGGCGAGAACTGGTAACTGTCGAAGTTCTTGAAGTCACATTCGCGTGTAGTGCTTACATCGAAAATCACTTCTACTTTCTCGCCTGTTTTGAAAGAGTATTTAATGATCTGCGTGCCGTCGGTGTTCATCTGCGTGTAGTGTTCGCCATCAGGCATGGGGATTACTCCCTGGATATTTTCCGGGCGGAAACGTCCGGAGGTGATATCTTTTAAATCGAGTGCCTTTTGTCCTTGTGCCATTCCGGTCAGACAGAGAAGGCAGAGTAATAAAGTGATGCTGATCTTTTTCATCTGCTTTTATAATCGGTTTTGGTTTTAATTCGTACTTGCAAAAGTAACAATAAACTTAGATTCAACAAAGCCTGACCGATTTTTATATAGATTTGATAAGGATTATTGGGTGAGATTCAATATCTTTGTGAAAAGGACTTTAAACATTACCACTATGAATTCAAAAAGAAAAGACTTGCAATATGCTTCTGTCTTCTTATTGGCCGTAGCATTGACATTCCTGTTGGGGAAGGGGGATAATCTGTGGTTGGTATCGTGGGGTGACTTGATACCGAGTTTGTTTGTGCTGTTCATAGCAGGTGATTGTTTGCATAGTTCCCTGCTCCGTATCAAACGCGGCGAAGAGGATGGAGGAGCCCGGTGGAGTACTTGTTTCACTTTTCTGGTATTCAGTATTGTTTTTATGGGCGACTTGTTTTATATTGGCAACTTTATTGTGAATAAACTGTGGGGCTAAAGGATTAGTAGAAATTCTGCTTCACAGGTATTTAATAGTAAGATTTTCTTCTTAACTATAGCTTTTAGTTTACTTTAACTAGATAAATTAGTTTATGAACTAAAACTTTTCGTTATTTGCAGCAAACAAAGTTGCAGATATGAAAGGATTAACAGCAAAAGAAGAAGAAATCATGGGCTTTTTTTGGGAAAAAGGTCCCTTGTTCGTGAAGGAAATGTTGGCTTTCTATGAAGATCCCAAGCCGCATTTTAATACATTATCTACGATTGTGCGTGGGCTGGAAGAAAAAGGCTTTTTAGCTCACAATACTTTTGGGAATACTTATCAATACTATCCCGTAGTCAGCGAAGAGGATTTTCGTAAAGGAACGTTGCGGAATGTGATTAGCAAGTATTTTAATAATTCTTATCTGAATGCTGTTTCTTCTTTGGTTAAGGAGGAAGATATTTCACTGGATGAATTGAAACAACTCATTCACGAAGTGGAACAGGCTGATAAGAAACACTAATCTTTTTAACGAAAATCTATGCTATGGGAGTTTTCTTCATCTATATATTAAAATCGTCAGTTTGTCTTGTTTTGTTTTACCTGTTTTTCAGGTTATTACTTAGCAAGGAAACTTTTCATCGTTTCAATCGTATGGCTTTATTGGGAGTGTTGTTCTTTTCATTACTCATTCCTTGTATCGAAGTAACTACCCGGCATCAGGTTGAAGTGCAGCAGGCTGTGCTCTCCATTGAGCAATTGCTATTGATGGCAGAGTTGGAGGCTACTCCTGCCAATGTCGGTGCAGTGCAGGAGACGCCGACTATATCTTGGGTACAGATTGTTCTGCTGGTCTATCTGGCGGGTATTCTGTTTCTTGTCTGTCGCAATATCTATTCTTTGATTTGTCTCTTCCGGTTGGTACATTCCGGCAAACATGAGAAGTTGGAGAAAGGGGTTACACTTGTGGTGCACAATCAGGAGATAGCTCCGTTCAGTTGGATGAAGTATATTGTCATCAGTCGGAAAGACCTGAAGGAAAACGGGAGGGAAATCCTTATTCATGAAATGGCTCATATCCACCATCGTCATTCAGTAGATTTATTGGTGGCGGATATTTGCATCTTTTTCCAATGGTTCAATCCTGGTGCATGGTTGTTGAAACAGGAGTTGCAGAACATTCACGAATATGAAGCGGACGAGACCGTCATTAATGAGGGTGTAAACGCGAAAGAATATCAACTATTATTAATAAAAAAAGCCGTTGGCACAAGGCTCTACTCTATGGCCAACAGCTTTAATCACAGTAAACTTAAAAAACGTATCACTATGATGTTAAAAGAAAAATCGAATCCGTGGGCACGGTTGAAGTATTTGTATGTACTTCCGTTGGCAGCTATTGCAGTAACTGCTTTTGCCCGTCCTGAAATCTCTGAAAAAATGGAAGAAATTTCTGCTGTCAAAGTTAATGATTTGGCGGAAATTGTGCAAGAAAAGGTGCTGCAAGATACAGTAAAAGTATCTAAAGACGAGAAGAAAGATGCTTTGGTAGTGACTGGCGTGAAATCGAAAGAGGAGGAAGAAATTGTTATTTTTGAGGTTGTAGAGCAGATGCCGGAATATCCTGGTGGTATGAGTGCACTGCAAAAATATCTGTCGGAGAAAATAGCTGGTTCTCCGATGAAGGGTAAAGCGGGCGGTAGAGTGATGGTAGGCTTCACTGTGGCTGAAACCGGGAAGATAAAAGATGTACGTGTACTTCAGTCGGATGAAGCGTCATTAAATCAGGAAGCCGAAAGAATTGTCAGTGAAATGCCGGATTGGATTCCCGGAAAGCAACGAGGCAGACCTGTACCAGTGAAATATACTGTCCCTATAAGATTTGGGAATATCAGATTTGCAGAGAATAAGCAGCCTTTGATTTTTGCTGATGGCAAGGAGATTAGTATGGATGCTATGGAAAAGCTGGACCCGTCAACAATAGAAAGTATATCTGTGTTGAAAGATTCTACTTCGATAAAAGTGTATGGTAAACGTGGTGCGAACGGGGTGATACTTGTAAATACTCAACGAGGCAGTAAGACTAAAATACAGAATAAGGAAATCAGTTTTTCACAAAAAACAACCAGTACAGATGCTGTTCCCGATTTTCCGGTTAGTGGAACTGTTGTTGACGAGCAGGGGCGTCCGAAGGCTGGAGTCAGCATTATTGTGCCTAATACAAATCATGGTACGATAACGGATATAAATGGTCATTTTAGTCTGAAAGCAATGAAAGACGGCAATCTGTGGTTCTCATTTATTGGATATAAGCCAGTAAAAGCTTCTGTATCTTCTACGATGAATATACGAATGGAGCAGGAAGTGGTTGACCTGTTTCCTAAACTTTCAGGCAGTGTGAAAAATGGAAATACAGGGTTTAAGGTGAATAATGGTGTAACTGTGCATGGGATAAAAGGCGAAGAGCCTTTGGTCATAATTGACGGGAAAGAAGCTATGGATAAAGATGCCTTATCCAAGCTCGCACCGGACCATATAAAGAGTATTTCTGTGTTGAAAGATAAATCGGCACAAGCCGTTTATGGCGATAAAGGAAAGAATGGGGTGATTATTGTAGAAATGTTGACGGATGATGAATATCAGACCCGTCAGAACAAGAAATAGAAGAAATCATGCATTGATTTGTTGACGGAGGTACGCTAGTATCTCCGTTTCTTGTTCCGGATGGAACCATTGTATTTCTTCATCTCTTTTGAACCAAGTCATCTGTTTACGCGAATAAATGCGGGAGTTTTGCTTGATTTTATCTATGGCAAAGGGGAGTTCCCATTCTCCATCCAGATACTTGAACAGTTCTTTATAACCTACTGTATTGAGCGAATTGAGGTGGCGATAGGGAAGTACCGAGCGTACTTCTTCCAGTAATCCTTCCTCCATCATTTGATCTACCCGACGGTTGATACGGTCATACAACTCTTCCCGGTCGCGAGTCAGACCGATTTTTAGAATGCGGAAAGGACGTTGCTTTTTTTGTTGGGTGCGGAAAGAGGTATAAGTGCGTCCGGTCATATAGCAAATTTCCAATGCATGAATTACCCGTTTGGGATTCTTTAGATCCACTATCCGATAATATTCCGGATCTAGCAGGCGAAGTTCTGCACAGAGTTGTTCAAGTCCTTCCTCCTCATATTTCTGTAGCATGAGTTGACGGGTTTCCGCATCAACGGTAGGAATATCGTCGATACCTTTACAGATAGCATCTACATACATCATTGAGCCACCTGTGAGAATCACGACCTCGTGTTGCGTAAATAATTTCTCGAGAATTTCCAACGCTTCTATTTCATATTGGGCGGCGCTGTAATAGTCTGTAAGGTGGAGTGTACCAACCAATTGATGAGGGACACGTTTAAGTTGATCGGGAGTAGGAGCTGCCGTGCCTATTTTTAATTCGGCATAAAGCTGTCTCGAATCGGCAGATACAATACTTGTCTGAAAAGTTTCTGCTAAGCGCAGGCTCAATTCCGTTTTCCCTACACCTGTAGGACCTATAAGAACGATGAGAGTAGGCATTGGGCTTTTAAGTATTAAGTATTGAGTATTAAGATGTGTGCGGAACTAAAAAATATTAGGTATTAACTGCCTGGCGCTGCATGGCAATTAATACCTAATACCTGGTACTTAATACTTAGAATTTTTCTTCTTCGTATGGAGTACTTGCGTCGCCACCTATGTCGAATCCTTCCTGATCGAAGTCTTCCATGTCGAAATCTTGGTCTCCATAGAAGTTTTCATCCAAATCAAGAGAACCGCTGGCAGCGGCCATTTCTTCAAAATCTACCGTTTGTTTAGGAGCATCTCCTGATTTCTTGGTACATTTGGCGCCATTCATATCTTTTCCGGTGATGATTTCGGATAGTTCGATGAAGAAACAACGTTCTGTTATGTAATCGAATACATATAGCAGTTTCTGTTTTTCATCTTCTACCAGTTCACTGATAGTAGTGTCTTTCATTACCCAGCTATCCATTTCCGGATTGTCGTCCATTTCTTCCAAGGTTACTTCTTTTCCTTTTTCCCAATCGTCATCGCAGATAAAGAAAGAAGTCATCTGGTCGTTTGTGTACCCTACTGATTTCAGTATTGCTTCATGGAAGTCATAAAAAGTAGCTTCCGGATCAATTTGTATTTCTCTGACAAAATCGTCAACTTCATCAGATA
>ERZ827126.2844-NODE-2844-length-11389-cov-2.299100_pt1 | contig 11389 bp, 9 predicted proteins | sample MGYA00519780_ERZ827126 | MGnify/ENA primary metagenome ERZ827126 (study PRJEB31778, sample SAMEA3449262) | human gut metagenome | biome: human gut; feature: human-associated habitat; material: faeces | place: United Kingdom | collected 2010/2012 ...
GCATTTAATCATATCTCTTCGTCTTTATGGTTCGTATAATAAACACGCAACGGAGTGGAAAGAACCTTGATGAAGCCTTTAGCGTCCTCGGCGGTCCAGCCTTTCTGCATCTCTCCGTACTCACCGAATTTCGTCTTTACCAAGTCGTCCTCAGATTCTACGCCAACGGTAGAGAAGGACAACGGACGAAGCTCCAGAATAGCCGTACCGTTCACGTTACGCTGAGACTCTTGCAACATCGCCTCGATATCGCGCATCACCGGTTCCAGATATTGGCTCTCGTGCAAGAACATGCCGTACCAGTTCGCTACCTGATCCTTCCAGTATTGTTGCCATTTGCTCAACGTATATTTCTCTAAGAAGCGGTGCGCCCCGATAATCAACATAGGAGCGGCAGCCTCGAAACCGACCCGTCCCTTGATGCCGATGATCGTATCGCCCACGTGCATATCACGGCCGATACCGTAAGCGGCCCCGATCTCCTCGATCTTCTGGATAGCGGCGATCTTATCCTCGAACACCTCACCATTCACGGCATGAACCTCACCGTTCTTGAACTCGATGCGCAATTGCTCGCTGCCGGTTTTCTCCACTTGTTTCAGATAAGCGCTCTCGGGTAATCCTTGCGCGGAATCAAGAATCTCGCCGCCGCAGATAGAGGTTCCCCAAAGACCTACGTTATAGGAATATTTCAACTTCGTGAAATCGGCCTCGAAACCGTGCTCCTTCAAGTAGTTGATCTCAAAATCACGGCTCAAGGCCATATCGCGGGTCAACGTGATAATCTCCACGTTCGGAGCCAATACCAAGAAAGTCATATCGAAACGGATCTGGTCGTTACCGGCTCCGGTAGAACCATGGGCGATAGCGTCGGCGCCAATCTCGTTTGCGTAGCGGGCGATCGCCAAGGCTTGGAAGATACGCTCGGAGCTTACGGAGATCGGATACGTACCATTACGCAGCACGTTTCCGAAAATCATGTACTTCAAGCTCTTCTCGTAATACTCTTTCGTAACGTCGATCGTCACGTATTTCGTGGCGCCTAGCTTATAGGCGTTCTCCTCGTTTTGTTTCAATTGTTCCTCGCTGAAACCACCTGTGTTAGCGCAAGCGGCGTATACCTCGTATCCTTTTTCTTTAGCCAGATACATGACCGTGAATGAGGTATCCAAACCTCCGCTGAACGCTACTACTACTTTCTTCTTCATCGTTTCTTTATTTTATGTTGTTTTTCTATCGTATTAATTTAGTCCTTTTTAGTCTGATTACGGGCCTCCCGCTCTCGTTGCGCACGATGCGGATCGGCCGGGTCGAACAGCATGGCCGTGCAGATGCAATACTTACGTTCGGTGCGTTCCAAGATATCGTGGTTCACGCAACCGTTGCAACCCCGCCAGAAAGCCTCATCGTCCGTCAAGTCGGAGAACGTAACCGGTACATATCCCAGCTCGGTATTCATCTTCATCACGGCAGCGCCGGAGGTAAGGCTGAATACCTTTGCTTTCGGCCAGCGCATGCGGGCAAGTTGGAAAGTCATGTCTTTGATGCGTTTCGCGATACCCAAGCCCCGGAAATTCGGATGTACGATCAAGCCGGAGGTAGTCACGTACTGCTTGTTTCCCCATGACTCGATATAACTAAACCCGGCGAACTCGTTTCCCGCCAAGGCGATCACCGCTTTGCCCTCTTTCATCTTCTGGGCCACATACTCGTGCGTACGTTTGGCGATACCCGTGCCCCGGACTTTAGCGGCAGACTCGATCGTATCTAGGATCGTATCCACATATACCTCGTGAGAGGCATCAGCGATCATAACATCAATTTCTATTTCTTGTTCCATTTTATTGTTTGTTCTTAGTTTTTTCCTTTTATATAAAATGTGATAAAGCGGCAATCACCTTCTCTTGGCTCACACCGTTGCGGGGGATTACCAAGATCGTATCGTCTCCGGCTATGGTGGCCAGTATCTCGCTGGGGGCATGGGAGTCTATGTCCGAGGCGATTCCCATGGCGTAACCCGGTCGTGTTTTCACCACCGCTAAGTTTCCGGAAAACTCGATATTCGGCTTTTTCTTGCCTTCAGGCTGTGCTTGTTTGCTTATACTCTCTTCGGGAAGGCGATATACATAATCTCCGGTTCCGTCGTGTACCTTGGCTACTTTCAGTTGCTTGATGTCGCGGGAAAGCGTAGCTTGCGTAACCGAGAATCCGCTATCTTCCAACTCTTTAAGCAGTTCTTCTTGATTACTTATCACCTTCGTTTGTATAATACCGCAAATGGCATCCAATCGTTCCTTCTTTGTACTCATGTTGTATATTTATGCAAAACAGGCTGCAAATATAAAGAGTATTATTGAATAAATATACAATCAAGGGCTTTTTTTTCTGATATAAGTAGGGGGTAAGGGATTTTCCTGCTTAGCTTAGGTTTAATCACTGTAAGTGTTAGGCATTTCATCTATTTATATTCGTCTTCTATCAGCCATTGGATGATCATGCAACAGCTGTTAGAAGATCATCTACCAATTGGTGGATGATCATGCAACAGATGGTAGATGATGGATGTTGTTGAAAGAAAAGGCTAATACTTCCTATAGAAAGAACGAAAGGGGGTGGTTGTTTTGAACAAAATGGTAGTATCTTTGCGTTATTAAAAAGAGAGTATCAGGTTTAATTTCAAGTAAAAGGATATGAGAAAAATAGCAAGTTTATTCGTGGCCTTGCTTTTATTGGCAGGCTGTTCCAGCGTACCGTTGACAGGACGTAAGCAAGTGCTGTTGGTTTCGGACCAAGAGGTGTTATCGTCCAGCCTTACCCAGTATAACGATTATATAAAGACGGCGAAGAAGTCGACGAACGCGAACAAGAGCGCTATGGTAACCCGGGTCGGAAAGAGGATAGCCGCCGCTACGGAGGACTATTTGCGGGCGAACGGGATGGCGGATGAGGTAAAAAACTTCTCTTGGGAGTTTAATTTGGTGAATGATCCGCAGGTGAACGCCTTCTGTATGCCAGGCGGCAAGATCGTGGTGTACGAGGGATTGCTGCCTTTGGTTTCCTCGGACGATGAATTGGCGGTGGTCATCGGGCATGAGGTCGCCCATGCCGTAGCTAAACACAGCAATGAGCGTATGAGCCAGCAACTAATGGCCCAATACGGGGCGGCTATTTTAGGTGCGGCTGTAAGCAATAAGAGCGCGGCGGTACAGCAAGCGGCCAATACAGTATATGGTGTGGGAGCGCAGTATGGCGTAATGCTTCCTTTCTCCCGTAAGCACGAGTCGGAAGCGGATTATATGGGATTGGTGTTCATGACTATGGCGGGATACAATCCGGACGTGGCAGTCAACTTCTGGCAAAAGATGTCCGCCGGAAAGAGTGGCTCTACGCCGGAATTTATGAGTACGCACCCCAGTGATGCCACTCGTATAGCGGAAATCCAAAAAGTCCTACCCGCAATCAAAACCAAATACAAAAAGTAGTTGACAGTTGACAAGTGACAGCTATTTTACCACTTGTCTCAATTTTCAATTCTCAATTTTCAATTAAACAAGATTCCCATCTTGTTCATTAAGAAACAAGCATTCATATTCTGGGCTATTCCTTCTCTTAGTTGATAAGAGAAGGATAGCTCCTCGTCTTTTATATCCGCTTCGAAGCGGTAATTCTTTATTTGTTCCGGGAACTCTTCCTCCAAAGTACCCAACACTAAATCGTGGGTGGCGATGATGCCGCAAGCCTTATAAGCGACCAGCTGTTTCATAAGGGCAAGAGAGCCTTTCTGCTTGTCGATAGAATTTGTTCCCTTCAAGATCTCGTCCAAGATGATAAATAGCTTCTCCCCGTTTTGCAGCCTGTCGATAATCATTTTCAGCCGTTTCAACTCCGCGAAGAAATAAGACTCGTTGCTAGCCAAGGAATCCGAGGTACGTAAGCTGGTAACCATGTGGGCGGGATAAACCGTCAAGGAGGCGGCGCAGACCGGAGCGCCTACGCAAGCCAATAAGTAATTGACACCGATCGTCCGGAGGTATGTACTTTTTCCGGCCATATTCGCTCCGGTGATAATCAGGAACCAAGGACTTTTGCGGATATCGATATCGTTCTTTACGCAGACATCCCGGTTCAAAAGAGGATGTCCCAAAGCCTTGCCTTCCATCTGGAAATAAGTGTCGGCAATCTCCGGATAGATGTATTCCGGATGGTTGAAAGCGAAACTACCCAACGAGTTCAGCGCGTCGAAACGAGCCAGCGCGTCGAACCAAAGCGGAAGTTTATCGGAGTAAGTCTGAATCCAGCGTTCCAAAAGGATGGCATGGCGTGTATCCCGCAAGTAGAAGAGATTGAAAATGATACCCGCCAAACTGAATCGTTGGTCTAATCCTCCGATATACGACGACAAGCGTTTGATAGCATGCGAGGCCAATTCCTTCTCATTCGCTAATTGCCCGCTGATCTCTTTCAGCTCTTCCGACTGGAAATTATCTTCTTCCACACATTGCATCAGCTTTGAGTACCGATTGAAAATAGACTCCATCTTATTGACGGTCGCGTAAAGCGCATTGATTTCCTTGGCTCGTCCGTAAGCGATCACTAACGTGATTAAGAAATAAATATTCAATAAACTCCCGCTGATCCAATCCAGCGAGTAAGCGATACCCAATACGATCCACAACACTGGGACCGCCCAGATCAATAGTTTCCACGGTAGGCTATCAACGAATTTATGCTTACGCTGAGTGAGTCGGTCCATAAAGTTGATATCGTTGTCTCTCGTATCTTGCGTGTCCTGCCGGATGATTCCCGTCACATAGAAATGCTGCCGTAAGGCGGATAAAGCCGCTAATTCCTTGACAGCCTCTTGCCGTTTGACGATCTCCTTCTTATCCGTCAAGGGATTCGAGAGCCAACCGGCCAGTCGTTCCCGCCCGAACCCGGTTACGGTACGATTGAGCGATTGAAATAAGGAGCGGTCTCCAAACACATCCAGATCCAAGCAGAAAGAGTGCTCGCCCGAGATCTTATCGGCTGCCCCGTCGAACGCGCTGAAATCATAGTCCAGTCCTTTTAGCTCATCCTCGTTCAGTTTGATCAAGGTCTCGGCGTATACTTTTCGTGCGTACATTTTATTATGGTACCACATCAGGAGCGCAAACGGGATGATATAAGCGAAGGTGATCCCCGTCAGCCATTGCCAACTCTCATCCCTGAATATCCATAAGGAGAGGATCGCTCCCACCACTAAAGCCAACCGGATACTCCCCATCAAATGGATCTTCTTTTTCAAATTACCCAAGCGCCGTGTATAAGCGTCGATATTTTCTTTGTAATAACTATAGATTTCTTCCATAGCCGCGAATATAGGAAAAATGAACTAACCTCTTGAATTTTGGTTTATATATTATATTCATAGGTGAAATGACCATTATTCATGTAATTTGGGCGATAAAGCCAACTGCCGTTTCCCCTATATTCGCGGACACATTTATAATTTAAGATCATTTATGAAAAAAACGATTATATCCTTTCTCTTCCTTCTTGTTTGCGGTATGGCACATTCGCAAGTTTTAGCGAAAGGGCCGGAAGAGAGTTATAATGCGGATAGTATTCGTGCGATTTTGGATAAGTCACCTTATTTTACCTTATTCAAGGACAATTATTTTATTGGCGGTATCCCTATCGGCAACAAGCCTACGGCGAGAAACTCCGACGTTAAATTCCAGTTGAGCATCGCCCAACGTCTTACGAAAAGTAAACTCCCTTTCGATACCTATCTTTTCTTGCAATACACGCAAAAGGCTTTTTGGAATGTCTTTCAAGAGTCTTTGCCGATGCGCGACTTGAATTTTAATCCGGGTATCGGTTTGGGGCATAAGAATAAATATATCGGGAAAGGCTATTTGATGGTCGAGCACGAGTCGAACGGTAAAGATAGCATCTTCTCCCGAAGCTGGAACAAGATCACCCTAGCTGCGGCTGTCCTGTTGAATAAGAACTGGGAAGTTCAATTCAAGGGCTGGATACCGATCGTGGATGGCAAGGAAAATAAAGACATCCTTAAATATAATGGTATATTCCAAGTAGCCGCCAATTACCGGACAGACAACAGGCGCTTTAACTGCGGGGTTATCTTGACCAAACGAAAGACTTGGTTCAGCTTTAACACTCAGATCGAGTTGAGCTATAAGTTTAATAATAACGAGAACCAATATTTCTTCCTGCAATATTATAATGGTTACGGTGAGAACCTTTTGGAATACAATCAATACAAAAGCATGCTGCGGATCGGTTTCGTGATCAAGCCACAAGATTTCAGTATTTACTAAAAAATATCCTTCTTGATAGATCTCATTGATCGGGCGATAGATGTAATATATGATACATTTCGTTTCTTTAGGAAACAATACATTTACAGACTTTGTTTTCTAATATATTGAACGTTTCCCGGATAATTAAAGAGATACGCCATGAAGGAAAAAATTGAAAAATTAAAAGCTCTCAACCACAAAGCTGAGTTAGGGGGCGGAGAAGACCGCATTGCGAAGCAACATGCGGCAGGTAAACTAACCGCTAGAGAAAGAATCGAACTACTATTGGAAAAAGGTAGTTTCGTGGAAATCGACAAGTTCGTGACACATACGTGCCATGAGTTCGGTTTAGAAAAACAGCGTCCATTGGGAGATGGCGTGGTCACCGGTTACGGAATGATCGGGCAACGCACGGTATTTGTTTTCGCTCAGGACTTCACGGTATTCGGTGGAGCCTTGTCCGAGACGTATGCCCGTAAGATCTGTAAGATCATGGACATGGCAACGGAACTAGGCGCTCCGGTGATCGGGTTGAACGATTCGGGAGGCGCACGTATTCAAGAAGGGGTTCGTTCCTTGGCGGGATACGCCGAGATATTCCTCCGGAACTCGTTGGCTTCGGGCGTGATCCCGCAGATTAGCGCCATTATGGGCCCGTGTGCGGGTGGAGCGGTTTACTCGCCGGCGTTGACGGACTTTATCTTTATGGTAAAACAAACGAGCTATATGTTTATCACCGGCCCGGAGGTCGTGAAAAGCGTGACGCAAGAAGAGGTTACGATGGAGAATCTGGGAGGCTCGGAAGTGCATAGCACCCGTTCCGGAGTGGCTCATTGCACGGCGGATAACGATATGGATTGTATCTTGAAGATACGTGAGTTGATGTCGTTCTTGCCGAATAATAATATGGAAGAGCCGCCATTCGTCCCTACCACCGATAGCCCGAACCGCATCGATCCGCAATTGGATCTGCTGGTTCCTACCAATCCCAACCAGCCGTACGACATGAAAGAGTTGATCCTTTCCGTGGCTGATGATCAAAACTTCTTCGAGATACAAGAGGAATATGCCAAGAATATCATTATCGGTTATATCCGTTTGAATGGAAAGACGATCGGTGTCGTGGCGAATCAACCTGCTGCGTTGGCCGGTACGCTGGATATCAACGCGTCCGTAAAGGCCGCCCGTTTCGTCCGTTTCTGCGATGCGTTTAATATACCGTTGTTGACGCTGGTGGATGTACCGGGTTTCTTGCCGGGCGTGAACCAAGAGTACGAGGGAATTATCCGTCATGGCGCTAAGTTATTGTATGCGTATTGCGAGGCTACCGTGCCGAAAGTGACCGTCATTACCCGAAAGGCTTACGGTGGCGCTTACGACGTGATGAGCTCCAAGCATATCCGGGGCGATATCAACTTCGCTTATCCAACCGCCGAGATCGCTGTCATGGGACCGGATGGTGCCGTGAATATCTTGTTCCGTAAGGATTTGAAGACCGCGGAAGATCCCGAAGGCAAACGGAAGGAATTGCAAGCCGATTACCGGGAGAAGTTCGCTAACCCGTACCGGGCCGCTGAGTTAGGCTATGTAGACGAGATCATCGAGCCGTCTATCACACGCAGCCGCTTGATCCGTAGTTTTGAGTTGCTGGCCAACAAACGGCAATCCAATCCTCCGAAGAAGCATTCCAATATTCCTCTTTAAAAACGAATCCTTATGATAAAGAAAGTATTAGTAGCCAATCGTGGCGAGATAGCGATGCGGATATTCCGCACCTGCCGGGTGATGAACATCCCGACCGTAGCGATCTATACGCATGTGGATCGCGGAGCATTACATGTACGTTATGCGGAGGAAGCTTACTGCATCTCGGAAGATGAAGCGGATACCTCTTACTTGAAGCCGGACTTGATCCTTGAGATCGCCAAGAAGACAGGAGCCGCCATTCATCCGGGTTACGGCTTTTTGTCGGAGAACGCCGACTTCGCTCGTCGTTGCGAGGAGGAGGGCGTGATCTTTATCGGCCCGAGCGCCGACGTGATTGCGAAGATGGGTATCAAGACCGAGGCCCGTAAGATCATGAAAGAAGCCGGTGTGCCGGTTGTTCCCGGAACGGAAAAGCCGGTGACGGACATAGAGGATGCCAAGAAGGTAGCCGCCGAGGTGGGTTATCCGATTATGCTAAAGGCGCTTGCCGGAGGCGGTGGAAAGGGTATGCGTTTGGTACATAGCGAGGATGAGATGGAAGCGGCTTTCCGTATGTCTCGTTCCGAGGCTGCCAACTCATTCGGAAACGACGCCATCTATATCGAGAAGTATATCGAGAACCCCCATCATATCGAGGTGCAGGTACTCGGGGATAAATATGGGAACGTGATCCATCTGTATGAGCGTGAGTGCTCTATCCAGCGCCGTAACCAGAAGGTGATCGAGGAAGCGCCCTCTCCATTCGTGAAGGAGGCCGCTCGCCAGAAGATGTTGGCCGTAGCGGTGGAGGCTTGCAAGAAAATCGGTTACTACAGTGCCGGGACGTTGGAGTTCATGATGGATAAGGACCAGAACTTCTATTTCCTCGAGATGAATACCCGCCTTCAAGTGGAGCATCTGGTGACGGAGGAGACAACGGGCGTGGACTTGGTTCGCGATATGATCTTGGTGGCCGCAGGAAATCGTCTGCCTTATAAGCAGGAAGATGTGGCTTGCCGGGGGCATGCCTTGGAATGTCGTATCTACGCGGAGGACCCGGAAAATAACTTTATGCCCTCTCCGGGTGTGATCAAGGTGCGTGAGGCTCCCGAGGGACGTAACGTACGTCTGGATAGCGCCGCTTACGCCGGTTTCGAGGTCTCCTTGCATTACGACCCGATGATCGCCAAGCTTTGCACGTGGGGCCGGACTCGTGAGTCCGCCATCTCGAACATGATACGTGCCTTGCGGGAATACAAGATCTTGGGAATCAAGACAACGATTCCATTCCACCTGCGTGTGTTGCATAACGAGACCTTCTTGAAGGGGAATTACGATACAACCTTCATTGACACCAAGTTCGATAAGGAAGACTTGAAACGTCGCCAGAACAGCGACCCGACCGTCGCCGTGATCGCCGCCGCCTTGAAGCATTACGAGGAGGAGAAAGAGGCGGCCGCCCGTGCGACGACCGTTCCGCTGGTAGGGGAGTCCCTGTGGAAGCACTACGGGAAGTTACAAATGTTGGCCAATAACTTTTAATGAGAGGAGGAATGATTATGTCAAAGGCTTTAGCGACTTATTTTGCCACGGTTAACGATATTCCCGACACAGAGTTCAAGGTAGAGATTCTGGAAGACGGGCCTATCAAGAAAGTATCCGTAAACGGTACCGTTTATGATGTAGATTACAATCTGGGCGGAGATACGATCCACTCGATCATCATGAACCATAAATCTCATGGCGTACAAATATCCAGTGTTGGAGATTCCACCTATGAGGTAAAGAATAAAGGTGATTATTTCCAAGTACAGGTGATTGACGAGTTGAAGAAATTACGCCTGTCGAGAACCAGTTCCAAGACGGTCGGCCGTCAGGTCATACAGGCCCAGATGCCGGGCGTGATCCAGAAGGTATATGTCAAGGTAGGCGATGAGGTCAAGGCGGGAGACCCGCTTTGCGTATTGGTTGCCATGAAGATGGAGAACGAGATTCGTACGCCGATCGATGGGGTGGTGAAAGAGGTGTATGTCAATGAGACGGACAAGGTCTCCGTGGGTGATAAGATGTTGGTTGTAGAGTGAGTTGTCTCGGGGTTATAGTTTTCCCTCGAGAGAATAGGAAAGGAATCGGAGCAGTCCGGTTCCTTTCGCATGTTTGGTAAAATTATCTTAAAAAACATTCCGTCTTTCTATCGTGTTACAGAGTTATTATTTCTACATTTGTAGCGTTTAAACCTAAATCATGAAGTTATGTTGACAGCAATGGTCATTGTGTTCCTTGTCGGTTATTTGATGATCGCATTGGAACATCCTCTAAAGATAAACAAGGCGGGAACGGCTTTGCTTATCGGTACGGTCTTATGGGTTATGTACACGTACGCGGCCCCGTTTTTCATCCCGAGGGCCTCGGCAGAGGAATTCAGCTTGTTCTTGGAATCGTTCCCCTCTTTGGGTTCTTTAACGTTTAAGGAACAATGTACCCGGTTCGTCGTGGAGCATCAGGTTCTGGATAGTATCGGAGAGATCGCCGAGACGCTTATATTCCTGATCGGGGCGATGATAACCGTGGAGCTGATCGATGCCCATGGCGGTTTCATGTTTATCACGAATCATATTACCACGAAGAAAAAGAAGAAACTGCTGGCGTTGATCGCCGTGATCACGTTCTTTATGTCGGCCGTGTTGGACAACCTTACCACCTCGATCGTCATGATCATGTTGATCCGTAAGTTGCTCGGGAATTATAAAGAGCGGTGGGTGTTCGGCAGTATCATTATTATAGCGGCGAATAGCGGTGGCGCTTGGTCACCGATCGGCGACGTGACTACGATCATGCTTTGGGTAAGGGGAAATATCTCCACCTCATCCACGATCCCCCATTTGATCCTGCCGAGTATCGTATCGGCGTTGATCCCGGTCTTGATCGCCATGCGTTTCTTGCATGGCAACGTGACGCCCCCTAACGCATTCTCGCAAATGGAGGCGGACAATGAGTTGCTGAAGAAATTGAAGGATAAGGAGAAGTTATCGATCTTGATCATCGGTGTGTTGTGTTTATTGTTCGTGCCTGTATTCAAGACGGTTACTCATCTTCCCCCGTTTATGGGTATCTTGATGGGAGTGGGTATTCTTTGGTTCTATACGGAGATGCTATACGCCCGTAAACCGATCGACGAGGACTTGAAATTGCGCTTGTCCAAGGTGGTTCACCGTATAGACGGGGCGACCTTGTTATTCTTCCTCGGAATCCTTTTGGCGGTGGATGCCTTGCGTTGCAGCGGCGTATTGTCGGATTTCGCTTTCTGGCTGGACGATACGGTAGGCAATGTGTATGCGGTGAACCTGATTATCGGCGCCTTATCGTCTATCGTGGATAATGTTCCGTTGGTAGCG
>ERZ827126.2851-NODE-2851-length-11373-cov-3.492401_pt1 | contig 11373 bp, 7 predicted proteins | sample MGYA00519780_ERZ827126 | MGnify/ENA primary metagenome ERZ827126 (study PRJEB31778, sample SAMEA3449262) | human gut metagenome | biome: human gut; feature: human-associated habitat; material: faeces | place: United Kingdom | collected 2010/2012 ...
TGGCCATCCACGATCCCGCCAGCTTCAACGCTCTGGTCGAGACCGCCAAGAAGGCGCTGTAAGAATCAGCTTTTTCAAAGACGCATGCGCCGCGCGCGCGTGCGTCATTTTGTTTATATGGAGATCATACGGGGGTGCCAGATGGAAACCATCACCAGCCGCGAAAACGCCAAAATCAAATATGCCTGCCGCCTGCGGGAAGAAGAAAAGCTCCGCACGGCGGATGGCCTGTTTTTTGCTGAGGGCCCCAAGCTCTGTCTGGAGCTGGCCCGCGGCTGTACCCTGCAAACCCTGTATGCCACCGAGAAGGCCCTGGCCCATACCCCAGAACTGGAAGCCTTTGCGGGCAAAACTGTGCTGGTAACAGAGCCGGTGGCACAAAAGCTTTCCGGAACCAAAACCAGCCAGGATGTGTTTGGCGTGTTTGAACACCCCGGCTGGCAGGCGGCAGATATTTTAGCAAAGGGACGCCGTATTCTGGCACTGGAAGCGGTGCAGGATCCCGGCAATGTGGGCACCCTGCTGCGCAGCGCGGCGGCCTTTGGCTTTGACGGTGTGTTGTTCTCCAAGGGGTGCGCGGCACCCTTTGCCCCCAAAACACTGCGGGCATCCATGGGGGCAGCCGGGCGGCTGCCGGTGGCCCCGGTGCAGGATCTGCCGCAGGCATTGCAGCAGCTGCGCGCACGCGGCGTGGTCTGCCTGGCTGCGGCGCTCTACCATTCCCGCCCGCTGGACGAAGCCCCGCAGAGCTACCCGGACGGCCTGTGCGCCGTGATCGGCAGTGAGGGACAGGGCTTGACGGACGCTGCCGTGCAGGCCTGCGATATGGCGGTGCGCATCCCGATGACGGACCTGGTGGAAAGCCTGAACGCCGGGGTTGCAGGCAGCGTCTTGCTTTGGCACTTCAGAGGTGTATAATAAGGTATGGACAGCACACTGTATTGGCTGTGGCTGGCCGAAGCGCTTGGGTCCGGCTGCCGCCTGGCGGGCAGACTTCTGGAAGAATACCCGGACCCGGCCGAACTGTATGGCCAGGTAAAAGCGGGCTGGAACCCGCCGGAATACCTGAGCGCAAGAGCCCGCGAATTTATGCAGGCGGTGGCCCCGGCCCAAATGGCGGGGCTGAAAAAGCGCTGCGATGATTTGAATATTTTTATCCTGACACCGGACAGCGCCGATTACCCCCAGCGGCTGCGGGACCTGCCCGACCTGCCGTTGGTGCTGTACGGCACCGGAAACCCTGCCTGCCTGAACGGACGGCGGTATGTGGGCATGGTGGGCACCCGCCGCCCCACAAAGTATGGGCTTTCCGCCTGCCGGGATCTTTCGCTGACAATGGCGGAGCGGGGTGTGGTGATCGTGAGCGGGCTGGCCGAAGGGCTGGACGGCGCAGGCCACCGCGCGGCGGTGGAAGCCGGGCAGCAGACCGTTGCTTTTTTGGGCACGGCCATCAACAAGACCTTCCCAGCGGTGAACGTGACCCTGCGCACAGAGCTGGAAGCTCTGGGAGGTGCCGTGCTGAGCGAATACCCGCCGGATTATACGGGCAAAATGACAGGGACCTTTTTGGCCCGCAACCGGCTGATTGCCGGTTTGAGCGAGGCCCTCTGCGTGGCGGAAGCCCGCACCCGCAGCGGAACGCTGAACACGGTGAGCCATGCCGAAGAGTACGGCAGACCGGTGTTTGCGGTACCCGGCAGCATTTACAGCCCCACCAGCGAGGGCACCAATGAACTGCTGCGCACCGGCCGCGCCCGCGCCCTGTGCACGGCGGATGATGTGCTGGATACCCTGCACATTGCACCCGGCGGCACCGAGCTGGTGCAGGAGGGGGTTATGCTGGATGAGCTGACCCCCAACGCCCGCACCGTGCTGGCAGAACTGGGCCCTAAAGCGCAGACGGCAGATGACTTGGCTGCCGCAACGGGGCTTGCCGTGCAGGCTGTTCTGGCGGCGCTCATGGAGCTGGAATTTGCCGGCGCCGCCGTGGATAACGGCGGGGGCCGGTATACCGCGGCATAAGGGCAAGCGGCCCCAGCCGCAGCGGGCGGATATGGCCCGCATATATGGTGACATTACGGAAAGTATCCGATAAAGATAGAACTTATACGCCAATTTGGGAGAAACAGATATGGCAAAGCAAACTGAACTGGAGCTGACTGCCCAGCAGGCGGCGCAGCCGGAAGAAACCCCGGCAAAAAAAACTGCCGCAAAAAAGACTGCAGCGAAAAAACCGGCAGCAAAAAAAGCAACCACGAAAAAGACAACGACCAAAACCAAGGCAGCTAAGGCAGAGGACGGCGAATCCGCAGCCAAAAAACCTGCCGCAAAGCGCACCACCAAAAAGACCGAAGCAAAGCCCGGCACCAAGCTGGTGATCGTGGAATCCCCGGCCAAGGCAAAGACCATTGGCAAATACCTGGGCCGCGGCTATACTGTAACGGCCAGCATGGGCCATATCCGGGACCTGCCCGCCAGCACGCTGGGCATTGATGTGGAACATGGCTATACCCCCAAGTATATTACCATCAAAGGCAAGACCGCGCTGGTCAAGGATCTGAAAGCCGAAGCGAAAAAAGCACAGACCGTCTATCTGGCAACCGACCCGGACCGTGAAGGCGAGGCAATCAGCTGGCATCTGGCCAATGTGCTGGGGCTGGACCCCACCGCCCCCAACCGCGTGACCTTTGACGAGATCACCAAAAAGGGCGTGCAGGAGGGTATGGCCCACCCGCGCACCATTGATATGGATCTGTTCAACGCTCAGCAGGCCCGGCGCGCGCTGGATCGCCTGGTGGGTTATAAGCTCAGCCCGTTTTTGTGGCATAAGGTGCGCCGCGGGCTTTCGGCTGGCCGCGTGCAGAGCGTGGCGGTGCGCATTATCCGCGACCGCGAGATCGAAATTGAAAACTTTAAGCCCGAAGAATACTGGAACATTGACGCCAACCTGAAGCCCCGCCAGAGCGGCTGTGCGTTCAACGCACGGCTGACAGCCCAGGCGGACGGCACCAAGCTGGTGGTGAAAAATAAAAAACAGGCGGATGCCATTCTGGCCGCGTTGGACGGCAGACCCTACACCGTGACCCGTGTGGATAAGGGCCAGCGCCGCCGCCAGCCGCAGCCACCGTTCATCACCTCCACCCTGCAGCAGGATGCCAGCCGCGCACTGGGGTTTTCGGCCACCCGCACCATGCGTGCCGCCCAGCGCCTGTATGAAGGTATGGAGGTGCACGGCTATGGCCAGATCGGTCTGATCACCTATATGCGTACCGACAGTCTGCGCATTGCGGACGAAGCCGCCGCAGCCGCTAAGACCTTTATCGGCAAGACCTGGGGCGAAAATTACGTCTGCAACAAAAAGCGCGTCTGGAAATCCCGCTCCGCCACAGCGGCGCAGGATGCCCACGAAGCCATCCGCCCCTCAATGCCGGAACTGACGCCGGACCAGGTGGAGGGCAGCATCTCCGGCGATGAAGCCAAGCTGTACCGCCTGATCTGGAGCCGCTTTATGGCATCCCAGATGGCAGACTGCCTGATGGATACCGTTTCGGCCAACATCACGGCGGGGGATTATATCTTCCGCGCATCGGGTTTCCATGTAACGTTTGACGGCTTTACCGCTTTGTATGAGGAAGCCACCGACGATAAGCAGAAGAAAGAAACCGCCCTGCCCCCGCTGGAAGTGAGCCAGGACCTGAAACTGAACAAGCTTTCGGCGGAGCAGAAATTCACCCAGCCGCCGCCGTACTATACTGAAGCAACGCTGATCCATGCGCTGGAAGAAAACGGTATTGGCCGCCCTTCCACCTATGCGCCGATCATTACCACCATTGTGGACCGCGGCTATGTGGAAAAGGAGCAGAAAAAGCTCAAAACCACCCCGTTGGGCCGCGCGGTGAACCAGGTCATGCTGGAACAGTTCCCCGATATCGTGGACCCGACATTCAGTGCCGATATGGAGAAAAAGCTGGACGTTGTGGAAGCCGGTAAGGCGGACTGGGTCAAAACAGTGGACGATTTCTACCAGGGCTTTGAAAAAAGCCTGGAAGCCGCCGAAAAGAACATGGAGGGCAAAAAGATCAAGGTGGAGGATATCCCCACCGACGAGATCTGCGAAAAATGCGGCCGCCCCATGGTGATCAAAAGCGGGCGGTACGGCAAGTTTGTGGCGTGTTCCGGCTTTCCGGAGTGCCGCAACGCCCACCCCATTGTAAAGGATACCGGCGGCCTGTGCCCGCTGTGCGGCGGCCATATGTTGCTGCGCAAAAGCGCCAAGGGCCGCGTGTATTACGGCTGCAGCAACTACCCCACCTGCAACTTTATGACATGGGATGAACCCGTGCCGGAAACCTGCCCCCACTGCGGCAAAACGCTGTTCAAGCGCCGCGGCCAGCTGTACTGCGCCAAAGAGGGCTGCGGGTTTGTGAAGAATATCGAAAAGACAAACGCGGAGAAATAACGCATGCAAATTAAAATCATCGGTGCCGGGCTGGCCGGGTGTGAAGCCGCCCTCTGGCTGGCGGACCACGGCGTGCAGGTGGACCTGTACGAGCAAAAGCCGGTCAAGTTTTCGCCAGCGCACAAAAGTGCAGGCTTTGCGGAGCTGATCTGCTCCAACTCCCTCAAGGCGGAACGGCCGGATTCGGCTTCCGGCCTGCTGAAAATTGAAATGCGCATGATGGGGTCCCACCTGCTGGATGCTGCCGAGACCGCCCGCGTGGCGGCTGGCGGTGCACTGGCGGTGGACCGTGATGTGTTTTCCACCGCCGTGACGGAAATGGTGGAAAAGAACTCGGGCATTACCGTTCACCGCGAGGAAGTGACCGCGCTGGACGAAAGCGTTCCGGTGCTGGTGGCTTCCGGCCCGCTGACCGAGGGTGTGCTGGCGGAGCAGATTGCCGCGCTGACCGGCAGCCACCGGCTGAGCTTTTTTGATGCCGTGGCTCCCATTGTGAGCGCCGAAAGCCTGGATATGGAAAAGATCTTTGCGGCGTCCCGCTACGGGCGCGGTGAAGCCGATTACCTGAACTGCCCATTCAACAAATTGGAATATGAAACGTTTTATAACGAATTGTTGAACGCGGAGCGTGCCCCTCTGCATGACTTTGATGGGGAGCTGACGGTGTACGAAGGCTGTATGCCTATTGAGGTGATGGCGGGCCGCGGGGCGGATACCATGCGCTATGGCCCGCTGCGCCCGGTGGGCCTGCGGGACCCCCGCACCGGGCACCGACCCTGGGCGGCTGTGCAGCTGCGCGCCGAGAACACCGCCCGCACGCTGTACAATATCGTTGGTTTCCAGACCAATTTGAAATGGGGCGAGCAGAAGCGCGTTTTTTCGATGATTCCCGGCCTGGAACATGCAGAGTTCATCCGCTATGGCGTGATGCACCGCAATACCTTTTTGGAAAGCCCGGAGGTGCTGACCAAGGGGCTCTACCTGAAAGAGCACCCCAACGTGTTTTTTGCCGGGCAGATCACCGGGTTTGAGGGCTATATGGAAAGCGCGGCTTCCGGCCTGCTGGCAGCGCGCAATTTGTACGCCCGTTTGCAGGGCAGAGAGCTGCCGCCCCCGCCGACCACAACGATGTGTGGCGCACTGATCGATTATATCACCACCCCCAACAAGGACTTCCAGCCCATGGGTGCCAACATGGGCATTCTGCCGCGCACCGAGGAGATTGACACCATCCGGGATAAGCGCGAACGGTATATGGCACTTTCTGATGCTGCACAGGCCGCCATGCGGGCATGGGCAGCCGAAGCGGAACACTGAGGTGGATTATGAAAATTTTACTGGACGCAATGGGTGGCGATAACGCCCCGAAATCGACCGTACAGGGCGCAGCCGATGCGGTAAAAGAGTTTGGTGATGGCATGACCCTGGCCCTGCTGGGTGATGAAGCCAAGATCAAGTCCGCTGCCCAGGAGCTTGGCGTGGACCTGACCCCCTTTGAGCTGATTCACTGCACCGAGGATGTGGATATGCACGATGACCCGGTCAAGGCCGTGCGCCACAAAACGGATTCCAGCCTGGTCAAAGGCCTGACGATGCTGAAAAACGGCGAGGCGGATGCCTTTGTTTCCGCCGGTTCCACCGGCGCGCTGCATGTGGGCACCAGTTTGATCGTGCGCACCGTCAAGGGGGTCAAGCGCCCGGCGCTGGCTACCTGCATGCCGGGCAAAAAGCAGCCGTTTTTGCTGCTGGACTGCGGCGCAAACGCCGAATGCCGTGCCGAGATGCTGAATGCCTTTGGCACCATGGGCAGCGTGTACATGAATAAGGTCATGGGCCGCAAGGACCCCGCCGTCGCGCTGGTGAACAACGGCGCCGAGGACACCAAGGGCACACCGATGTACCGCGAAGCCCACGGCCTGCTGAAAGCAAACCCGGCCATCCGCTTTGTGGGCAACATTGAGCCGCGCGATATTATGGCTGGTGAGGTGGACGTTATCGTCTGCGACGGCTTTGTGGGCAATGTGGTGCTGAAGCTGACCGAGGGTGTGGCAGGTACTTTGCTGGGCATGCTGAAAGACATCTTTATGCAGAGCATTGTGACCAAGCTGTGCTACCTTGGCGTAAAAAGCGGGCTGCGCAATCTGAAGCACATGATGGACTCTGAGGAGATCGGCGGCGCACCGCTGCTGGGCGCGGCAAAGCCGGTCATCAAGGCACACGGTTCCAGCAAGGCCAAGGGCATCAAGAACGCCATCCGCCAGGCAAAGCTGTGTGTTGCCAATGACCTGTGCGGCACCATGCAGAGCGCCCTGGCCGAAGTAGCCGCCAAGGCCGCAGCAGAAAAGACAGACGCGAAATGAAACGGCATACCGTGCGAAAATTGAAATATTATGCCCGCCCATTGGAAATGGCCGGTACCAAAATATAGGCAGCGGGCGCACAATGTGCGCTCCTACGGGATAGCCGCAAAACCAAAGCCCATTGCAGGGGCGGGCATTGCCCGCCCGGCCTGCAAAATATCCCGATATACAATCGCAAAACAGAGAGAACGAAAGGTAAGGCAATCTTATGACCACGCGTACCCCTGAGGAATTGGAAGAAAAGCTGCATTACCATTTTAAGAATAAAGAACTGCTCATCACGGCGCTGACCCACAGCTCTTACGCCAACGAGAGCAAAACCCCTACGCTGTATAACGAGCGGCTGGAATTTTTGGGCGACAGTGTGCTGTCCGTTGTGGTGGCAAACTATCTGTTCCACCATTCCACCCGCCCGGAGGGCGAACTGTCCCGCATGCGCGCTTCGCTGGTCAGCGAGGACGCGCTGTTCCAGTTTGCGCAGGAGATCGACCTGGGCTCTTACCTGCGGCTTGGCCGCGGCGAGGAGCTGGGCGGCGGGCGCTGCCGCCCCAGCGTGGTTTCGGATGCGTTTGAAGCCACCATTGCCGCTTTGTTCCTGGACGGCGGCATTGAGACCGCCCGCAACTTTATCCTGCCGTTCATCACGGAGGGCAAAACCGCCGAGGATGACCACAAGACCGCCCTGCAGGAAGTGGTGCAGAAACACCCGGACGACCGCCTGACCTACACCGTGACAGGGGAATCCGGCCCGGCGCATGATAAGCGGTTCCAGGTTACTGTGGCGCTGAACGGCAAGGCGCTGGCTGTGGGCGAAGGCCGCAGCAAAAAGGCTGCGGAACAGCAGGCTGCCAAAGCGGCGCTGACCAAGCTGGAACAGCAGGCATAAAAAGGGGCATCTATGCGCTTAAAAGAACTTGAGATACAGGGCTTCAAGTCCTTCCCGGATAAAACGCGGATCACCATTGGCGAAGGCATTACCGGTGTTGTGGGGCCGAACGGCTCCGGCAAAAGCAACATTTCGGATTCCATCCGGTGGGTTCTGGGCGAAACCAGCTCCAAACAGCTGCGCGGTGCGGGCAAGATGGAGGACGTTATTTTTGGCGGCACCCAGACCCGCGGCGCAATGGGCTATGCGGCGGTATCGCTGACCATTGATAACTCCGATCATGGGCTGGAAATGGACGCGGACGAAGTAACCATTGGCCGCCGCTATTACCGCAGCGGGGAGAGCGAGTATACCATCAACGGCCAGAGCGTGCGCTTAAAAGATGTGTACGAGCTGCTGCTGGATACCGGCCTTGGGCGCGATGGCTACGCCATTGTGGGTCAGGGGCGCATTGCGGAGATCGTTGGTGCAAAATCCACCGAGCGGCGCGAGATTTTTGAGGAAGCATCTGGCATTGCCAAATACCGCTACCGCAAAAATGAAGCCGAACGCCGCCTGGCCGCGGCGGAGGGCAATCTGGAACGCCTGCGGGATATTCTGGGGGAGCTGGAAAAGCGGGTTGGCCCCCTGAAACGCGACAGCGAAAAGGCGGAGCAGTTCCTGGCATATTCCGAGACCCGCAAGGGGCTGGAAATTACCATGTGGGTGGATTCAATCCGCCGCGCACAGGATACGGTGCGGGACCAGCAGCGCAAGTATGAGGCAGCGGAAAGCGACTATGCACGCATTTCCCGCCAGCTGGATGAATTTGACACCCGCACCGAAGCCCTGCGCGCCGAAGCCCAGCAGCTGATGCTGCAGGTGGAGGAAGCGAACGCTGAGATCCGCACCATTACCGAGCAGAACGCCGGGAGCGAAAGCCAGCTGGCAGTTTTGCAGAACGAAACCGAACACGCGAACGAGCAGATCCGCAGCGCCAGCGATGAGCTGACCCGCGCCGGGGAAGGCGCAAAGGGGATTGCGCAGGAAGCGGACGAGCACAAAGCGGAAATCACCCAGCTGCAAACCGCGCTGCAAAATCTGGATGCCGAGGCGGACAAGCTGCGCCAGCAGCTGAACACACTGGAACAGCAGGCGCTGCAAAGCGGTGAGCGGCGGGAGATCGTGAGCGCCGCCATGGCCCGCATGCAGCAGAATGCCACTGCCCTGCAGGTGCGGGGTGCGGGGCTGCAATCCGCCGTGGAAGCGGCCCGCGCCCAGCTGAACGGCCTGAAAAACCAGGAAGCCGCCGCGGGTGATGTGGCACAAAAACTGACCGAGGAACGGGACGCTGCTGCCGAGCACCTGAAAGAGTGCGAGGAAGCCGTGACCCGCAACGATAACATCCGCTCCGGTTTAAAGCTCAAGCTGGAAAGCCGCCGCCGCCAGCAGGCGGAAGCCGCTGAAGCTTTGCAGAAGGCCGCAGCGGATAAAAACAACACCGCCCAGCGCATCCGCATTCTGGAGGATCTGGAGCGCAACATGGACGGCTATCAGCAGAGCGTAAAAGCCGTCATGCGCGCCGCGGGCGGTGGGCGGCTGCGGGGCATCATCGGCCCGGTGGCCGGTATCCTGAGCGTGCGCAAGGGGTACGAAATCGCGATTGAAACGGCGCTGGGGTTTGCCTTACAGAACATTGTAGTGCAGGACCAGGGCTGCGCCCGCGCGGCCATCACCTTTTTGAAGGAAGAACGCGCCGGACGCGCAACCTTCCTGCCGCTGGATACCGTGCAGGGCAGCCGATTCAATGGCCGCCTGACCGGCACGGCGGAGGTGGCCGCCGACCTGGTGGAGACCGCCCCCCAGTACCAGCATATTATTGATAACCTGCTGGGCCGCATTATTGTGGTGGAGGATCTGGGCGAAGCGTCGGTGGTGGCCAAAAATCTTGGCTACCGCAACCGCATTGTCACAATGGACGGCCAGGTCATCAACGCAGGCGGTTCCTTTACCGGCGGTTCCACCGCGCGCAGCGTGGGTGTGTTCAGCCGCAAGCAGGAACTGGACGAACTGCGTGCCAAGGTGCTGAAACTGGACGAGCGCCGCGCAGCAGCCGAAAAGGAAGCCGCCGCCCGCAAAGCGGAGGTGGATAACCTGACCGCCCAGCTGGCCGGTGCCGAGAGCGAGGGCATGACCGCCGCTGCGGCCCGCCTGAAAGCCGAGATGGAGCTGGATCAGCTGAACACCGCGCTGGAAGAGGGCAAGAATGCTGCCGCCCACCGTGGGCAGGAGATCGCCGCGCTGGAACAGCAGCTGCGGGAGAACACTGCGGCCGCCGCCCAGGCAGAAAACGCCCGCAAACAGGCGGAAGCCGAGATTGAAACGCACCGCAAAGAGCTGGAAAGCCTGGGCGCTTCCACCAGCGATGTGACCCGCCAGCGGGAGGAAGCATCGCAGAAACTTTCGGATAACCGAATGCAGAAGCTGCGCACCGAGAAGGACCTGAGCCTGCACGAAGCAGCGCTGGAAACCCTGAAAGGCCGCAGCGGCGAAGCCGAAGCCCGCGTGCGGGAACTGCAGGCCAATGTGGCCGCCGCCAAAGAGCGCATTGCCGCCAATGAGCTGCGCGCCAATGAAATCAAGCGAGCCAGCGAAGAAAACAAACAGAAGATCACCGCGGCGGAGGAAACCATCCGCAAGGCGAATGCCGAGCGCATGGAAAAGGAAGCCGCTGTGACCCGCCTGACCCAGGAAAACCGCACCCTGACCGATGAGCGCGAGCGGATGAGCGGCGAGATGGCCCGCCTGGCCGAGCGCAAGACCGCGGCGGAAACTGAGCTGAACACCACGGCATCCAAGCTGTGGGAGGAATACCAGCTGACCGAAGCCGAGGCGGAAAAGCTCTGTGTACCCTTTGCCAATGTGGCAGACCTGCGCCGCCAGGTGGCCGAAGTGCGCGGCAAGATCCGCGCGCTGGGCAACGTGAATGTGGGCGCGATCGAAGAGTACAAGGAAGTTAAAGAACGGTACGACTTCATGAAAGCACAGGTCACCGATGTGGAGAAATCCCGCGCGGAGCTGAACCGAATGATTGCCGAGCTGTGCAGCGAAATGCAGGAGATGTTCACCGCCAGCTTTAAGGAGATCAACCGCAACTTCGGTGCGATCTTCCGCGAGCTGTTCGGCGGCGGTTCGGCGAGGCTCTATCTTTCGGATGAGAACGATGTGCTGAACTCCGGCATTGAAATTCAGGTTTCGCCCCCCGGCAAGGTCATCAAAAACCTGTCTGCCCTTTCGGGCGGCGAGCAGGCACTGGTCGCTATATCGATCTATTTTGCCATCCTCAACGTCAACCCCGCGCCGTTCTGCTTCCTGGATGAGATCGAGGCCGCACTGGACGACGTCAACGTCGCGCGGTACGCACAATACCTGCGCCGCATGACCGACCACACCCAGTTCATCGTCATCACCCACCGCCGCGGAACAATGGAAGCCGCCGATGTTTTGTACGGCGTCACCATGCAGGAAGACGGCGTATCGAAGATTCTGCGGCTGGATCTGGATAATGTCAGTGCGGATTTGATTACCTAAGGCAACACCGCACAATTCCCGCCTTACGGCTTAAGCACCGCTTCGGCGGATCTCCGCGCCAAGAGCCGCCGCAAGCGGCGGTTGCGCTCCGAAGCGCC
>ERZ827126.2863-NODE-2863-length-11323-cov-2.344959_pt1 | contig 11323 bp, 12 predicted proteins | sample MGYA00519780_ERZ827126 | MGnify/ENA primary metagenome ERZ827126 (study PRJEB31778, sample SAMEA3449262) | human gut metagenome | biome: human gut; feature: human-associated habitat; material: faeces | place: United Kingdom | collected 2010/2012 ...
GGCTAATCCTGATGATGATTGGATAGGAGGAGAAAAGATGGCAGTTCGTATCGGCAGCAGGACCATCCAGCTGAACCATGCGCCCAGCATTGTGGGTTTTGCAGCGGTAGGTGCAAAGAAGGAAAAGGAAGGTCCGCTGGCAGATTACTTCGATTATCTGTCGGAGGATTCCTCCTTCGGCGAAAAAACCTGGGAAAAGGCGGAAACGCTGATGCAGAAAAAGGCAATCGAGCTTGCTTTGCAAAAAGGAGGCATCCAAAAGGAACAGATTGATTTTCTGTTTGCGGGTGACCTGCTCAACCAGTGTATCAGCTCGGCGTATGCCTCCCGTGAGCTGCAGCTGCCCTTCTTCGGGCTGTACGGCGCCTGCTCCACCATGGCAGAAAGTTTGTGTCTGGCAGGGATGTTTGTGGACACAAAGCTCGCCTCCCGCTGCCTTGCAGTGACCTCCTCCCACTTCTGCTCGGCTGAGCGGCAGTTCCGCTTTCCGCTGGAATATGGCGGGCAGAGAACCCCGACCGCTCAGTGGACGGTGACCGGCTCGGGAGCCTGCGTTGTAGCAGGTAAGGACCGACCGCCTTACCTGCGCGCAGCCACGGTTGGAACGGTGGAGGACCTGGGCATCACCGACATCAATAACATGGGCGCGGCGATGGCTCCGGCAGCGGCAAAGACCCTCTGTCAGTTTTTCAACGACACCGCAGCCAAGCCGGAGGATTTTGATTTGATTCTCACCGGAGATTTAGGATTTGTGGGGAGCCGGCTGTTTGAAAGATTGATGCAGGCACAGGGCTGTCCGATTGCAGGACGGCACAACGACTGCGGACTGATGATCTATGACCGGCTGCGGCAGGATGTACACGCAGGCGGCTCTGGATGCGGTTGTGCGGCTTCAGTGCTGTGCTCCTTCATCCTTCCGCAGATTGCCTGCCAGCGGCTCAAAAACGTCCTCTTCATGGCTACCGGCGCTTTGATGAGCCCGACCAGCGTGCAGCAGGGAGAAAGCATCCCGGGCATTGCCCATCTGCTGCATTTGTCTGCCTTTGCAGGGAAAGAGGAGGAGGTGCGCTGATGGAAGTTTCGATGTTGATAAAAGCCTTTCTGGTGGGCGGTGGCATCTGCGCAATCGGTCAGCTGTTGATTGATTACACCAAGCTGACACCGGCGCGCATCCTGGTTTCTTTCGTGGTACTCGGCGTGATTTTAGGCGGGCTGGGACTGTACCAGCCGCTGATTGAATTTGCCGGAGCGGGCGCAACCGTCCCGCTGACCGGATTCGGCGCCACCCTTGCTAAAGGGGTTCGGGAAGCGGTGGCACAGAAGGGATGGTTTGGCGCACTGACCGGAGGCTTGAGCGCCAGCGCCGGCGGAATCACAGCAGCAATCGTAGCCGCCCTGACAGCCGGTCTGCTGTTTCGTTCCGCAGAAAAGTAAGAAGAGCATGGAAGATAAAAAAGCTCTGCACCGGGCGTTACAGACCGGTGTGGAGCTTTTTAAGGTTGAGTGTTTATTACTTGCCCTCCGCCTGGCGCAGCAGGTGGAGCTTGAGGATGCCGATTTGTGTTTTGGCGTCGGAGATTTCCCCGTTCATCACCATCTGGACTGCCTGCGCAAAGGGAATGCGCAGCACATCCAGAAATTCTCCGTCGTCCAGCTTCTGCACACTCTCGTGCAGACCGCTTGCGCGGTAGATGTGGATGACCTCGGTGCAATAGGCAGGGGTGGGATACAGCTGCGCTAATTTTTCAAAGCGGTCGGCAGTACAGCCACATTCCTCCTGTAATTCCCGAATGCCACATTCGCGCGGGTCTTCGCCCAGCTCGATTTTTCCGGCGGGCAGCTCCAGCAGCTCTTTGCCGTAGGGGTAGCGGAACTGTCTGACCAGCAGCAGACGGTCCTCCTGGTCGATTGCGGCAACGCACACGCCGCCGTGGTGGACCACCACTTCGCGGATGCTCTTCTTTCCATTCTCCAGCTGGATGTCGTCCTTTTTGACCTCGATGATGCGTCCGCTGAAGATAGTCTGGCTGTTCAGTGTTGTTTCAGTATGTGCCATCGTCTTTGCCCTCCTTTTTGCAATAAAACAAAATCCACAGACCGAAAAGGTCTGTGGATTTTGGAATAAAATTATCCGGATAATTTTATTTTGCTTCAAAGCGAATCTCGAAAGCAGGAAAACTATTTTGCCAGAGAAACCAGAGTGGATTTCTTTCTAGCTGCGCAGTTTTTGTGGATGATTCCCTTTGCACAAGCCTGGTCGATCTTCTTAACAGCAGCCTTAACCAGAACGTCTTTATCCTCTGCGTTAGCAGCGATAGCAGCATTAGCGCGTTTGATGACGGTCTTCAGGTTGGTTCTGAAAGCTTTGTTCTGAGCCTCGCGTTTTGCCTGAACGAGGATTCTCTTCTTAGCAGATTTAATGTTAGCCATTCTAAACACCTCCTATTCCATCTTGACAGTACACTCTATTTTATCACCGATTTCACTAAAAATCAACCATCTGCAATATGATTTGTAAATTATGCCTATTTGTAAAGGGTAAAGGGGAGAAATATTCAGCTACTATCTCGCAGAAATATGCGTTTTTTTACAAAGATGTATAAGCGGCAGCGGTGCGGGCAAGGTTAAGCTTTGAAAAAGACAAAATAAAACCGACCCAAAAGGAGTTTTGATGATGAAAGAAAACCAGAAGATTGCGCGCACCGACCTTGCTATCGAGCTGGCGCAGCCGCTGTTGGAAGCGGAAAAATTGCCGGAAGGACTCAAGGTACACACTCAAACGCACGGAGCGGTGGAAATCACCTGCGTGCAGATTGCCTCTCCCAAAGCTTCTCAGCAACTGCAAAAGCCCTGCGGCAGATACATCACCATCCAGACCCCACCCTTGTGGAACAGCCTGCTGGACCCGCAGCAGGAGATCGACGCGGCAGCCGACTGCATCCGCTCTCTGCTGCCGCAGGAGGGAACGGTGCTGGTGGTCGGGCTGGGAAACAGCAGCATCACGCCGGACGCGCTGGGACCGCAGGTGGCGCAGCATATCCTGGTCACCCGCCATCTGACCGAAGAGCTTGCCCGCAGCCTTGGGATGGGTTTCCTGCGCAAAACAGCGGCGCTCATCCCCGGAGTTTTAGGGCAGACCGGCGTGGAAAGCGGGGAGCTGACGGCAGCACTGGTCAATTTTATCCAGCCGAGCGCCGTCATCGTGGTTGATGCGCTGGCAGCGCAGGATTATGGGCGATTAGGGCGCACCATCCAGATTTCCGACAGCGGGATTGCACCCGGTTCCGGTGTCCAGAACAGCCGCAAGGAGCTGAGTCGGCGTACACTGGGCATCCCGGTGCTTTCCATCGGGGTACCGACCGTCATTGATGCGGCGACCCTTGCCGCACAGCTGACAGGCAGTTCATGCGAGCAGGCGCATCAGACGGCGATGGTCACCCCGAGGGAGATCGACCGGCTGATTGGACATTCTGCAAAATTTATCGCCCTTGCAATCAATAAAGCGCTGTACCCCGAGCTGTCGCTGGAGGAAATCGGCTTTCTGTGCGCCTGAGCAGCAGCCTTCCCTTCTATTTTGGAGTCCTTGCGCATACCTATCTAAATAGCGGATCAAGGCTTTGCGCAGGAGGTCAAAAGATGGGACGACACAGTAAAAAAAGGCGGTACATCAGGCGCACCGCCGCCTTCAAAAAAAGTTTGGTATGGGGAATTTTGATTGCGGCAGCGGTGCCGGGGGTGCTGTCTACGGCGGTTTTATACGACCATGTGCGGCAGTCATGGGATGGCTTGGCATCCGATACCGCTGTCCTTTCCGCGATGTATACCGTGCCCGACCGCGCCTTCGAACAGCTGCGGGAGCGGTTTGCGCAGCCGTCTGACCCGCAGCAGCCTGAACAGGAGCAAGAGAAAGCGCAGCAGCCGCTCATCCCGCCGCAGAGGCAGGAGGAACAGCCGCCGCCGACAAAAACACAGCCGCCACCCGAGCCGGTTGAGATTCCAGAGGAGTACCGCGGAACGGTGGTCGAGGAGGACCTGGCGGCAGCCGGCAGCAGCCTTTGCTTTGGCAGCGGCAGAATCAAAAATGCCACCTCTCTTTCTGAGCAGCAGGTGGAGGAGTATCTTGCGCAGCCGCAGCCGTTTTTGCTGGACCGGCAGGGACCTCAGGTGCTGATTATGCACACCCACGCCACCGAAAGCTTTGAGCCGTATGACAGCGAAATTTACGACACCCGCCACACCTGGCGTTCGACCGACAACAGCGAAAACATCGTGGCGGCAGGAGAGGTGATGGCACAGGCGATTCGGTCGCACGGCATCGAGGTGCTGCATGACGACACCCAGCATGACTACCCTTCCTACAACGGTTCCTACGAGCGCAGCGCAGAAACAGTAAAGGAGTATCTTGCAAAATATCCCAGCATCAAGGTGGTGCTGGATGTTCATCGGGATGCGGTGCAGCGGGACAGCACGCTGGTCAAGCCCGTTACACAGATCAACGGCAAAAAAGCGGCGCAGATGATGATTATTGCCGGCTGCGACGACGGAACGATGGAGATGCCAAACTGGGGGAAAAATCTGCGCTTTGCCGCAGGAATTCAGGATGCCATCGAAAGTCGTTGGAAGGGCTTGACCAGACCGATTTTTTTCTGTTACCGAAAGTACAACCAGGATTTGACCACCGGCTCGCTGCTGTTGGAGCTGGGTTCGCACGGCAATACATTGGAACAGGTGCTGACCACCGCGCAGCTGGCAGGGGATGCCATCGGAAATTATCTGGCGCAGGAATGTATGGCAGAATAGGAAAAATCAATCCCGTTCCAGAAAGGGATTAAAAACAACGATTGGACTTTTATGAAAGTATATACTATAATCAAAATCAGAGCAATCATTATTCTTACATTTTCCTTAATCGTCTTGATCCCAACCGGTCAAAACGTGGGCATTGACCCTGATGGGTACAGTGCCCTTCCCTTTGCCATCTTCAAACTCTCATATAAACCTTAACTTTAGAAAAAAGGCTGTTTTTTTACTCAAAAAAACAGCCTTTTTTCTATGCTTGTTTTATTCGGTTTGTTCGTTTCCCTTGGAGTCGGCAGAGTGTTGTTCGAGCTTGTTGTGCAGCCACATTCCCACCAGACTGACGGCTCCGGTCAGGATGAAGATGAAAACGGTGGTGGTAAAATCGCCGGAAATCAGCGAAGCACCTGCCAACGTGGAGCTGAGGATGGAGGGCAGACGTGCAACGGTAGAGATGGCAAAAAAGCGCAGCGGACGGATGTTGATAAAGCCTGCTGCCCAGGTCAGCAAATCCTTTGGAGTGCCGGGGATAAAAAACAGCAGGAAGGAGATGCGCTCAAATCGCTTTTTGTCCTGTAAAAACCGCAGGTTCTGAAACTTTTTCGGGTCCATGAAGATAGAAACGATTGGCATGCCCAGCCGCCGAACCAGCAGATAGACAATCATCGAGCCCAAAAAGATGCCCAGCATACAGCTGAGGGTTCCCCACAGAGGACCATACATCAGTCCGGCAAAGATTTCCACCGGCTCGCCCGGAATCATTGCGACCACCACCTGCAAGACCTGTATCCCTAAAAATACAAACCAGCCGCCGATTCCCTGCGACTGCATCTGCTGCTGAAGCGCGGCGCGGGTCTGGGCATCTCCAAGAGCCATCACCTTTGGGATGGCATAGAGGGACAGCGGCACAAACGCCAGCAGCACCAATATTGATAAAATCAGCCGGACCCACTCGGAGCCTTTGGCTGGCAAATCTTTTTTCATTTGTGTTTCCTCCTGTGCAGATAAGGTCGTCTAACGAACCTCTTCTTTTATGATAACGAATCTTTTCGGAATGTCAACGGTTCTTTTTTGAACAGGCTGCAAATTCTCTGTGCAGCAGAATGTGACACCATAGGGATTTTGTAGTATAATCAGGATGGATCTGTTGAGAAAAGAGAAGTAAAAGCATGAGAAAGAATATATTTTTGCTGCAGGAGTGCAGCACGGACGGGAGGAGAAAAGGATGAGCCAACCCTGTGAATCCGCACAGCTGCTACAACAGCCGGTGCGCAGCCTTTTTTTTCGATATTTTCGCAGCAATCTGGTTTCCTCACTGATGCTGGCGGTGTATGTTTTGTTCGACACCATCTTTATCGGCTGGGGAATCGGCAGCCAGGGTTTGGCTGCTTTGAATATCACCTTGCCTTGCTACTCGCTGGAGATTGGCTTTGCACAGATGATGGGCATGGGGGGAGCAACGGCTCTTTCCATCTGCCGCGGCAAGGGAGAAGAGAAGGAAGGAAACCGATATTTTACGGTAGCGGTGTGTACCGTGGTGGTTGTGTCCACCATCGTCGGTATTTTGGGCGGCATATTCTGGCGCCCGATTGCCGTGCTGGGTGGAGCAGACCCGTCGATTGTGGAACTGGTGGGCGATTATCTGCGCATCCTCAACGGTGGTGCCGTTCTGTTTGTGGTCAACAATTTTCTGGGTGTCTTTGTTCGCAATGACGGAGATCCGCAGCGGGTGATGGCAGCAGGTATTATCAGCTGCCTTTTCAATATCCTGCTTGACTATGTCTGCATCTTTCTGCTGGACTGGGGGATGGCAGGCGCTGCCGGAGCAACTGCTTTTTCGGGATTTATCAGCATCCTGATTATGCTGACCCATTTTAAAAGCAAAAGCTGTCGGCTGCATCTGTGCTTTTCGGATTTGCAGCTGTTTTCCCGCTTAAAGCGCATCTGCCAGAACGGTGTTTCCAGCCTGATTGCAGAGTGTTCCGCAGGGTTGATTATTCTGCTGTTTAATATCCAGCTGATGAACAAGGGCGGTGTAACAGCTGTGACCTGTTATAGCATTATCTCCAACATTGCATATCTGTTTTTGGCAGTGTACAACGGAGCCAGTGCCACCCTCCAACCGCTTTGCAGTGTCAATCTGGGAGCCGGATGTTATCAAAGGGTGCGCCAATTCTTTCACCTGGGAGTTAAGACGGTGCTGGTGGCATCGGGATTGTTTGTGCTGGTAGGGGAACTGTTCCCCAGGGTGATTGTGGGCATCTTTACCGAGCCGACACCACAGGTAGTCAGCATGGCGGTTTATGCAATCCGCATCTACTTCATCGCCTATCTGCCAATGGGAATCAACATCATCACCTCCACCTTCCACCAGTCGTTGGAATCCTTCCGGGAAGCGACACTCATCTCGCTGGCAAGGGGTCTGATATTTTTGGTGCCGGCGCTGTTTTTGCTGGGAGAGGTGTTTGGTGTCAACGGCATCTGGGCAACCGTTCCGGTTTGCGAGGGATTGACCCTGCTGCTGAGCGTCCTGCTGCTGCGCAGGCTGTTTGCCGCCCGATTCCCAGAGGAATCATCATCTGCATTATAAAAAACGAATCAGCCGCACAGAAGACCTCAATGCAGGAGCAGCGGCTTTTACAAAAGGAGGCTTACAATGAAACTGATTTCATGGAACGTCAACGGCTTGCGCGCCTGCGTGGGCAAGGGCTTTTTTGACTTTTTTAAGGAGGAGGATGCCGACATCTTCTGTCTGGGTGAAACCAAGATGCAGCCGGAACAGGCGGATTTTTCCTTTGAAGGGTATTATCCGTACTGGAACAGCGCAGAAAAGAAGGGTTATTCGGGGGTAGCGGTCTTTACCAAACATCAGCCGCTGTCGGTGGCGTATGGACTGGGCATCGACGAACACGACCACGAAGGGCGGGTACTGACGTTGGAGTTTGAGTCCTTTTATCTGGTCAACGTCTATGTGCCCAATTCACAGAATGAGCTGGCACGCCTGGATTACCGAATGAAGTGGGAGGATGACTTTCGAGCCTATGTCTGTGCGCTCGACCAGAAAAAACCGGTGGTAATCTGCGGCGATATGAATGTGGCACATCAGGAAATTGACCTGAAGAACCCTAAGACCAACCGAATGAACGCAGGCTTCACAGATGAAGAGAGAGCCTGCTTTACCAGAACTCTGGAAGCTGGATTTATTGATACATTTCGTTACTTTTATCCGGAGCTTGAGGGCGCCTACTCCTGGTGGTCTTACCGATTTAAGGCAAGAGAGAAGAATGCCGGATGGAGAATTGACTATTTTATCACCTCTCCGTCCTAAAAAGAGAATCTGGAGGATGCGAAGATCCACAGCGAGATAATGGGGTCCGACCATTGTCCGGTAGAGCTGGATCTGAAATTTTAGACCATAGGGAGTCCTGTATGGCAGGATCTGGGGATAAACAGATATTATCGGATGATTTTATTTCATGAGAAAGATTGCATTGTGCAGATTCCCTTTGGGAAACGTGCTCTGTGTACAAAAATGGCTACAGACGAGACAGCAGACAAAGACAGGAGGGCTTATAAAGTGCCAATACCGGGAAATAAGAGCGTGGTTGTGACATATGGTTATCCTCTTTTACTTGGGGTAACCCAGATGGCAGATGGATATAATTTTGCAGTGGAAGCGGAAGAGGATTCCGAGGTTTACCTGCTCCTTTACAGAAAGAGGGGAAGAGAGCCCTTTTATGAGCTTCTTCTGGATGAAAAATATCGTACAGGACGGATTTTTTCTGTCTTTATGAAAAAATTAAATGTAACCAATCTGGAATACAATTTTAAGATAAACGGGGAAATCTATCTGGATCCCTGTGCCAGCAGAATCAGCGGAAGAGAGCACTTTGGGGCAGCGTGGGAGGAAGATCCCCATAAGGTGCGCTGCGGCTTCTGGTCAGGAAATGGTTATGACTGGGGGGATGAGAAAGCACCGGAAACAGACTTTGGAGATATGATCCTTTATAAAGTACATGTTCGGGGATACACCAGGCAGGCTAAGCTGCCGACAGGTCTCCGGGGAACTTTTTCCGGTCTGGTACAGATGATCCCATACTGGCAGGAGCTTGGCATTAATACGGTAGAGCTTATGCCGGCCTATGAATTTATGGAGGTGGTTCCGCCAAAGGAGCCAGACGGTCTGGTTTCCCAGAAGGGGAAAAAAGACGAGGTAAATTACTGGGGATATGGAAATGGTCTTTATTTTGCGCCAAAGAGTGCTTATTGCGCTACCCGGGATCCCCACAGGGAATTTTGTGACATGATCAGGGCTTTTCACAAAGCAGGGATTGGCTGTATCATGGAAATGTATTTTCCGGCAGAAGTTAATCCTTTAATGGCACTTCGTGCAGTGCAGTTCTGGAAACAGAATTATCATGTGGACGGCTTTCATATTCTGGGAGAAGGGGCACCTCTTAATTTGATCATGAAGGATGGCCTGCTTGCAGGAACGAAGATCATGGCAGAAGGAATGGATACGGCTGCTCTTTATAAGAACCGCAGACCAGGAAAGCGATGCTTTGCGGAATATAATCTGGGATTTTTGCAGGATATGCGCAGATTCCTGAAAAGCGATGAGGATATGGTTCCGGCTGTGCAGTACCGCATCCGTCATAACCCGGATGACCATGGAGTGATCAATTATATCACCTGCCAGGACGGTTTTACTTTAAATGACCTTGTTTCCTACAATTATAAGCACAATGAGGCAAATGGGGAAGGCAATAACGACGGCTGCAGCTATAATTATTCCTGGAATTGCGGTATTGAAGGACCAAGCCGGAAGCAGTGGATCCGTCAGATGAGGGAGCGCCAGATGCGAGCCGCTTTTTCCATGCTGCTGTTTTCCCAGGGAGTACCCATGATCTATGGCGGTGATGAGATCGGCAATTCCCAGGAGGGAAACAATAATGCTTACTGCCAGGACAATTCCATTGGCTGGATTGACTGGCGGGGACTGCGAAGAAATGCCAGCATGCTTGCCTTTGTAAAAAAGGCAGTTGCACTTCGGAAGGCTCATCCTGTCCTTCATATGAGTGAGAGCATGAAAGAGGCAGATTACCTTGGCAAGGGATTTCCGGATATGTCTTTTCATGGGGAACGTGCATGGTTCTGCAACATGGAAAATACCAGCCGCATGATCGGCGTGATGCTGTGCGGGGCATATGCAAAGCTGCCGGACGGAAGTGAGGATGATTTTCTTTATACAGGCTATAATTTTCACTGGGAAACCAGGAATATTGCCCTTCCCAATTTGCCAGAGGGGATGGAGTGGAAGAAAGTGATGGATACCGGAGATCTGACCTGTGACGGATTTTATGGGGAAAATGGCCAGGTTTATGAAAGAGCCGTGGAGGTGGGACCGCGTACAGTGGTTGTACTTCAGGGTGTGAAGAAACCGGAGCCTGAAAGAAAGCATACTGGCAAAGGAAAAAAGAATGAAAAACTGCCAGGCGCAGAAGGGAAGAAAACTGCAGCTTCAGACAATACTGTGACAGAAGCTGAGAATAAGGAAAGGAGGTCCGGTGACAATGCATCCATGGCTTCACTTTAAAACAATCACAAAGCATAAGCTGATGGTCATGCACTATTGCTTCCGAATCGGACTTTACAAGCAAGGGCTTCTCCATGACCTTTCCAAATATACTCCATCGGAATTTCTGGTGGGCTGCAAATATTATCAGGGAAACAGAAGTCCAAATAACGCAGAACGTGAGGATACTGGCGTGTCTACCGCCTGGCTCCATCATAAAGGGCGCAATAAGCATCATTATGAGCATTGGGTGGATTATTCCATAAATGATCCGGAGCATGTGATCATGGGGGCGAAAATGCCCCGCAGATATGTGGCAGAGATGGTGATGGACCGGATCAGTGCCTCCAGGACGTATCTTGGGGACGCATATGACAATCACAAGCCGCTGGAATATTTCCTGAAAAGCAAGCCGAAGCTGTGGTTTGTACATCCCCAGACCAAAAAAGAGTTAGAGGGGCTGCTTCGGATCCTCAATGACAAAGGGGAAGAAAAGGCTTTGTGGTATATTAAGCATGTTTATCTGAAAGGGAAGGATAAGTAGTTTCATATTCTGTGTTTATAAAACGCATACTTTCAAAAAAATATATAATATCACTTGCACTTTCATACTCTTCTGTGGTAAAGTATGAAATATGTTATTTTGCTGTCTGGATGATTTGGAGACGGTAGATTTTATAACAGAGGAGGAGAAAAAATTGAGTGGTACAACAGTGATAATTCTGATTGCTTTTGTGTTTTACCTTGCCATGATGATCGTCATCGGCGCGGTTTACATGAAAAAGACCTCCAGCTCAGAGGATTATTTCCTTGGAGGACGAGGACTGAACGGATGGGTGGCAGCCCTTTCAGCACAGGCTTCTGATATGAGCGGATGGCTTCTGATGGGTCTTCCCGGAGCCATTTATTCTTTTGGATCCGGACAGATCTGGATCGCGGTAGGACTTTTTA
>ERZ827126.2864-NODE-2864-length-11318-cov-2.868330_pt1 | contig 11318 bp, 7 predicted proteins | sample MGYA00519780_ERZ827126 | MGnify/ENA primary metagenome ERZ827126 (study PRJEB31778, sample SAMEA3449262) | human gut metagenome | biome: human gut; feature: human-associated habitat; material: faeces | place: United Kingdom | collected 2010/2012 ...
CAGTCGGACTTGCAGGAACTTTCCTAGCTGCTCCTATGGCTGCTGTTATGTCTACTGCTGATTCTCTTTTGATCCTTGCTTCTGCAGCAATTGTAAAAGATCTGTGGCGTAACTATGTTGTCAAAGATGATCCTGTGAAAATTAAATCTTATAACAAAAATGTTGGAAAGATGAGTACACTTGTTACATTTGCATTCGGTGTGATCGTCATCTTACTTACGATCAATCCACCTGATATCATTTTCTTCCTGAATCTGTTTGCTTTGGGTGGTCTGGAATGCAGTTTCTTCTGGCCTTTAGTTGGTGGATTGTTCTGGAAGAAAGGAACAAAACAGGCAGCCGTTTTTAGTTCTATTGGAGCAGCGATCACTTATGTATTTTGTTACTATAATGTACAGATCGCAGGAATCAATGCCGTTGTATGGGGACTTCTTGCCGGTGGAATCTTGTATTTTGTAATAGGAAATATAACTTGCAAGAATGGACTTGATGAAGATATTATTAAGAATTGTTTCTAGATTTTGGATTACTTGAATTCGAAACATATCAATAAATAATATAATAAAAAGCCTCTGTGTGATGTTTCAAACTTTTTATTAACATCATACACAGAGGCTTTTGGTTTATTTAATTTTCTTTACTTTAGAAAAAGCTCCATATATCTTTTTCTTTCCAGACGTTTTTACAGCTCGTACTTTATAAGATCCATTCTTTGGTGCTTTCTTATACTTATAACTTGTTTTCATGGTCGTTGTTACTCTTACCCATTTTTTACCTTTAAAACGATATACCTGATAGGAGGTTGCACCGCTTACTTTCTTCCACTGTAACTGAACTGTTTTCGAAGATCTCTTACATTTGCCCCAAGTTACTTTCCCAAGGGAAGTATCTGTTACCGTTATCGTAATCGTTTTGGCAAACGATGGAGCTTGTTTTGGTGTGATCGTAACACTTGTTTTTCCAGCTTTTAACCCTGTTATTTTACCAGAAGCCGATACTTTACATATCGATGGAGAAGAAACTTTGTATTTCATTTCACTTGAAATCAATGGTACATTGACAAAATGATTGTATATACTATAGGAAATATTTTTAGAAGTTCCATTCTTTAAACTAAATGAATTTATTGGATTTACTGAAAATAAATATCCTATCTGAGCTTTTGTAACTTCTATATTAGTTGTTGCAGTGTTGTTTTTGTAAGAAGATTCTTCTGCTGCATCTACAGCGGCTGTTGAAAAGTTCTGTACCCAGTAACATATGCCATTTACCTTAACCGCTCCAACACCAATTCCAGTATATCTATCTGTAAGAATATTAGCTCTATGTCCATCTGAATTCATCCATGAAGTCATGACGGATCTGCTGCTTGTCTGACCTGCAGCAATATTTTCTCCACTCATAATATATCCAAGTTTGCTATCGTAACATACGCTATAATAAAATCTTCCTGATGGACGTATATGAGAAAATGCTATTGCAAGTTCAGCCGCACGAATCATAGATCCCTTGATCATACGACGATCCATGGTAAGTGCTTTTAATCCTTTCTTCCTTCTTTCACTATTGACTCTTTTTACAATATCAAATGCTGCTTTATAATCGTATGTTACTTTAATCGGCAGCTTCTCCATCCTCATATAAGAACCATCTTCGATTTTTTGTAGTCCATTTAACCCTTCAATCACTGATTCTGCTGGAAATGCTTGTGTTCCAACATATATTACAGAAGCTGGAATCCTCACTTTTTTAATTTTTGTTCCATAAAAAGCAAGACTTCCTATCATCTGTAACGTATTTGAAAATGTTACGGATGTAAGGCTCTTGCAATTGAAAAATGTCTGGTATGCAATTTCGTTTAAATTCTTTGGAAAATTGATGGTTGTCAATGCAGAGCACTCCCCGAAACATCCATCTCCCAAGGAAGTTACGCTATCTGGAATTTTAATCTGTTTTAGTGATGAACAATAACCAAATACAAGCCCATCCAGCTTCTTTATATTATTTCCCATAGATACGCTTGTTAATGAAACACATTTATAAAACATCCTATATGGAATTGTTGTAAGTCCATTTCCAAAAGTTACTGTTTTTAACTGTGTACACTTTTCACAGATATAATAACCTGCTGACCTTACAGAATTCGGAATATTCAGGCTTGTAATAGTAGCACCCGCAAACGCTCCTTCACCAATTGTAGACACACTCGTTGGAATCACTATTTTTCCAACCCTTGCATGATTCAACGCATTCTTTCCAATTTCTTTTACTGAATTTGGAATCTGATAAGATGCAGCCTGCTTTCCAACTGGATATAAAACCAGTTTTGTTTTATTTTTATTGAATAAAACTCCATTACTTGTGCTATAAGAAGGATGCCCGGATGCTACTTCAATCTTCTGAAAATCATAACATTCAAAAAATGCAAGTTCTGAAAAAGTTTTTAGCGTTGCTGGAATTGTAATATTTTTGATCGCACATCTTTGGAATGCATAATCTCTCATTGTTGTTAATTGAGATGGAATAGTTACATTCACAAGTGCAGAGCAATTCGCAAACGCTGCCCTATCTAACACTTTTAATGAAGTTGGCAATGTTGCACTTGTAAGTTTATCACACTCCAAAAATGCAGCTTCACCAATCTTTGTTAATGTCGATGGAAATTCTATCTCAGAAAGATTATAAAACTGTGCAAATGCATTTTTCCCAATCTCTGTAATACCCTTTTCCAAAATGATTTTTTTAGCTTGATTCTGATATTGTGCTAAATCATTTCTATTATCATAATTCCCAACAACCTTACCTCTTCCGCTGACTCGAAGTGTCTGGGTATTTTCATCCCATGTATAAGTCATGGAATCTACACTGGAAGCTTTTGTAGCACCTTTGCCTTTCGCTTTTGAGGATGTGCTGATGTGTTTGCTTTCAAAGGTATAACCTATTGGTTTTGTCGATTGCTTTTTTGATCTGTCATGTAATGATATTTTTGTTTCTGTTCTTAGATTGTCTGCTGCCGATATGGAAATTGGCTAAAATGCAGTTGTGGCAACTAGTGCCAATGATAGAAAAATGGTTGTTAGTTGTTTCTTTATCATACTTTCCCTCCTTTATAATTCGTAACTTTCCAATATACTTTCCTGATAAGTTGCTTTCTTTTGACACTTCATATCTTCTTTAATTTCTTGAAGCTCTTCTATATATATCTGATCCAATTGTTTTAATCTTCTTTCATTTATTTTCACATCGGACAGATTTTGTTCATATAGATCTATCGAATAATTCCATAGTGTTAATCGTTCTTTATAACGCAACTTTAACTTCTGAGCAATCAATAATCCTTCGGGATCGTAATCACCGGCATAAAATAACTTTGATGTCATAGACAGCTGATCTAATAATAGAAAGGCTGAAAATCTTAATTGTCCATTGGTACACACAAAACTTTTATCCGGATATTTTTCACAAAGCCATGAAAAGACTGAGGGATTTTCTAAAATATAAATTTCTTTATTCCCATAAATATCATTCAAATTACTTAGAGTATACAAAGTAAGCAACACTGGCTCTTTTTTATCAGAGAATCCTTCCAACCCCAAATGTAACATACCACGTTTATCCTTTGCGTGAATTCCATAAACAGTTACATAATTTGACAGATCATCTCTTATGATTCCTGCGGTATAATATTGCAGATTTCGATATTCAATCTCTGATAATCCTTCCTCATTATTTGTATGAAAATGATAAGTTATAAAATCAAATAAAAGTAACTCAGCAAACGTATTAGAATCAAAGAAATGAGGATCTCCCGTAACTTGTGCTGCATATACAGCAAGCCTCTCTTTTTTAGTACAAAAGACTGGAAGTTTTGTTATTCCATGTTCTATATGCTTTAAAAGTACCTTTAATTGAGCTGGATGATCTTTATATTCTTTTTGCAGTCGTTGATAAATCGTTGATTTTTCTTTGATTCTATTATAAAGCCATTCCTTTACAATATCAAATTTTATTTCTTTTAGAATTTTATTAAAAAATACCTTTTGTTTTTCATTCTCTCTTTGTAACACTTCCTGTTTCCAGATTATTTTCTGTCCAAAATATGATTCCAAAATATCTATCCAGTCAAGCAGTTCAAACTTGCTGCTCTTTAATGCTTTCTCCATTCGATTCATAGAAATAGTCACCGTTTTATTTTCATAAAAATCTTTTTGGAAAAAGCCTGATAATTGTAACTTTTCATCTTTTGTTAAATGATGAAGTACTACAGTTCCACCAAGATGCCCAAGACTTTCATATTTCTTTTGAAAACCTGTAAATATCTTATGAAAAATTGGATGTTTTTTGAAATATATGATTGCTTCTTTTAATAACTGATCATATCTTAAATCTTTATCATCCCTCAATTTGATCACCTATCTTATCCACAAGACTTCTTACTTTTCCATTCCATATATAAGAAATCACGGTTACATATTTGACGTTTTCTGGACGGATCAGCTGATACACTGCGATCTCTGGAACTGTTTCATAATCACCCCATAAAATCTGCGAGTTCATCATAAAATCAAACTCAAATTCTACCATCAAGCGGAACATATCTTTGATATTCATCTCATCTACTCCTGCAAATGCTTCATCTAAGGAGATCATTCTTGGTGCATCACTTCTTGCCCCTTCATATTTTGCCGCAACTGCAGAGAATAATGGAACATACATTGCCATTGCCTTTTCTCCACCACTAAATGTAAAGAATGTACGATCCGTAAGTTCTTTTTTCTTTTCTCCTGTTTTTTGATATTCTAACTGAAATTCAAACCATTTACGATAATCAAGAACTTCCTTCATAATACTATGGAATGATTGTACCCCGTCAGATTCGCCAGCTGTTTTTCTTGCTTCATCGATCTTTGACCGAAAATGCTGGCTTAATTGTGTAATTTCTTCTGGCCTCATGATATCATAATCTTTTTGCAGAATATCTACCAGTTTTCTTGTATCTAACTGTTCTTCTTTCAATGCCTTTTTACTCTTCCACTTAAGACTTAACTTTAACCCACTCGATGTCTGCATAGATTCCATCAACTGATTCATGCTTTCAACCCATCGTTTACTAGATTGTATTTTGGCACGGATTTTTTTACTTAACGTATTCGCAAGAATATCTTCAAATAATTCCCTGTCACGGTCACTTAAAAGTCTTGCTTGTTCTTCAACATCAGAAATTAATTTCTCTACAAGTTTCTTAAATTCAATTGTTACACCTCTATATTTACCAGTAATATTGATTTACTTGAAATTCACCTAAACTTTCTGGTACCAAAATATCATCAAATACAGTGTGAATCGTTGGAAAATATTCATGGAGATACACTTTATTCTTTTGGAAATTTTCCTGAATCAGTGCAAATGCGTCATTTTGTGTCCTTCTCTCAGCGATTTCCCGATATATTTTGCAAACTCTGTCAGGTAATTGTTGCATCCATTTTTCTGTTCTTTCTTCCGGTTCTACATCAAAGATAACTAACTCCTGTTTTGCTTCCATGTAAAATATTTCTTTTAGAAATTCAACAATTCTTCCCTGACGATCGTAATCTTCTTTTTTCTTTTCCTGCTCCTGCTTTAATTGTTCCAGATCTTTTCTTAAAGAAGTACTTTCCTCAACGGATTTTTCTATCTCAAAAGGTAGTTTTGAAAGTCTTGTCAGACATAGATTCAACTGATGTTTAATCTCTTCATAATCCGTTAAACTTAACTGATCCAGCACAATATCTCTTTGTACTTTGATCTCTCGACATTGTCTTTCAGCCTGTCCCTTATCATATAAAACCTCATCTATATATGCTTCAATTTCCTGTGCGTATCCCTCTTTTCCTTTTATTAAGGATAATTTGTTCAAATATGTCTGATGTTGTAATTGTAACTTCATAAGAAGCTTCTGGTATTTTATAAGGTTCTGTTTTACTTCCATAAAAACATCCAAACGTGTTGCAAGGTAAATTCCACTGCAAATTGTCTGAACTTCTAATCGAACGGCATTTAAAGTTTTCCCTTCTGTTTCCACGATTTCTTGTTGGTCTTTTACTTGATCTTCAATCATCGTAAGCAAATGCTCCCTTTGATCAAATTCTCTGGCTGCAATCTTTATATCTTGAAATTTCGGAAATTCTGCTTCTTCTTTCTCTAATAGTGCGATATCTGCTTCATTTTGTCTAATCTTTTCCATCTGAAGTTCTAATTCATTCTGTAATCTTTCACAGATTTCCTGTAATAGATTCTCTTGTTCTTTGCGATAACGTTCTCTTGACATCGCTCCGATATATTTTGCCTGATAATCTCCCGTAATGGTTCCTTCCAAAATTCCTATTTTGAAATTTCCATTTTCATTAATCCCGGTGGATGCCTCTTGCTCATTCGGACTTTGATAGCCAATAGAAGAAAGAACTTTTGATATCTTCTGATAAAATAAAATATCATTTTCTGTATTATCAATATTTAATAAATCCTGCAGATTATTCTTTACATGATTTACATTTCCATAAATATAGGTATCACAAGTCCCATGGTCTAAAGATTCTATTTTCTGACGATCTTCTTCCGCTACGATCAATGCATTTAAAACGCCCATCCTATAAAGAGCTTCTTCCAAGTGATTTCTTTGTTCTTCATTTAATTGATCTGCAAAATCAATCGTTTTGTAAAAAGGAATAGCTTCTATCTGCTGTTGTCTCAAAATTTCTCGATTCTTGTATACTTCTTCCGATAATTCTGGTTCTGGATCTTTTTTATTCTGCCATTCTTCTAACTCTTTTTCCTTTTCTTGTAACTGTATCTTAATCTCTTCTTTTTGAGCAGCTAATTTTCTTTGTTGATCTTTCAGTTTATCTTGTACTGCATATTTATGATTGCGGATAATTTCATAAATTTCTCCATCGTCTGTTCCAAACTTATATGTCTTGATCATTCGACTGATATCTTGAAGTTTTACATCCTCCACTTTCAGCAGCTTTGTATCTCTTGCCCAACGATAAATCTGCTCTGTTAATTCTTCTTTGATTTCCAAAAACTGATTTTCATATTGATGATATTCTCTTTCCACATGTTCTCTTTGAGATCGGAATTCATCCAGTTTCTTTAGATGTTCATCATATTGATTCTGTGTATTTCTCTCTTTCTCTAAAATATCAATTCCGTTTTGAATTTTATGCTGATATCTTTCTAGCAATTGCTGATGTCCATAAAAATCATATACTTCGTCTGCTGATCTTTCAAACTCGTCTTTCATAAAATCAAATTCATCAAATGTAGCATCACTGATACATTCAGCCATCTCCTCAAATATATCTTTGATCTGTTCTTTTGTCTGTTCATTCTCATCCTGAAGCTGTTTTAACTGATGGTCATTTTGAATCTGTTTTTCTCTCTTTTGTTCATACTGATGTTGTTTTTCTTCAATTTTACGTTCTAAATCTGTAATCTGTTTCGTAAGATCCTGCTCTTGTTCCTTTAATTTAGTTGCATCATTATGTTCCAAAGAACGTCTCTCCTCTTGTCTGGCAGACTGTTCTACACTTAGTTTTTCATGATGATGCAATTCCTGTTCATATTTTTCTTCCGTTTTTTTGATCGTTGTTTCTAAATGTTTTAGCTGTTCGTCAATTTTATGATACTGTGCATTTTCTTTTTTATATTTTACTGCCTTGTGATATAAAACAATCTGATTATATTGGTCGTACACTTTTTCAATCTGTTTTGCTGCTTCAAGGCTTTCCTTCAGATTATCCAGATTCGTCTTTAACCCATCCATATTCTCGATTGCCTCTGACATTGGTCTTAAATCATCTTCTGATAATGTCTGAAGAGAACTTCCAAGAATGTCATTGATCACTGTTGGTTTAAAATCTTTTGATAACTTTGGCGTTCGAAGCTGAATCAATAACTCTAGCATCTCACGATATTCATCCATTGTCTCAAATCCAAACAATGTCTGATTCACGTAAGCTGCATAATCTTTCTGGCTGTCAAACATTCGTCCGCCATCACCAATTCTGTTTCTTAACTCCATTTTAGAATAAGCTATTTTCTCTTTGACATCTTTATATAGATAAATATCTTTTCCTATTCTTCTTCCATCTGTAATGCAAAAATACCATGGATCTAATTTCTTCCCTCGTCTGGCTCTTAATCCAATTCCAATCGTTAAATAGTTCTCTACATCTTTTCGTTTAAATTCCATGTAGAGATAACCTGTCCGCTCTTCTCTTCCATCGCCATCTTCTAACAAATAATTTTCCATTTTACGTGCTCTTGAACCAAAGGGATCTAATCGTTCCGGACGCATATTCCCATCTAAAAGAAGCGGTATAAAACTTTGCATTGTTACCGATTTTCCTGATCCATTAGAACCTCTTAATAACATTCTTCCGTCCAGAAAATAAAACTCCTGATCATCGTAATACCAGAAATCCAGTAATCCTATTTTGTTCATCTTCCATCGACTATTATTCATTTGCTTCACCGCCCTTAAAATCCTTTGGATAACATCCTTCTACTTTCCCAACAATCGGATAGACCATAATCTGGTCGTATATTTCTTTGATCATTTCCATAATAATCATATATTCTTTTAACTTGTTACAAAATTCTCCCATCGTCATCTCTCTGTATGTTTTAATCCAGCCATTACCGTATCTTCTTTTACATTCTTCTGATATTGCAACAAACTGCTGTGTTGAAATGACAATATCTTCTCCAATCGGAACTTCAATATCTCCATCATTAATCTTCTGCCGAAATAACCCGCACCATAATAATACGATATCTGATAACGTATTTTCTTCTGGAAATGATTTTCCTAAATTACTATCTTCTCCCATGACCAAAAATGCACTTGTCTTATGCACCTGCAGTTCACAATCAAAAAATCGATTCAATTCTTCCTGAATCATACCACGATAATGTCTGACATAAGCAAAATCTTCTTCCGTATCATCATTTAAATAAATTCCCGGTGACATCAAAAGAGAACGATACACTCTTTGTCTCCTTATAATTCCTCGATCTTCGTTCATCCCGATCCATTCTTCTTTTAAGAAATCTTCCTGCTTTTGATAATCAGAAATATCACGAGAAAAATTCTTCATAAAATATCTGGATGCTCCCGTATTTTGATATAAAACTTCTCCCTCATCACTTTTCTCATAAAGTTGTCTTCACTTCCATCATCAATCTCTAATATTCCAACTTTGACGCAATATTTCATAACCTTTACAAGATGTCTTCGATAACTGTAAATCGTCCAGTCAATCTGCTCTTCTTTTATATTTCCCTGAATATATTCTGTTAACATAGATAGAACAAACTGTTCCCCTAAATCACGTTCCTCCAAAAACATCAAGATCATGCATAAGAAAATATATTCTAAATGATCTGAAAATTCCTGAATTCCCATCCAGTTTTGTGCATAAGCTGGTATCTTTTCTAATTTTATAAGATTCGGCGTTACGATTGCCTGATATCCAAGTTTTTCCGTCAAAAAATCTCTGCTTTTCCCAATTTCATCTTTCAGTTGATAGTATAATTCTTTGTCTCTGTTCTTTAAAATCCATCGTTTGCTTAATAATACTTCCAGTGGTTTCATATGTGATCACTCCTCATGAAATACAATTGTGTATGCCGGCATCTCAAATGTTCCGTCACTGCATTTGAGTAGACATCTTTGATCATGTTGTGGCTTTTCAATATAGTATGTTCTTCCATCTTCCGTTTTTGCTTTTTGTTCTTTGCGTTCTAATGCTTTTGACAACCACATCAAAAAGGTATCTCTAACATATGGTTCAATCTCTGGAAGTGTAGCGAATTCCAAACGATTACCTATCACATAACTGTCTAGAAGTTCTTGCTGACGTTTTAGTTTCTTTAAATTTTCTCTTCTCATCTGCTCTTTTTCTTTGGTTCGATCTATGATACCCTTCCGTTCAGACTTCTCACGATACGTTCGAACTCTTGGAACAACAGTAAACATTGCTGGGGGTTCTTCATATACTCCACTATTAATGCTTTCTGTATTCCTTTTGATATCGCCCTTTAAATGTAATGGCTTTTCAATTCCAAATACAACCGCTGACAATCTGTGTGCTTCTTCTATCGTCTTACAATTCCAAAATAACCTTGCAATCTTCGCATATTCTTCTCTTCTGTTCGCACCACTATGATTCTGCTCACTGATACGTGTTGCATATCTTGTGATTCTTCGAATGATCTCATTCGTTGTGTCAAATACTTTTCCCGCTTCTGATCCTGCTCCCGCAGTTCCTAAAAACCAATTTTCAATACTTCTCCAACGCCCATGAATCTTATCCCATAATTGTTCCTTTGTCACTTCTACATCAATTCTTGGAATTGAAAATTCATATTCCGTTAATCGCTCCAGAATCATCTGGATCTGTTCTTTGGATAACTTTGAAAGAAGTTGTTCTATATTCGTTGCATTTAGTTGAAGACTCTTTACGAAACTTCTAAGATATTCGATCAAATGATCTTTAAACATAAGAAATGCTTTTGTTTTCATCATCTCTTCTGCTTTCATACTATTTAGATCACGCATATAATCTTGATAATTCTGGTTAAGCCTCTTAAAATCAGAATTTAAACTCTCCCACCATCCATGTAAATGCTCGTCATCTTCATCCAAAATCCCTGGTATTTCAGAAAGGCTCATTCGAATCTTTTCTAATAACGTTGGTTCTAGAGATGCTCCTTCGATGGAAAGATTCTCAAGTCTCATCACCATACGTTCAATCTCTACGGAATAATCTGTCAATTGGTATCTGTACTTCTTATTCTTAAATTCTTCAATGGAATTGACTCTTTTCGTATCTTGAATTGCAGAAAGATTTCCCCAGTTCTTTAAAACTTCTAAATCCTGCCTGCATTGTTCTTCCGTGTAATCTTTAAAATATTCTTCTTTATGAAGTTCTTCAAAAACTTCTTCTGGGTACATCCAGTATCTTAGTTTTTCATATTCTAGATAGAAGAGACGGATGATTGGACGATATCTATCGGTATTGTCAACGTTTAGATATTTCGTTTCGGTCAGTGGTTTTATTAATTTTTCGTTTATCTTCATATGCGAAGTCCTTTCTTTGACCTGATGATCTGTTGTTTTTATTATACTTTGAATGGTGGGGTATAAAAATGCCAGTTAAAGCAAATAGCAATTTTTATTTAAGTTGTATCATAAAGACATCATAGCTTCAATTTTTGTATCTTTATCTGACTTTGAACGATGAAACTTTTTGGTGGTTTGATCACAGGCACAG
>ERZ827126.2882-NODE-2882-length-11238-cov-3.268175_pt1 | contig 11238 bp, 9 predicted proteins | sample MGYA00519780_ERZ827126 | MGnify/ENA primary metagenome ERZ827126 (study PRJEB31778, sample SAMEA3449262) | human gut metagenome | biome: human gut; feature: human-associated habitat; material: faeces | place: United Kingdom | collected 2010/2012 ...
CCGACAGCACCGCTCCTGCCTCTCAGAGCTTTTAACCATCGGCCGCAGAGCGCGGAACTAGGATCTGCATCCCGCGGGTCGAGTAGAAAGACGGCATTCCTGCCTCTAACCCTCACAGAACCGTACGTGCGGTTTTCCCGCATACGGCTCTTCAAATTAACGTCGATTTCCAATTCCAAATATCCTTGGTGATTTTCGGCGTCGGAATGAATTCATCCCATAACGCTATGAATTTATCCCATTGGAGGCTCTTCTTTTGGCTTCGCCTACAAAGTGTTCTCCATGTGGTTTTCATGGCATACCACCTGAATTTGTCCATGCTAATGAAGTTACCGTTGACACCGTAGTAGTTATAGTGACCTTGTAGGGCCAGCTTCAACTTCTCCAGTGTTTGGACGATCGGCTCATGCATTCTGTGCTTAAGCCATTCCTTCAGTACCGCTCTCTTCGCTTTCAGCTTCTTCGGACTTGTGATGATTCCAAGACGTCTGTTGCCGTAGCGAGATCTCACAAACAGGAACATAAACCCCAAGAATTCGAATTTATCCTTGGTGATCATCTTCCTGCTGAACGGTATGATACGGGTCTTCTCCTCAGCTACTTCCAGTCCAAACTTATTTAGCCTTTTCTGGAGCGCGTGCATCACTCGTTTAGCGTCTGCTTCATACTGAAAGAACAGTAGGAAGTCATCAGCGTACCGACAGTAGTGCATTTTGCCTTTGACGTGTTTCCTCACTACTTTCGTCACCCATAGGTCAAGCACGTAGTGAAGGTACACATTAGCTAATATTGGAGAAATTACACCTCCTTGGGGAGCTCCTCGTTCACTGTTTAACCATCCTTTGCCTTCAACCATGACCCCTGCTTTTAGAAACCTTTTGATGTAACGCAAAAAGTTCTTATCAGCTATGTCATGAGCAAGGAATTTCATTAACCATTCATGATCAAGGTTATCGAAGAAACCTTTTATGTCAGCTTCCAGCACATAGTTCGTTTTCCCTCGCCGTATGGCTTCATCAACAAACCTTACGACATCATGGGCATTTCTGTTAGGCCTGAACCCGAATAAATTATCTACAAACCGCGGTTCGTAGACACCATTGAGTATTTCTGCCATCACAGCCTGAACTAACTTATCTTCATACACGGGTATGCCAAGCGGCCTCTGTTTGCCGTTTGGCTTCGGAATGTAGACGCGTCTTACCGGTTGGGGGATATATTTGAACGTCTTCAGTCTTTCCGCCAATCCTTCTAGATTGTCGAATATGTTTTTGCCATATTCCTCTTTGGTAACACCGTCAATCCCTCTTGCCTTGCGGCCATTAGCCTCCCTGTGAGCTAAGAACAGTGTCGGTACATCAACTCTGTTCATTAGTGACATCACTCTCGGGAATACTCGAGATTGTTCTCTTACGTTGCTAAGTTCATTTTCCATGTCTATAGAGTTTCGAGTACCCATCATGTTTTCCTTCACAACATTGTTAATTTGCCTTCTCCTTGACTCCGCAGTCTTTCAACTGCTTCCACGCTACTATGAGAAGGTCCGACTTCTGAAGTTCCTTCAGAACCGCCTTGTCCTCTTCGGACTTGTTGGTCCTTACCATTACTGGAGAACTCCAGATCTCCCAGGTACACTACATCTACCTTATGCTCGCTCGCCGTGCCCTACGCCCCCGGCGGATCCTGCTTTGTCTCGCTTTACGACTACGCATTGCTGTCTGCGGTGGAGGCACGCCACATCGACATCCGCATGTTTATTCTTACGAGGTTCTATAGCTTCACGCTTTCGCATTACGGCTCTCAAGCTCCTTTGTCTACGCTTAAGCCTAGCTTCACAGCTTCGGCTCCAAGACTAAGTACCGGCTGTCTGCTCGACTTTACCGGGACAGGACTTTCACCTGCCTGTATATGTAGCGCCGAACTGGCGCACTGTCTATGGATTCCCGACCAACGTAGTCCGCCAAATGACGGCCTGAGGCTAGTCAACTAGAGGCTTTTTCAAGCCTCGGCCTTTAGGCCGAGGTAGTTGACTTTCTGTACTGCTAACGGAAGAAGCACGCTTTGAAGGACCAGCGAGACACTCCCTCCTGTGCCCACAGCAAACTGATAAGTTCCTGCTTTAATCTTTTTAGGGATAAAGAGAAGATCCTCTGAACCGAGTTCAGCACCTTCAAGTTTTGCTCCGCAAATTTCGGCAGTAGCTAAAACACCGCAAAGATGCTGTCTGCGCAGACCGGATTGGTTGCGATCCTTTCGAATGGAGTGCATTTCGAATGGTTTTCCGAGAATGGCAGAAAGCGCTAAAGCGGAACGAAGAATCTGGCCGCCCCCGTGGCCGATGCTTCCGTCGATTTTTAAAGTTTCCATTTTGTTTTTTCCTTTTTACTATCTGCCATTCTTACTGCAAGAGCCGTGCCAACTTTTCAATATTTCGATAAATCAAATAGTTATCGATAAAGAGAAAATCAAACGTAATTCTAGCCTTATTAAAAATTATAATTTCATATAACTTTATATAAAAATTTATAATCCAATGAAAAAGAAAATTGTCGTATTAGGCTTTCTGGGAACGAATCTAGATCAAGGCGGAAAGCCTCGTTGGGGACGTTGGCGTCCGACGATTTCTTTAGGTCAACAGGACGACCTTCTTGTAGATAGGTTCGAATTGTTTTATGAAAAGAACTTCCTGGACCTAGCTCAGCTGGTTCAGAAAGACTTTCTGCAAGTCTCGCCCGAAACCGAATTCAATCTCCGCGAAGTTGTTCTAAAGGATCTCTGGGATTTTCAGACAGTCTACAGCGGGATCTTCGACAATTTAAAAGACTATAAATTTGATACGGACAATGAAGAGTATTTGGTTCACATCACGACAGGTACTCATGTCATTCAGATCTGCCTCTTCCTTCTGACCGAATCACACCATATTCCGGGAAAACTTCTCCAAACACACATGCAGAAATCTCGGAATCCGAACGGAACCTATACGATCATCGATCTTGATCTTTCCAAGTATGACAAGATTGCCGAACGATTCCATCAGGAGCAGAAAGACGGTATTCGCTTTTTAAAGTCAGGGATTGAAACTCGGAATGCCAAATTCAATGAGATGATTCGTGAATTGGCAACGGTCAGCGTCAAATCTAAGGCACCTATTCTCCTTACCGGCAAAACCGGCGTCGGCAAAACCAAGATGGCTCGCCTCGTTTACGAGTGGAAGAAGCAAAAACGCATGGTTAGTGGCAATTTTGTAGAACTCAACTGCGCCACTTTAAGAGGCGACGCCTGTATGTCTGCACTCTTCGGCCATGTCAAAGGTGCATTTACCGGCGCCGTTGAAAATCGTAAGGGCCTGCTCAAAGCCGCTGACGGTGGCCTTCTCTTCCTCGATGAAATCGGTGAGCTCGGACTGGATGAACAGGCGATGCTGCTTGGAGCCCTGGAAGAAAAGCGGTTTTTCCCGTTGGGTTCCGACAGCGAGGTCACGAGCGACTTCCAGCTGATTTGCGGTACCAACAAAAATCTTTCCCTGATGGTTAAAGAGAAAAAGTTCCGTGAAGACCTTCTCGCCCGTATTCAGCTTTGGTCATTCAACATTCCTTCGCTGAAAGACAGACACGAGGACATTGAACCGAACCTGGATTATGAACTTCAGCAGGTTTCATTAACTACCGGAAATCTGTTTAGTTTTAACAAGGAAGCTAGAGAAAAATTTCTTTCTTTATCCAATTCCTCTGAAGCCTTATGGAAGTCGAACTTCCGGGACTTGTCCGGTGCGGTCACGAGAATGTCTACGCTTTCGGAAGGCGGGCGAATTACCGAAAGTGATGTCGAATCCGAATGGAATCGACTGCTCAGGCAGTGGTACCCGGAAGGACAAACAGAAAGTGAGAAACCTTCTCTGCCGCCGGTTCTTTCCGAGGAGCAATGGAAAGAACTCGATCTCTTTGACCGTTGCCAGTTAGAAAAAGTCATCGACGTTTGCCAATCCTCCAAGAATCTCGCTGATGCCAGCCGTAAACTTTTCGCTCACTCACTTTCAGAAAAGAAGTCAACGAATCACTCAGATCGACTGAGAAAGTACTTAGCTAAATTCGGTTTGAGCTGGACTGATTTACATAAGGATTGATTTACCGAGTTAGGAGAGGACAAAGACTTATCGACTTAGATCCTAAACCACGGAAAATTTACTCAATCTGGCTTTCCTCCGGCTCAGATTCGTTTCTTCAAGTCCATACTTGAAAAATCGCAATGAAAGAACGACCTGCTATTGGTTTGTTCAAGGGAGTCAAAGAAATGCCAGTACTCGCAGCCGTCGCCGTACCTCATCCGCCGCTTATTATTCCTGAAGTCGGCAAAGGCGAAGAAAAAAGAATCCAGCACACCATCAATGCCTACCAACAGGCTATGCGGTTTTTAGCCCGCTTTAAACCGGACACTGTGGTTCTGACGACTCCGCACACCGTGATGTATGCGGATTATTTTCATATTTCTCCGGGCAAGAGCGCCTGCGGCGATTTATCTCGCTTTAATGCTCCTCAAGCAAAAGTCGAAATTCCCTACGACGAAGATTTCGTTCATCAGCTTGAAAGCTACTGCCAGGAGCATCATATCCACGCAGGCACTTTAGGCGAACGCGATCCTTCTTTGGACCATGCCACCGTGGTTCCGCTTCTCTTCTTAGAAGATTATCTGAATGATTTTGAGTTGGTCAGAGTCGGTCTGTCCGGCCTTTCAATTGCCGATCACTATCGTTTAGGCGAAGCGATTTCTGCTGTTGCCGATAAAACCGACAAGCGTGTCGTGATGATTGCAAGCGGTGACTTGTCTCATAAAGTCACCGCCGAAGGTCCCTACGGATTCTCGCCGGAAGGCCCTAAGTTCGATAAAGAACTGATGGAATGTTTTGAAGACGCCGACTTCCTGCGCATGATGACCATCAAGCCGGAAATCTGCGAATCGGCTGCCGAATGCGGCCATCGTTCCTTTGTCATTATGGCCGGTGCCTTTGACCGCAGAAACGTTGACGCTCACGTTCTGTCTTATGAAGGTCCGTTCGGTGTTGGTTACGGCGTTGCCACCTTTGAAGGCGAAGGTTCTGATCCGGATCGCGATTTCTTGGACAAGCTCGAAGCTATTGAGGATAAGGAATATCACGAGAGACTCGACAAAGAAGATCCGTATGTAAAACTGGCTCGTTTGAGCGTTGAAACTTTTGTGAAGACCGGTCAATACGCTCCTCTTCCGAATAATCTTCCGGCCGACATGATGGATAAAAGAGCCGGTGTGTTTGTATCTCTGCACGAACACGGACGTCTGAGGGGATGCATCGGTACAACAGAACCGACTCAAGCCAATATCGCGCTCGAAATCATCGCCAACGGTGTTTCTGCCTGCTCTCGAGACCCGCGCTTCCCGCCTGTCCAGCCTGAAGAGCTGAAATATCTTGTTTACAAGGTTGATGTCCTGGAACCGGCTGAAAAGATCTCGTCTGAAGACGAACTCGATCCGAAAGTTTACGGCGTCATCGTTGAAAAAGGAAGCCGCCGCGGCTTGCTCCTGCCGGATCTCGAAGGCGTGGACTCGGTTGCTCAGCAAGTCAGCATCGCCAAACAAAAGGCCGGTATTGCTGAAAACGAATCCGTTCAGCTTTATCGCTTCAAAGTCGTAAGACATTCATGATTATGAACCGCGAACAAGTTCTTTGTGACGTTTGTCCTAAGTTCTGTAAGCTGAGAGAGGGTCAGATCGGCTTCTGCCGAGCAAGATCCAATATCGGCGGGAAGATTGTTCCTATCAATTACGGGCAGGCAACTTCCCTAGCCTTGGATCCGATCGAAAAGAAGCCGCTGATGCGTTTCTGCCCCGGAACTTATATCCTTTCTTACGGCAGCTACGGCTGCAACCTTCGCTGTCCGTACTGCCAGAACGCCTCTATTTCGATGGCGGGACCGGACAACTGCCCTCACCGTTTGATCACTCCTGAGGGCTTGACGGATCTAGCAGTTGATTTGAGCAAGCAGGAACCCGGCAACATCGGGGTTGCTTTTACTTATAACGAACCGACGGTGTGTTTTGAATTTATTCGAGATACATCCAAGCTGCTGCATGAAGCCGGATTGAAGTCCGTCGTTGTAACTAACGGAGGTCTCGTCCGGAAGTACGCTGATGAACTCCTTCCGCACGTCGATGCTTTAAATATCGATTTGAAAGGGTTTTCTGACGAGTTCTACCGTTATGTGAAAGGTGAGTTCGACACCGTTAAGGAATTTATCAAGGCGGCCGTCGAACACAAATGTCATGTAGAACTGACAACTTTGGTGATCCCGACTAAGAACGACGATCCGGAAGAAATGGAACGGGAAGCCGAGTGGATTGCCTCTATATCACCTGACATCCCACTGCATTTGAGTCGGTTTTTCCCGCGATATAAGGTCGATGATCTGCCGCCTACTCCTGCTGAAACCATCTATCGGCTGAAGGATATTGCTGAGAAGAAGCTGAAATACGTATACACCGGAAATCTCTAACAGCTGTCGGGGGTTTTTGTTCAAGCCGTCCAAAGAAGCATTAGCAATACTTGTCCAGAGATAATTCTCAAGAACATGGCTAACGGATACACGGTTGAATAAGAAATTAGAGCTATCCCTTTGTCCGACAAACTGGAAGCAAATCCTAACAGGGAGGTATTGGTTGAACATCCGGCTAAAAGACCCGCAATCGAATGGAAATTCATGCGGTAGCGGGTTCTTGCCAAAATACCGACAGTTGCCAAAGGAATAATGGTGATCGGAAGGCCCAACGCGACGTAAAAGAAGCCGCCTCCGTTGATAAACGAATTGAAGAAAGGCTCTCCGGCCGCCAAACCTACACTGGCTAAGAAAAATGCCTGTCCCCACTCTCTAAGCATTAGATTTGCGGAATGAGTCGTGTAAGTAACCAGATGAAACCTCGGTCCGAAGTAACCGAGAAGAATGGCAGCGATCAGAGGGCCGCCCGCTAAACCCAACTGAATCGTGACCGGCATATAGGGAAAAGCAATCGGAAAGGCTCCGATAATCACACCGAAAGCCAAACCGGCAAAAATTGCTACCACGTTGGGTTTTTCCAGCTGCTTCTCTCGATTACCCATCAATGCTGCCAAACGGGCAATGGCATTTTTAGGACCTACGCAGCTTAAAGTGTCCCCCAATTGGAGGCGAAGCGTGTTGTAAGGAAAAAATGTGACGCCTGCCCTCGTTACTCGAGTGATGTTGACTCCGTCAAATCTGGACAGATGGAGATCCTCAATCATCACTCCGTTCATTTTGCTGTCAGTCACTCTGATTCTTTCGTTACGTATCGGCGAATGAGCGGTGGCAAGGTCAATGGATGGATCTTCTTCTCCGCAAAAGGCACAAACCGCAGTCTTATGTTCTGCATTGGAAACAATTCGCAGACGATCACCCAAATAAATATAGCTGTCGGCGGTAGGACTGGTAATCGTGCCGTCATGCATAACTCTTGAACAGATGAAGGGACGGCCGATTATTTCTCGAATTTCTCTCAGCGTGATGCCTTGGAGCGCTTTATTAGTCGTTTTGACGTGGTAATAGATCGGAGCTCTGTTCTTGACTTGCTGAGCCTCTTCCCAGTATTTGTCCTCCTGAGCTAAATTAACGCCAAATAACTTCTTCAGACCAAGAATGACTCCTATCACAGAAAGGATCGCAAATGGATAAGCGCAGGCATACCCGACAGTAATATCCTGTTTGGAGCCTAATGACTGAAGAGCCTCTTGTGTTGCACCGAGACCGGGCGTGCTGGTGACTGCCCCAAACATAATGCCAAGGATTTCAGGAAGGGAAATGCTGTTTGAAAATAGGAAATACAGTGAAATAGTGATTAAAAGGCTTAATCCGACAGCGAGCATCATCAAGCCGGTCAGCTCGAACCCGCTGCTTTTGAAAGTCGCAAAGAAAGACGGACCAACCTGCAGGCCGATAAAGAAGACAAAAAGGACAAGGCCGAAATTTCTAAAGAACGCCATCATTGCCGGATCAACTTTGACACCGGCGTAACCCACGATCAAACCCACAAACAAAACACAAGTTGCGCCCAGTGATAGTCCGAAGATTTTTTTGCGTCCAAGACCAATGCCAAAAGAAATGATGACACTGTAGACAAGGAACCCGTGTGCGAAGGATGAAGTATCAAAGATGAGTGACAGCAGCCAATTCATGACGGTTGATTTTATGGAATTTGAGGTTCCCAAAATCATAAAAAAGTTAATCTCCAAAAACAGAATCAAAACTTAGGATTTCCCTTACATTGCTCCTCGGATTTGATTTAAATCAGCCGCCTAATGTTCTTTCTTATGGCTGCAAGCTTCGTTGTCCAACGAGATGACTCGATTTCGAAGAGTCTCTTAACACCCCCTCTAATTTTGAATTCCTGTTAAGAGAGTTTCGCAATTACATTCGCTCGAAAGTAATTCATTTTAATAATAAGTAAAAAAGTGATGTTGCGATAATCATGGGGATAAAAATTAATAAAATTTTTATCTTATTGATTTTTAGTATTTAATACTTGAAATTGATACGAGTGATATATATCAATTTTGTTGATACATAATTGATACTAAGAAAATCATTAAAGGATCAGCATCTATTCAAGGATTTTTTGGACTTCTTCTCCGCTAACCTCTGTCTTAAAACCACGACCAACTTCTTCTCTTCAGTTTCCGGCTTTTAGCCTCAAAAAGCGTTAACCACTTAACTAAATTGACGGCAATCACTTCCTTTCCTTTGAAAGTGTTTCCCATTGAACACTTCATTTTTTCTGCTTTTGTTAACCTGCAATCATCTCAAGGAATCTACAAGGAGCATCAAAAATGAGTTCACCCGCAATCAAATTATTGACTGCCTCCGTCGTCCTTTGCTTCGGCTGCGCTTCTTTTGCCGCCAATCAAACGATCAATACGGACTTAGTCGTTGTCGGCGCCGGTTCTGCCGGCCTCTCTGCTGCCGTTCAAGGCGCAGAACTCGGCAAAAAAGTCGTTCTTCTTGAAAAAAATCCGTATGTCGGCGGCAACTCTCAGCACGCCGAAGGCTTGTTTGCCGTAGATTCCGAATGGAACCGCTTACGGAGCGATCCCCTGACACGCCAACAGGCATATGAAGCCTTCATAAAAAAACAGAACCATTTAGTCGATCCGTACAAAAACAAGGATTTCGTCGAAGGTTCCGGTGAAAACATCTCCTGGCTCGCCTCTCACGGCATCGAATTTGAAGTCCGCCGCGAAACCCCGGACAAAGACAATACTTGGCACATCATTAAAAACTACAAAGGCACTGACCACGGCGCAGGCCTGATCAAAGGTATGAAAGACGCCGCTGATAAATTAGGCGTCACGACGATGGTTTCTACGCCTGCCACAGACCTTATTACGAAAGACGGTAAAGTCGTAGGCGTAGTTGCCAAAGATGCCAAAGGCAATACGTACACGATCAACAGCAAAGCCGTGATTTTGGCTTCCGGCAGTTTCGGCGACGATCCGAAGAAAGTCAAAGAATGGGGCCACCGCGATCCTGAAGGCTGGAAGAGCTCCGTGCCTATCAACAAGACCGGTGACGGAATTGTGATGGCCACCAAGATCGGTGCTGAAAGAGGCCCGGTCAGCTTTATCGGCCACCTTGGTACTGAAGGCAAAGGCATTAAATTCCTCAGCAACCTCTATGCCGTTTCTTGGCAGCCGTTCAATCTCTGGGTCAATTCCGACGGCCAGAGATTCACAGACGAATCCACCAGCAATGCTTTCAGCGAAGCTGCCAACGGCATTTATGCTCAGCACGGCCATTACGGCTGGGCCATCTTCGATACCAATACAATCGACTACTGCATGACCAAGGGTATTGATTCGGGCATCGGCGTTTTGGTACCGGTCGGCACACAGCTCAAGAACCTCCAGCAGGACATCAAAGATGCATTAGCAGTAGACAGCGACGGTTTCAAAGAAGCCAACAGCATTGCAGCTTTGGCCAAGAAGATCAACGTTCCTGCCAAGAACCTTGAGGAAACAGTTGCTGAGTACAACAAGACCTGCGAACTTCAACACGACCCGATGTTCCTGAAAGATCGCCGCTATCTGAAACCGATCAACGGCAAGAAGTACTACGCCCTCAAACTTAAGTCCTACTTCTTCAGCGCATACGGCGGCCTGGTCACCAACAGACAACATCAGGTTTTGGATCCCCATCACAAGCCGATTCCCGGACTGTACGCTGCCGGCTTGGAAGTCTCCAACATGGTCGGTCCAACCTACCCTGACTTCTTCTCCGGTCACGCATTCGGTTTTGCTTCTTACTCCGGACGCCATGCAGCGATCAATGCTGTCGAGACTATGAAGTAACCTCTGAACCCTCCTTTTGAATTTGGTAATTGTCTGTCCCGGGTTTCTTAGTGGAATCCGGGCTTTTTTTGTCTTACACAACCTATGAAACTTTTTTCCATCCTGTTTTCCGGCAAATAGAAGCAATCGAATAGATCAAAGCTATAGAAAACCAGAGCTTCTTTGCCTATTTTTAGTTACAACCATTGACATTTAGCCAGCCCTGTCAAACAATTGTTAGTACAAACCATGGAGGAGTTATATGTCAGGTTATCCTTTCCTCACCTTGACCGGTACCGCTAGAGAACGCGGTTATCAATACGGAAGTCAAGTCCCAGAACTCATCAAAAAGAATATTGCCTTCTATCGAACTATGTTCGAAGGCTTTGGCGTCACTTGGAACGTAGCAGGCAAAATCTCTAAGAAATTAGAGCCGTTCATTCGTGACTATTATCCGGAAGCATTAGAAGAGATTGCGGGGGTTGCGGAAGGCGCCGGCCTCTCCTACGAAGACGTTCTGACGATCAACTGCAGAAGCGAGATTTTGTTTGCGAAACCCGACGGCTGCACGACCTTCGGAATCTTGCCGGAACAATCCTGCGACGGCCATACTTATCTCGGTCAGACTTGGGACTGGCTCAAACCGGCTCGCGACACGACGGTCATTTTGGAAGTTCATGTTGAAGGACAGCCGAAGATTTTGATTGCAGTTGAAGCCGGCATTATCGGCGGCAAAGGCTTGAACTCCGAAGGTATTGGTGTTTGCCTTAACGCTTTAAGTACTGGCAAAGGCGGATTGGGCGTTCCGCTTCACATCCTTTATCGCGCCATTCTTGCCCAGACCAATATTGCCAATGCTTTAGAAGCGGTGT
>ERZ827126.2887-NODE-2887-length-11215-cov-5.979839_pt1 | contig 11215 bp, 9 predicted proteins | sample MGYA00519780_ERZ827126 | MGnify/ENA primary metagenome ERZ827126 (study PRJEB31778, sample SAMEA3449262) | human gut metagenome | biome: human gut; feature: human-associated habitat; material: faeces | place: United Kingdom | collected 2010/2012 ...
TTTCTCTTTATGGGCTAACTGCCTTTGCAGTTTCACCAGTTTCTTTTCGTATTTTCTGATGATTTTTGGATTTTCGTATTTCTTTCCAGCAGAAGTAATACATAACTCCTTAATACCTAAATCTATTCCTGTATTTTGATTTATATGTGGCAGTTCCACGTGTTCTGTTTCCACTAAAATTGATACATAATATTTTCCACTCGGAACTTGTGATATCGTTGCCGATTTTATCTGTCCGATAAAATTTCTATGCAGTTTTGCTTTTATTCCTTTTAATTTAGGCAGTTTTACTCTATTGCACCCGAAATCTACTGTTATATTGCCATTCGTAAAATTTGTTGTATATGACTTATGATTATCGTGTTTACTCTTAAACTTCGGATAACCTGCGTGTTCCTTGAAAAACTTCTGGTATGCAGCATCCATGTTGTAAATCGCATTTGTCAGAGCAAATTTATCCACTTCTTTCAGCCATTCATACTCTTTCTTTAATTGTCTATTGCAATAATTGTTACAGTCGGTTTTACTAACTGATTTTTTCTCTTTCTCATATACTTCTTTCCGGTATGCCAGTGTCTGATTATATACAAAACGGCAACAGCCAAATGTTTTTGCAATTTGTATTTTCTGCTCATTATTAGGGTATATTCTGTATTTATATGCCTTTAACATTCACTGTCACCCTCTTTCCCAACCTTGATTTTCTATATATCTTTTCAGCATTTCTTCCGATACATTTCCTACACTACATGCAAAATATCCATCTGTCCAAAAGGTATGTTCTTTCCAAAATTGTTTTCGTAAATATTGGGGATAACTTTTTCATATATGGTATGTTGTATAGCTCTTCATCAGGTTTACAATCTTACTAATAGACATTGTCGGTTCTGTCTCTATCATGTAATGAATATGGTCTTTATCTGTTTCCATATATCTGATAATTCTTCTTGCCCTTCGGACAAGAAGCATCTCTCGCTTTAAAAGGCTCGGTCAATTTTCCAGAAATTGCGGCAATTCAGTTATCTCCTGTGCTTCTTGTTTCGAAAATCCTTTTTCAAGAAGTTTTTTGTATACACGGATTTTTTCTTCGTGGATTCCCTCATTTCTGCCTAACTTTCTTCCTTGTTTCACTCCCTGTTCCATTCCCTTTTCTATTCCCTTTTCTATTCCCTTTTCCATTCCCATTTTTTCGAGTCTTTCCGCCACATCACACATACTATGCACTCCTCTCTCTTTCTGAAATATTGCTTGGTAGCGTTCATCCCCGGTCATTACCCGGAGCAATTTCAGTACTTCATCTATATGCCTGATTTCCGTTGGATCATCTGGGATATAATCCTTATGCTTTCTTTTTTGAACAAAGAAATTTGCCACGACTTTAAAATCACTGTGGAAACGGCTGATCTCCTCTTCTGTAAGCCATGCGATCTCAAATACTTTCATTTCATAATCATTGATGTACTCTTCCAGTCCTTCCGGGATTTTCATCAACCCTTTGATATTCTTTTTGCCATACCAGTGATGATCCGTACCGAAGTACAATACAATTGTCATGACCGGCAGGATCTCTTTTCTATTCTCCAATAGCTGACTGCGATATGCTGCACCATCATATCCGATAATACGGAACGGCATATATTTTTTCACATTGCTCTGGTTTTCGATCCCGCAGATCGCCAGTTCGACTTTTTTCTCTTTCCAGTATTTTATGACATCCCTCTCCAGTTCATGGACCTTTCCATCTTCTGCTTTATATTGAGAGTGGACTTTTGCATTTTCCAGAGATTCCGGCAGAATCCGCTGTTCTCCTTTAAAAATCAGTCCGTTTATGATATCTGCAAATACATCATTATAATCTTCCAGTAATTTCTCTGTAATATCTTTTTGTCCCATAGGCTGCTCCTTTGCTTTTTGTATGAATCCAGGCTAAATATACGTGAGACCCGGTGCACGCTTCTGGTCAGCTTTGCTGACATTTCCCTGCTACAAAACAGCCTTGGATACCGGGATTGTGAAACTCTTTGGCTAAGAAGCAATTTGCAAATATCAGTTGTCAAAAAGTTTTCTTAAGATATCACTTTTGTATTTTCAGCCGCTCTGTGCAGGTATAAAGTTTTTTGGATTTTCCTGCCGAACGGCAATGAAAGTCAGATAGAATTAGATTTAAAACTATTTTGTGATTATTATACTTGAATAAGCGATCTTTGTCAATCCAAATCAGAGAAATATTTTTTTAATAATCTTCCGCTTCAGAGTCCCCATCATGGTGTACTATTTTACATATAAGTTTTCTTAATGCCCAACTTCATCTTGCTTTTTTCCCATCTTAGTCTTATATTATCCTTAACTACACCTTTCTCCCTTCTAAGATACGCTTGGGATTTTTCGACTTTCGAAAGGAGGATTTTTATGGGATTTTGGATTTTTATGTGCGTAACAGTTCTGCTGATTCCATTCCTGATGATCAGCTTTGGCGGACTTTTTTCCAGAAGTGCTCCAAAGGAAATCAATTCCGCTTTTGGCTACCGCACTTCCATGTCTATGAAAAATGCAGATACCTGGCAGTTTGCCCATCACTATTTTGGGAAAATCTGGCGTACCCTTGGCTGGATTCTGATCATACCTTCTGTCATTCCAATGCTTTTTGTAATTGGAAAAGGCAATGATCCGGTCGGCAATATGGGCCTGATTATCACCTTTTTACAGTTGATCCCGCTGATCCTTCCGATTTTCTTTACCGAAAAGGCTCTTCGGGCACATTTTGATCAAAATGGAAATCGCATTTTTTAGAAAGTCAGTCTCATCTGATTCCATACAACATTTCCATGTGCGGAATCAGAGACTCCTTCATTTACAAAACCAAATTTTGCATAATATGGAACCAGCCTGTCCTTACACGTAAGTACAAGACCTTTTCGTCCCTGCTTCTTCGCATCCTGGATTGCTCTGCAGATCAGTCCTCCCGCATATCCATGCCTGCGACAGGCAGGGATTGTATTTACGCCGAAAATCATCTGCCACGCTCCATACTCATTATGCAGCTCCGCTTTTTCATACATTTCATCCGTCAGATCTGCTTCATCCGTAACAAATCCATCCACAAAAGCGATCAGTTTCTCCCCCTCAAACATAAGCCAGAAATGATCACTATAATGTTGCAGCCTTTTTGCAAACTCTTCTCTGGTTGCTGCCTCTGCCGCCGGGAAACATTCTGCCTCCACAGCGGCTATCATTTCCAGATCATCCATTGTTGCTGTTCTTATCTTCAATTTTTTGTCCTTCCTCATCAAATGTATACTTTTTCTATCATGCACTGATGTTTCTTTGTTTGCAAGATAACCTAAGTGTATCAAATACGTGAACACATCATCTTTATTCACAAAACTGGTCATATCATTTTGGAAAGAAGATACGTCCACTTCTACCGATACGCCGGATAACATCTCAATAATTGCAGTCCTCAAACCATCAAATTCCATATTGATCAATGGCACAATCGTTTCATCTCTTCAAAATTTCTATCTTTGTTTTACGATTCCTTTTCACTCTTTTTTTGATTTTAACATTGCCACACTTAAAGTGCAAGGAAAGCCAGAACGATCAAATATATAATCAGAAAAAACAAGTATTAATTCCTCATTTTTTTAGTCAATCTGGTGTTTTTTGTTCCCTTTCTCGTCTCGTAACATCACTTATTATGCAACGCGATTCCCTTGTTTTCTTTTTATGCATACGTATACATTTATGCATAAAGCGTTTATTTTTATGCATAAATACCATTATATGTGATGTTTTATTTAGAAAGCACCAATTTATTTCTCTTGCAATATTTCCTTTTTTACTGCAAAATATACTTTGGATAGCCTGCATCTCCTTATATGCAGCGTATATCCGACGGTTTACAGGCTGTAAACAGCATTCCTGTAATAATTATATGTCTGTTTTGGGTCAGATATGAAGCTTTTCTCAATACTCATATTCCCGAAAAGCCTTGATTTTCCGGCATTTTTTGCAATATGAAATCGTTCCCACATTATTTCATTTTCTTATGTGCAATATATTGGAAATCCATATTTAAGCCTCTAAAACGGACATTTTAACGGAAACTTGTAACCAGAAATCTGTTTCTTTTTACCGTAGCAGATTTCCTCTTTACTGTTTTTTTCAAAGGAAGGTGTTGCATATGAAATTAACAATGTTAGGAACCGGAAACGCACTTGTAACCGAATGTTACAATACCTGTTTTGTCCTGGAAGAAAATGAAAAATATTTTATGGTGGACGGCGGTGGCGGCAGCGCCATTCTTCATCAGTTAAAACACGCCGGTTTTAACTGGATGGATATGCGTGAAATCTTTATCACCCACAAACACATCGACCATCTGACCGGTATCATCTGGATGATCCGCATGATCTGTCAGAATATGAACAGTGGCAAATATGAAGGAGAAGCCACTATTTATGGTCACGCAGAGGTTATTTCCCTGCTCCATAACCTGGCCGAACAGCTCCTCCCAAAGAAACAGACTCGTTTTATCGGTGACAGGCTACATCTGATCTGTGTTTCCGACGCTGAAACTCGCACTATCAACGACCGAAATGTGACCTTTTTCGATATCGGATCCACCAAAGCAAAGCAATTTGGCTTTTCTATGGAACTGAACAGTGGCAAAAAGCTCGTCTGTTGCGGCGATGAGCCTTACAACGACTGTGAAAAGCCCTACGTAGAAGGCTGCGAATGGCTCCTGCACGAAGCTTTCTGCCTCTACTCTGAAAGAGACCTTTTCAACCCTTACGAGAAGCACCATTCAACCGTAAAAGACGCCTGTGAACTTGCCCAGAATCTTCATGTTCCGAACCTTGTTCTCTATCACACAGAGGACAAAAACATCCAGAACCGTAAAGAACTGTATTCAGTCGAAGGAGAATCTTATTTTTCCGGCAATCTTTACATTCCGAATGATCTTGAATCCATCGAAATTGTATGATTTTTAGCAATAACTATTGTGTTTTATCTGATTTTTTAATTTAAATATATAAGGATGCCCTGGCATTCTTGTTGCAGATACTAAATTTTATTGATAAATGAGGCAAATAATGAAAACAAAAACAAACTATTTAAACGTCCTGAAAGAAACCTTTATTCTGACGGTTGCTGTCGCGATCATTGCCGCTGCAGTTTACTTTTTTCTTGTTCCAAGCCATACCTCCGTCAGCAGTATTTCCGGGCTTGGTATTGTACTGACAAACTTTATTCCGCTCCCTCTGTCTGCGATCAGCATGATCCTGAACATTGCTCTCCTGATCATCGGTTTTTTCACCTGTGGCAGGGAATTTGGCGTTAAAACCGTTTATACCAGCATTATGCTTCCATTCTTTCTCTGGCTCTTTGAAATGATCCTGCCAGATTTTGGCTCCATGACAAACAGTCAGGAACTGGACGTGCTCTGCTATATTCTCGTTGTCAGTGTCGGTTTAAGCATCCTTTTTAACCGCAATGCTTCTTCGGGCGGATTGGATATTATTGCAAAAATATTGAATAAATATGCACATATAGATTTAGGAAAAGCCATGTCTCTTTCCGGAATGTGTGTTGCACTTTCTGCCGCACTCGTCTACGATAAGAAGACCGTAGTGCTCAGTATCCTCGGAACTTATTTCAACGGTATGGTTCTTGACCACTTTATTTTCGACCATAACATCAAGCGTCGTGTCTGCATTATTACAAAAAAAGAAGAAGAACTTCGTAATTTTATCATTCACGATCTGCACAGCGGAGCTACCATTTATGAATCCATCGGAGCTTACAACATGCAAAAGAGAAACGAGATCATTACCATCGTGGACAAATCTGAATATCAGAAACTTATGAACTATATTACAAAAGAAGATCCGCAGGCATTTGTTACCGTTTACAACGTATCCAGCATGCGATACCAGCCAAAACTGTAATTTGAAATTCCCTGTTTCAGGTCAGAAATGTTCGATTCTTTGAATACCTGACCTCTGATTTCAAATGTCCTCTTTACTTTTTAACTTACCTATGCTATTATTTTTATTGGCATATGCCAATAAAAGGAGAAAAACTTATGCCAAAATGTAGAAAAAGAAGGATTTGCAGAGAACCTGATTATGTGATTTTTCAGTCCGAAAACGGACTGGACGATGTAACTACACTGACAGTAGACGAATACGAAGCCATACGGCAAATTGATATGGAAGGTCTAAGCCAGGAAGAATGTGCAAAAAAGATGTGTGTTGCACGTACAACTGCACAGTTGATTTATAATTCCGCACGAAAAAAAATTGCCGAAAGCATTGTCCTTGGAAAATCCATCCGCATTGAGGGTGGAAATTACATTTTATGTGATGGAAGTCCATGCTGTGAAAACTGCTGTAAATCCACGCAGCCAGTAAATTATATGCAGAAAAAGGGAGAAAACGTCATGAGAATTGCTGTAACATACGAAAACGGAGAAGTATTCCAGCATTTTGGAAGAACAGAAAATTTTAAAATTTATGAAGTGGAAAACAATAAAATCGTAAGCAGCCAGGTAATGGGCTCAAATGGTATTGGACACGGTGCTCTTGCCGGACTTCTTTCCGGTAACCAGATTGATGTACTGATCTGCGGAGGCATCGGCGGCGGTGCTCAGGTAGCTCTCGCAAATGCCGGCATCACCTTATGTTCCGGTGTATCCGGAGACACGGACAAAGCAGTCGAAGCTTACCTGCGTGGCGAGCTGACCTCTGCCGGTGCTACATGCAGCCACCACAGTCACGAAGAAGGACACGCCTGTGGAAATCACGGCTGTGGTCACCACTGATCATTAACATTCAAGAATACCTCTGACTGATCGCAGAGGCAGAAGTCATTTCACATCCGATATACAAAGAGAGCATATAAGCCAAAGCATTTTCTTTTTTAGCTTATATGCTCTTTTTATTTTTCTTCTGTGCACTTCCATAATCCGTCAAATCTATATCAGACAGAGCATTGCATTTCACCACCCTGACACAAATTTGTTATCAGTGGAGCATTTGTTTCAGTCAGCTGGCTGACCTGATCCGAATCGTGTTCTAAACCTCACGCGTATCCGTCCAAATTAGCTTATCCGAAATTATGTTTCACGTGAAACTAACACATATCAATAAATCTTTCTCTTTCCAGCATGTCTTTCTTTCCATAAACTTTTGTATACAGTGTATTGCGAATCATTCTGTACTCTTCTTCGTCAATTTTTCTCTCTGTGCTCATCAGAAAAAGCGGTGTCTCTTTACGCCCTTCACCCATGGACGGCTGAATGTATGGATAATCATTAAAGAAGAATCCATTTCTCTCGTAAAACCTGACTCTCCTTACTGCCATTTCTTCTGTCGGAGGTTCTACTTCCAGAATGATCATTTTTTCTGCGTCTTCTGTCAACGCTTTTAGCATCCTGCTTCCTACGCCTCCATTTCTCAATACCGGATTGACTGCGAAATGTTCCACGTAAATAAACGTTTCAAACTCCCATGCTGCAAGAAATGCTTTGATTTCCCGGAGCTCTGGATCTTTTTCTATCAAAATCTGATACTCTGGATTTTGAAACAGTTCCTTCTGTTTCTGATAATTTCTGTATTCGTCTTTCGGAAAACTTTCTTCCATCAAGGTATACACCTGGTCAAAATCTTTTATTTCCATTTTTTTCAACATATATTTTTCTCCTCCGTTGTTAAAACAACCGATTTCTTTTCATTTTTCTATTATATTTACAAACGTCACGTGCAGTACCAGGAAGACCTGCCTCAGCAGATACTTTTACTCACATGACAATACAAGCATTATACAAAAGAGAATAACTTTTTTCAAATGATATTGAGATAAGAATACGAAGCAGACATCGCCCGTACAGAGCATATCTCAGATCATATTACAAACAATAAATAAAAGACAGTTTGCACTGTCATCTTAAAGGAGGATTTCATTTATGAATCAAACTATGTTTTGCTATCAGTGTCAGGAAACCGCAGGATGCACCGGATGTACCAGAGTCGGAGTCTGTGGAAAGAAACCAGATCTGGCCGCCATGCAGGATCTTCTGGTATTTGTAACAAAAGGTCTGTCCGCAGTAACCACACAGCTTCGGGCAGAAGGCGTTGAGATCAGTACTGACATCAATCACCTGATCACCTTAAACCTCTTTGTCACAATAACAAATGCAAATTTTGATAAAGATGCGATTGTTTCACGTATCCACACTTCGCTCGAAGTGAAAAGAAACCTTATCAAACAGCTCTCCACATCTTCTTCTCTTCCATCTGCAGCCCTCTGGGATGGCACTGAAGACAGTTTTGAAGAAAAAGCTGCAGAAGTAGGTGTATTGTCTACAAAAGACGAAGATATCCGTTCCCTGCGTGAGTTGATTACTTATGGATTAAAAGGATTATCTGCTTACTCCAAACACGCCAATGCCCTTCTGCACGATGATGAAAACGTGGATGCTTTTCTTCAGAAGGCTCTGGCTGCAACGCTTGATGATTCTTTAGGTGCAGAGGAACTGGTTGCCCTGGCTCTGGAAGTCGGCAAATATGGTGTGGATGGCATGGCTCTCCTCGACAAAGCCAACACAGAAACTTATGGTAATCCGGAAATTACCAAAGTCAATATCGGCGTCAGAAACAACCCTGCCATTCTCGTATCCGGTCATGATTTGAAAGACCTGGAAATGCTGCTGGAACAGACTCAGGGAACTGGCGTAGATGTCTATACACACTCCGAAATGCTTCCGGCACACTACTACCCGGCTTTTAAAAAATATCAAAACTTTGTAGGAAATTATGGGAATGCATGGTGGAAACAGAAAGATGAATTTGAAGCTTTCCACGGTCCGATCCTGATGACAACCAACTGTATCGTTCCGCCAAAAGACAGCTATAAAGACCGTTTATACACAACCGGTGCAGCCGGATATCCTGGCTGTCAGCATATTGGAGATATTTCAGCAGAAAACGGCAGTGCTTCTGCTGTGAACAAAGATTTCACTGTGATCATCGAACACGCAAAAAAATGTGCCCCACCTGCTCAGATTGAAGAAGGGGAAATTATCGGCGGATTTGCACATGCACAAGTACTGGCTCTTGCTGATCAGATTGTAGCTGCCGTAAAATCCGGTTCCATCAAAAAATTCGTAGTAATGGCAGGCTGCGACGGACGTGCAAAGAGTCGTAACTATTACAGCGACTTTGCGAAAGCTCTTCCAAAAGACGCTGTCATCCTCACTGCCGGCTGTGCAAAATATAAATATAATAAACTGAATCTTGGAGATATCAACGGAATCCCTCGCGTTTTAGATGCCGGTCAGTGCAATGATTCTTACTCCCTGGCTGTGATCGCATTGAAATTAAAAGAAGTATTTGGGCTTGACGATATCAATGAACTGCCAATCATCTACAATATCGCATGGTACGAACAGAAAGCAGTTATTGTACTGCTCTCCCTCCTGTATCTTGGAGTGAAAAATATTCACCTCGGACCGACACTCCCTGCATTTCTCAGTCCAAATGTAGCAAAAGTACTTATGGAAAACTTCGGAATCGCCGGAATAGATACTGTAGAAAATGACATGAAACTTTTCTTTGAAAAATAATTTTTTCGTTTCACGTGAAACACAGAGTACTTTAGAAATCAAATATTTTAATGTTTCACGTGAAACCACCTACACGGGAATACCGCTTTCAATCTCACACAAAATATCCGAAAGAATTCCAAAGGATAAAAATGCCAGAATAATTTGAAAATGATTATTCTGGCATTTTTATCAATTCAAGTCGAATTCATATGCGACCTGGCATACTATGCACTCAAGCTTAACCCCGCAAACAAATCTCCCATGCAAAACTGCAGTGGCTCCGCTGAAATTGCAAGTTCTTTCTCGTAGTTACGAATCTGGTAATCTGGATCAGATTCCAGCATCTCAATTAATTTTGCGGTATTGATTGCATCATCCAAACCATCGTGTAACCTGCCGCAAGGCTGCATATCGCAAAGCATCAGAGCTTCACTTAAAGAGATTGCCCTGGAAAATCCGCTTCGTTTTACAAATGCATCCTGATAATCAATCCAACGCTTTGGCTGCATGAAATTTTGGATTTGCTCATCTTCTATCTGTTTACTTTTTATTTCCCTTCTCAGTTGAGCAAAGTCACACTCACTCCACGCAAAAACTTTATACTCCCTGTCTCCAAGCCAATTCGTCAGATGTTTCAGGGCTTCCTCAAGTAATGGTGCATTTTTTATCTGAACATTCTGAATACCTGTCAAATTGCTGATATAGTGATCCAATACTCCATATTCCGGATGCACATACTGTCTTAATGTCGCAATCTGCCTGAAATCTTCATTCAATAAAACTGTCCCAATTTCAATGATCTCTGTTGCATATTTATATATTTTGTTTCGATACATTTTTGGTACTTTGCACATTTCCAGATCAATCACTACATAGTTCATATGAATGCCCTCCATCGAAATAGTTTTTTGCTTTTTATCTTTTGCTATCATGATTTTACATGATTCAGCCGCTCTTTCTGTATTTCTAATGGTATTGTCGAAACAACCTTTCACTCTCCTCTTTCATCTGCTCAACCACTTGTGGCGGCGAAAGAATTTCTATGCTGTCCCCGAGAGAAAACACCCAGCCTAAAAACTGTCTGCTGACATATACGCAGACCGGAACGATAAAATGACCTTTATCCTCAGGAATAATCATCACATCTTTTCCAAAACGATCAATCATCACTCCCACCAACGTATCTCTAATTTTTAATTTTACTAGCTGTTCTTTTCCCCCATACATTCCAAAACTCTTTTTTGCATAATCAGCCATGTCAAGCTGCTGAAAATGCTGTTCACCTTCCCTCTTTTCTTCTGACACCTGGATATGTAGCATCTTATCCACCCGATAACGCTTTATTTTTTCTGCTTCAGAATCATAACCTACGAGATAATAGTTTTGTCCTTCCCACGAAAGCCCCCACGGACTGATATGATAATACTTTCCGCCATGTCGCAATTTCATTTCTTTCTTTTCCGTCCATTGAAAATATTGAAACTTAATTTTTCGATTTTCAGATATTGCATTGTGAATAGCATCTACCGTATAGTAGATACTTTCATTCATCGTTTTAATTCTCCCGGAAACATAAACCTGTCTTTGCAGTGTCATTGCCTCATA
>ERZ827126.2890-NODE-2890-length-11202-cov-4.339912_pt1 | contig 11202 bp, 10 predicted proteins | sample MGYA00519780_ERZ827126 | MGnify/ENA primary metagenome ERZ827126 (study PRJEB31778, sample SAMEA3449262) | human gut metagenome | biome: human gut; feature: human-associated habitat; material: faeces | place: United Kingdom | collected 2010/2012 ...
AAAAAGAACATGGCCTACTCCATGCTGGACGCCACCGGTGCCGTGGACGCCCGCCTGAGCGAGAAGCTGAGCAGCATCCCCGCCGTCATCCGGGTGCGCATCCTGTAAACCACCCAAAGCAGCACCAAAAACACCCGCCCTGCCGGAGCACTTTCTGCCTCGCCGGGCGGGTTTTGTGCGCTGCGGGCATTTTGCGCCCGCCGGGCTTTCCGCTTCGCACCCCGGAATCCGGCCTTTTTCCTGAAAACGTCCTTTTCTTTTGCGGCAAAAAGAGGTATAATAGTTTTGTATTATGCGTTCTTCCCTGTTTTGCGCGTATTTTTCGCGCTTTTCCAGTGAAGTTTGCTATTACAACTTATCCCCGCAAGGGGACGGAAACGATGCTCATATTCCATGCCTTGATATGGCGCAGATTACAACTTATCCCCGCAAGGGGACGGAAACTTTGCTACTGCAGCCACGGTTACCGAAGGATACCATTACAACTTATCCCCGTAAGGGGACGGAAACTCGATTGCAGTCTTTGACACGAGAACGATAGCAGAGATTTCAACTTATCCCCGCAAAACCCTCTCAGGCGCTGCGCGCCAGCTCTCCCGAAGGGAGAGCTTAGTACAGGGTAACGGCAGCTGCGAAAGCTCCCCCCGTCGGGGGAGCTGGCACGGCGTAAGCCGTGACTGAGAGGGTTCTCCCCGCAAGGGGACGGAAACACCTTGTCGGGCGTGTCGTTGGTGAACTGGTCAGATTACAACTTATCCCCGCAAGGGGACAAAAAAGCCCCTCCGCGCTGGTACGAACCAGTGCGGAGGGGCTTTGCTTTTCAGGGTTTCTTCTGTTTTAGGGTCAGCGGGCGGGCGTTCCGGCGGGGATGGCCGCGTCAACGGGAATTTCCTCGATGTCCTGCGGGACGTTCCGCTTCAAGGGGCGGATCTCATTCAGATAGGCGGTGATCTTTTGCAGGGTCTCTTTAATGTGCTCGGTATCCAGCGGCCGAACGCACTCGCTCTGTAAGCCTAGGTCGTTGGCGCTGGCGTGATTGATCTGGTTGCGGTACTGCATCACGCACTGGTAGTGCAGGGCAGCCTGCTCCAGCTGCGGGCGGATGGCAGGGTCGATGACCAGCTGTTCGGCGTCAAGTACCTTATCCAGATAGTTGTGCACTTCTTTAGGTTCGGCTACGCGGAACAGCATATTACCGTCTGCATCGTTCCGGCTGCGGGTCAGGCGCAGGTCTGCTGTATAGGGACTTTCCCGCCGCAACAGCGTCAACCGGCAGAAATGGAAATGGAACAGCGGGTACACCCACGGCTTGCCCCTGTTCTGCATCTGCGCTGCCAGATAGTCCCAGCCTTTGGGGGTGGGCTGCACAAAGAGATGCTGGCAGACATATTCCGGCATCTGCTCGCACAACAGGGTCAGCGCCTGCTGGTACATCCCGTGGCCGGCGCACCAGCTCACCAGTGCAGGCAGCGCCTTTTCGCCGGAGGAAAGCAGCTCTGCAAACTCGGTGCTGAAACGGTCTTTCAGCAGCCGGAAGAACAGGTCGGTCAGGTTCTGGCTCTTCTCGGGCGTTTCTTTCAGTGCCTGATCGATCTGGTTCAAATCGTCGCTCAGCTTCCGCACCCGGCACAGTGCCAGATCTTCCGAGAACTGGTTGATGCGGGTCAGCAGCGTGTACAGCACCGGGTCTTTTTCACCCTCGCTCAACAGATAGTCCTCCAGCTTTTGCGCTGTGCCGGTGGAGAAGAACGCGTCCATGGCGGTAATAAAGTCGAACAGACCATACAGCTGGGTGCGGTCGTGCGCGACAGGCTCTTCCCCGCGCAGCTCTGCATAGATCACCCGGCGGGTCTGCACACCGCGCAGGTCCCGCATACAGCGGGCAGCGGTCACCAGCAGCATGGCAGTGTCCCGCATACCGCCGGAAAGGTCGATGGAAAGGGTGTCCCCTTCGTTGATCTTTTCCAGCAGCTGCGAGATGGCCTGAAACTGCTTTTTTTCGTCATCCATGCTGTCCGGCACTTCGATCACCACCAGCCGCTCTGCCGGGATGCCCACCCTGCGCAACGCATCGCGAAAATATTCCAGCGTGGTGCAGGTGCTGCCGTCCGGCATTTCCACCACCGCTTTTTTGCGCACCGTCTCGCTGCACAGTGCCAGAATGCAGTCCGGGGTCTCCTTTTCCTTTATCAGGTACCGCACCGCGCCCTCGTTGGTCTGGGTCGTGTACTTCGGGTTTTTCGGGCTCATATATAAAAGTAAAACATCGCGTCCCATCTTATCCGTCCTCCTGTTCCGCTTTCATCTGCACCAGTTTTTGCTGCCATGTTTTGCGCCGCTGTGACACCGCCGCCCTGCTCACACCAAGAAATTCTGCCACGGTCTTATCCTGCGCCGGGTTGCGCTCCGGGTCCAGCAGGGCGTGGAGCGCGGCGCATTCCAGCGCTTTGGGTGCATAGGGCGGCTGAACGGTAAACGCCACATACTTATGCAGCAGCAGGATGTCCCACAGGCAGTTGTCCTGTTCCAGCGAACGCAGATCATCGCAGTTTGCCAGCCGCGCGGGGGTATCCTCTGCCGGGGGCAGCACGTCCCTGTTGCGCAAAAAGCCCAGCAGTACGCTGCTCCAAAGCGGCCCGGCAGTCTTGCCGTACTGCTCCTTCTGCTGCAAGCTCATCAGCCCGATGCCGCGGTGCAGCCATGCCAGCAGCTCACCGGTCTGCTCCGCCTGCTCCTCCACGCTTTGCGCAGGGGCGGCGACCCGCGTTTCCAGTGCCGTCTCCTCGCCGTCGGTGCCGTCCAAGCTGAGGATCGACTGCTTGTTGCGCAGCGCCTCCCGCAGGGTCTTGACCCCGACCCCAGCAATATCGGCCACCAGCTGCTCCTTTTCCGGGTCGTGGCAGAGCTTTTCCTCGGTGATCTGGTTCTTCGCCATATAAGCCAAGGCATTTTTGATCTTGCGGTTGGTCTCCCGGCCAAAGCCGGTCACCGCCATTTGTTCCTGCTGTGCGTCATGGGCGTTCTGGTGCTTCAGGGCGCTGCGCAGATAGGCGCTGAAGGTCTGCCCGGGCTTCGGCACCCAGAAGTCGAACGCCTTCAGGAAGATGCGGCAAAAGTCCCCGCCGTCCACCGGCTGCCCAAGGGTCAGCGCAGCGGCAAAGCAATCGCCCCAAAGGGTGCGGAACTGTTCATCCCCTGCCTCGTGCAGCGCTTTGCGCTGCTCCGGCGGCAGCTGCAGCAGGGGCGAAGCATCGATCTTATCCCATACTTTATCATTCTTCATGGTGGTTCAGTCCTCCCGGTGCTGGCTCATCCAGATCAGCTGACGGAACACCTCTTCTGCGGTCTTGCTGTCCCGCATGGTGCCCACCAGCCCGGCCAGCTGGTACAGTGCCGCCATCTCGTACAGCCGCGCACCCACCACCTTTCCGTTCTCCCGCTTGACCTCGCCATAATAGACGCCGCCCACCTCCAGCTCGGTGTGGGTGGCTTCGGCGCAGCTAAGCGCGGTCAGCGTGACCACCGGGATGCTCTTGGAGCCGTAGGTGATGCAGGCATACACCCGGGTGACCTGCGGCAGGGCATCCACCAGATCCCGGCACAGGCCGATCAGCGTTTCCGGGCGCTGATCCTCGGGCAGGGACACCGGCTCCACCTGCGCTTCTGCAATGCCCAGCTGCGCCAGCTCTTCCAGCAGGCGCTGATAGTTGCGGGCGGTATCGGCGTTTTCCTGCCGGATGGCCAGCAGCCGCACCGTGTCCCCGGGTTCAAGGGTATCCCGCATTACCTGCACGATGGGAAAGCAGGTGGCCGTGGGGGCCTCTGCCCGCTCCCGCTGGTACAGCATGGGGTCCAGCTTTCCCTGCAAAGGCACGGTGGTGATATAAGTCTTTAGCACAGGGCAACACTCCTTTTTATAAGATCCATTATCTGCATCATACCATAAAAAGGCCGCTGCTACAATGGCTTAAAAAATTTATGCAGATTTATTTTTTTCTGCCTTAACTGTGCCCTTGCCGTGGGCTTTTGGTAGGTGAAAGGAGGTGAAAAACATGTTTGAGCTGATCTCTACTCTGGGCTGCGCCGCAGCCGGTGCCGTCGCAGGCGCCGTGAAGGGCGCCACCATCGGCATCGCCGTGGGTGGCCCTGTCGGTGCCATTGCCGGCACCATCCCCTGCGCCATCGTTGGCGGCGTTACCGGCGCTCTGGCCGGCAACAACGTCGGCCACCGCATCGACGAGCGGTGAGCCCCGCGCCAGCGCTCCCGTCCGTTTTGTGCGGACGGGAGCCTTTTTTAAAGAACCGGGAGGTACACGCTATGTTCATCAACTTTTCCAACCACCCCTACGCCCTGTGGAGCGCCGAGCAGCAGGCGGCGGCGCAGCGCTACGGCACGGTGGTCGATCTTGCGTTTCCCGCCATCGACCCCGCCGCTGACGAGGCCGCGCTGGACTCCCTTGCCACGGTATACGCCGACCACATCCTGCACCTTAACCCGGACGCCGTGCTCTGTCAGGGCGAGTGCACCTTTGTGTACCGGGTGGTCCAGCGGCTGGAAGCCGCGGGCATCCCCACGCTGGCCGCCTGCTCCCGCCGCAAGAGCCAGGAGACCACCTGCCCGGACGGCAGCACCCTGAAGCGCAGCATCTTCGCCTTTGCAGGCTTCCGCCGCTATGGCTCGCCCTGAACTTCCCGGTGCAGCTGTCCCCATTCAGCCGCCTGTTTCTCCATTTCGGTGGGCGGCTCGCACCCGCTTTTCCAGCCTCCTGCCAAAATGCTCTTTTATTTTTCGTATGGTTGTGGTATATTGGTCTTGAAATTGTAAAAGCTGCCCTGAAATCAAGTATTTTTCTCTTTTTCTTAGAACAGCTTTGCTATTTCAACTTATCCCCGCAAGGGGACGGAAACAGGTCGACATTCTCATCATACTTCACTCTCGGATAGATTTCAACTTATCCCCGCAAGGGGACGGAAACTTTTCAGTCTCTGCGCGGAGACGCTTTTCTTCGGATTTCAACTTATCCCCGCAAAACCCTCTCAGGCGCTGCGCGCCAGCTCTCCCGAAGGGAGAGCTTAGTACAGGGTAACGGCAGCTGCGAAAGCTCCCCCCGTCGGGGGAGCTGGCACGGCGTAAGCCGTGACTGAGAGGGTTCTCCCCGCAAGGGGACGGAAACGCTGTTGTATGTACAAGTCCAATCACAGACCAGATAAGATTTCAACTTATCCCCGCAAGGGGGCAAAAAACTCCGCATCAAAAATGGTGCGGAGTTTTTCTTTTGCGTGCCTTAACTTTTCGGTTTTCGTGGGCTATTCCTCTATGAACAGAGCTGCTGCAGCATTTTCTCTGCCATGGCTTTTGTATTGCGACAAAATGTGCTATAATAGAGCCAAATTAAAGCATCTCTCACAAAATACACAATTATATTCTTCGTTTGTTGTGCAACTCTTCCACAATTTGTAAAGGAGATGGTATTTTGAACGTTCTCACCCTGCAGTCCACCTATGGCGGGCTGCTGCACGACACCGGCAAAGCGGTGTACCGTGCCGGTGGGCAGCGCGGCAGCCACAGTGAACAGGGCTGCCAGTTTTTGCACGGCGTTTTGTCCGGCGCAGACTGGGTCCCGGTTCTGGACTGTGTGCGTTACCACCACGCCGCCGCGCTGCGCGGTGCTGCAAAAACACTGCCAGCCGATTCCCCGGCGTATCTGGTCTATCTGGCCAACCTGCTTTCCGGCGCGGCTGACCGCCGGGAGACCGAAGGCGAAAGCGATGCCTACCGGCGGGAGCTTCCGCTGGATGCGGTGTTCACCCACCTGAACGGTTCCCACCCCGGCTGGATGATGCCCGCGCAGCCGCAGGACGGCAGCCTGAAACTGCCGCAGAAGTCCCAGCCGCTTTCCGCTGCCGTCTACGCCGAGGCCGTGCGCACGCTGGAAGCGCAGCTGCCGCAGTTGCAGCCCCAGCCGGAACAGCTCGGCAAGCTGCTGGGGCTGCTGGAAACGCAGCTTGGCTGTTTCCCGTCCAGCATCTATCCCGGGGACGGCGCGGATATTTCCCTGTTCGACCACGCCAAGACCACCGCAGCCATTGCGGCGTGCCTTAGCGAATATGTGCAGGCAAACCACATCACCAACCTGCGTAAAACGCTTTTTGAGCAAAAGAACGATTTTTGCCGGAAGGGCGTTTTTCTGCTTTACACCGCCGATTTTTCTCGCATCCAGAAGTTTCTTTATACCGTCCGCACCGAAAACGCCCTGCGCTCCCTGCGCAGCCGGTCGTTCTTTCTGGAGCTGTTCATGGAGCACTATCTGGACGAGCTTCTGGCCGGGTGCGGCGTGTCCCGCGCCAACCTGATTTACAGCGGCGGCGGGCACTGCTATGTGCTACTGCCCAACACCGCCGCCGTGGCCGATACCCTGACCCGGTGGAACCGGCAGTTCAACCGCTGGCTGCAACAGCAGTTCGGCACCCAGCTGTTTCTGGCAAACGCATGGACGCCCTGCTCCGGCAACGACCTGACCAACACCCCTGCCCAGAGCAGCCCCTATAAGGAGCTGTTCCGCCGGGTGAACCGGCTGCTGGAACAGCACAAATTTCATCGCTACACCGCCGAAGATCTGCGGCTGCTGAACGATGCCGCCGCTTACCCGGGTGGCCGGGAATGCAAGGTGTGCGGCACCAGCGCCGCCCTTGCGGACGAGCTTTGCCCGTGGTGCAGGCTGTTTGTGAAGTTTTCTGACAAAATTCAGCACAGGAGCGTGCTGGTGGTAAGCCGTCAGCCCTCGGCAGCCGATGACTGCATGCTGCCCACGCTGGACGGCAGCAGCGCCCACCTGACCACGACCGACCGGGCTGCGGCGCAAAAGCGCCTTGCTTCCGGCGAACCGATCCTACGGGCATACACAAAAAACACACCGTACAGCCCCCTTCCCTCCACCACCAACCTGTATGTGGGCGATTACGCCGCCAGCAACAGTATGGACGAACTGGCCCAGCAGGCCGCGGGCGTGCGCCGCATTGCGGTCTGCCGCATGGATGTGGACAATCTCGGCCACGCGTTCATCTCCGGTTTTGAGCAGGAGAGCGAAAAAGACCCGGTGCGGCGGATGCGCTATGTCAACCTGTCCCGCACCTCGGCATTCTCCCGGCAGATGTCCCTGTTTTTCAAGGGTTATATCAACGGCATTCTGGAGGGTTTGCAGGTAAGTATCGTCTATGCCGGCGGCGATGATGTGTTCCTTGTGGGCGCATGGAACGATGTTCTGGAAGCCGCGCAGCGCATCCAGCGCAATCTGACCGCCTTTTCCTGCGGGGCGCTGACCCTCAGCGCTGGCATCGGCATCTTCGACCCCCACTACCCCATCCGGCTTTCTGCCGAGGAAACCGCCGCACTGGAGGAAGCCGCCAAGCATCTGCCCGGTAAAAACGCCGTGGCGCTGTTTACGCCGGAGCGCAAAGCCGTCCGGGATGCAAAGGGCAATCTGCTGGTGCAGCCGGAGCAGGGGCATACCTATGCGTGGGACACCTTCCGCACAAAGGTGCTGGAAGAAAAGGTTGGCTGCTTGCAGCGCTTCTTCCAAGCCTATGACCGCAGCTGTGCAGGCAAAGGCGAGACCCCGCGCGGAAATTCCATGCTCTACAATCTGCTGGCGCTGCTGCGGGAAGCGGAGAACGACCGCATCAACCTTGCGCGGTATGCCTATCTGCTGGCGCGGCTCTCCCCCGAAAAGAACGCGCCGGACTATCCGCTCTACGAACAATTTTCTCACAGCATGATGGACGACTGGGCCTTTGATGCCGTGCAGCGTCACCAGCTCATCACCGCGATCTACATTTATGTGTATCAAAACAGAAAGGGTGGCGACACAGATGGCAGAACAGAATAACAACAGCCGCGGCGGCAAAGACCCGCAGAAGGCGCTCCCGCCGGAGACCATACCGAGAAAGGTGCCGGAGAATTATGTGGACGAGGCCGAGCGCATTATGCGCGCCCTGATAAGCAGCGGCACGACCATAACCACCAGCAAGATCCGCAACTTGCTGAGCCTTGTGACCGATATCTATAATGACGAAAGCATCCGCACCGAGGACAAGCTGAAACCGGACAGTGTGGTCAAGCTCAACCTGATGCGGGTGCGCGTAGCCTACGAGTATGGCCGCGACAACGGAGAAAGTGTCGGTAAAGATAAAGTTTATCCCATGAGAGAGTTTATTACACAAGCGCATCTGCGGGAATACCTCAAGGGCATTTCCACCGACCGTGCGGATCTGATCCGTTTTGCACACTACATGGAAGCGCTGGTCGCTTTCCACCGCTACCTTGGCGGCAAGGAGAATTGATTATGTATGGAAAAATTCTGATCCGGTGCGATCTGATCGTGTGCACCGGTATGCACATCGGCGGTTCCTCTGCGTTTTCTGCCATCGGTGCTGTGGACAGCCCGGTGGTGCGCGACCCCTATACCGGTCTGCCCATCGTGCCCGGAAGCAGCCTGAAGGGCAAGCTGCGCACCCTGCTGGCCCGCAGTCTCTGTCAGGATATTGAGAATATGCCCGATCTCAGTGCGGACGACGCACGCATTCTGCGCCTGTTCGGCTCCGCCGAGCCGGTGCGCCGCTCCCGCCTGCAATTTGCAGACGCCTTTCTGACCAATGCAGAGGCACTTTCCAGCAAGGGCGTGCGCGTGACCGAGGTCAAGACCGAAAACACGATCTCCCGTGCAAACGCGCAGGCAACCCCCCGCCAGATCGAGCGCGTGATCGCCGGTGCAGTGTTTGGCGTCAGCATTGTTTACGATGTAACCGACCCGGCACAGGTGGAGGAAGATCTTGCCCTGCTGGCCAAGGGCATGAAGCTGCTGCAATGGGATTATCTGGGCGGTCACGGCTCCCGCGGCAGCGGCCGCGTCAGCCTGAAAAACTTTACGCTGAAAAACTACAGCGCACCGGTGGAACTTGACAGCCTGAACGCCCTCTTTGATGAGGTGGACAGCTATGAACTATTTTCTGTTTAAGCTTCAGTTCGACACCGCTGTGCATTTCGGCGGTTCGGACTCCGCATTGTCGCTCTACACCTCCGAGGAGACCCTGCGGGCAGATACCCTGTTTTCCGCGCTTTGCCATGAGACGCTCGTCCAGCAGGGGGAAGCCGCGCTGGAGCGGCTATGCGAAAGCGTCCGGCAGGGCAAACTCCTGTTCAGCGATACGATGCCGTGGTACGACAAAACGTTCTATCTGCCCAAGCCCATCGCTGCATCGGAATCCACCGAGGAGGTGGAGACCACCCTGCGCAAAAAAGTCAAAAAGATGGCGTGGATCCCCGTGCTGGCCTTTGACCGCTATGCCAAAAGCCTGCACGCAGGGCATTTTACGCCCGATGACCAGCCGGAAAGCTTCGGCACGCATTACGAGCAGACCAAGGCAACGATCCTCGCGCAGGGAGACACCGAGCCTTATCAGGTAGGGCTGTTCCGCTTTGCACCGGACTGCGGGCTGTATTTCATCTGCGGCGTCTCGGAAAGCGGACAGGACAAAAAGCTGCACGCCCTGCTGGAAGGGCTGGGCATCACCGGGATCGGCGGCAGGGTCAGCACCGGTTACGGCAAATTCCATGTGGTGCAAAAGCTCTGCCTGAATACGCCCCCTGACGCGCAGGCCAAGTGGCTGCGCCGTGCACTTTCTGCCAACCGTGCGCCCTATCTGCTGCTGACCACCAGCCTGCCGCAGGCGAACGAGTTGGACAGCGCTTTAAAAGACGCCTCCTTCCAGCTGGTGCGCCGCAGCGGCTTTATGGCCTCGGACCGCGTGGAAACGCCGCTGAAGAAAAAAACGCAGTATGCCCTTGCCGCCGGCTCTGTGCTGCAGCACCCCTATCAGGGGGCGCTGTACGATGTCAGCCTGACCGACACGCACCCGGCATACCGTTATTCCAAACCGATCTTGATGGGGGTGACATTATGATCCAGCAGGATCATCTGCAGATCTTTGATCTTACTCTGACCGTGCGGTCGCCCCTGTTCATCGGTGACGGCCGCATGTACACGAAAGCAGAGTACCTGTATTGCACCCGCAACGGAAGAGCCTCCTTGCTGGACGAACAGAAATTTTTCACCTTTCTGACAGATCGCGGGCTGATCGACCGGTACATCCAGTTCATGCTCTGCAATCAGTCCAATCTCCGGGATTTTCTGACCGAGGACTGCGGCATTTCTGATGCGGATCTGAACGCGCTGACCCGCTATACGATCGAGGCGGGAGATGCCGTTACAAATCCGCCGAAAAATCTCTACACCTTCCAGCGGGATGCCTATGGCAAGGCGTACATTCCCGGCAGCAGCCTCAAGGGTGCACTGCGCACCGTATGGCTCTTGCAGGCCGTTCGGGCCGATCAGAGCACTGGGCACAGCCTTGCGTCAGACGATAACGCCGCATTCCCGGAGGAACAATACGTCAATCAGCTGCATCTGCGCCTTCAGAAGGACGGCAGCATCGCTTCCGATGCGGTCAACAGCCTGTTCCGGGGTGTTCAGGTCTCCGACAGTAAGCCCATCCCGAATGAGCGGATGGCTCTTTGCGGAAAATTCGATGTACTTCCGGACGGTTCCTTTCCAAAGAACAGCAAGAAAGGCATTCCCCTGTTCCGGGAATGCGCGATTCCCGGCGCTGCGGTTCATTTTAAGCTGACGCTGGATCAATCGGTGCTGAAGGGGCGCATTACCAAAGAGTCCCTTATGGATGCCATCCAGCAGTTTGATGATTATTACAAGCAGACATACCGCGCGCGCTTCAAAGCGCCAAGCGGTGCCGTCAACCTGCCGCAGCAGCCACACCTGATCCTTGGCGGCGGCTCCGGCTTTTTTGCCAAGTCGCTGGCGTATCCCTATCTGGGCGAAGAAAAGGGGCTGCGCTGGACGGCAGAACAGATGACGCAAATGTTCTCCAACCACAAGCATCAGGATGACGTGAAGTCGTATGGCATCTCCCCGCACACCATGAAATACGCCCGCTTTCGCGGCCAGTTCTATCCCTATGGGTATTGCGAGGTGAGTATCCTATGATCCAGCAGTTTCAGCTTGTTTTAGCGCCACCCACGGGGGTACGCGTCCCGCAGGCATGGGCCTACCGCCTGTATGGCTGGCTGATGGCACAGCTTCCGGCAGACGTTGGTGATGCCCTGCATCTGCAAGGGGAGCACCCCATTGC
>ERZ827126.2891-NODE-2891-length-11198-cov-6.058692_pt1 | contig 11198 bp, 9 predicted proteins | sample MGYA00519780_ERZ827126 | MGnify/ENA primary metagenome ERZ827126 (study PRJEB31778, sample SAMEA3449262) | human gut metagenome | biome: human gut; feature: human-associated habitat; material: faeces | place: United Kingdom | collected 2010/2012 ...
CCACCATCGTCAAGGCCATCCATCAGGAGAACGGCGGCCACGGCGAGGGCGTCAATCAGGGCATCCGCAACGCCACAGGCCTGTACTATAAGGTAGTGGACAGCGACGACTGGCTGGACACCGACGCCCTGAAAAAGGTTCTGGCCCGCCTGACCACTCTGGTGGCCCGCGGCACCGCGCCGGACATGATGATCTGCAACTATGTGTACGAGCATGTGGAGGACAACACCACCCTGACCGTGCGCTACACCAATGTGTTCCCCCAGAACCGCCTGTTCAACTGGACCCATGTGGGCCACTTCCGCCCGGATCAGAACATCCTGATGCACTCGGTGATGTACCGCACCGAGGTGCTGCGCAAGTGCGGCATGGTGCTGCCCAAGCACACCTTCTATGTGGACAACATCTTTGTCTACCAGCCCCTGCCCTTTGTCAAGAGCATGTACTATATGGATCTGGACCTGTACCGCTACTTCATCGGCCGGGCCGACCAGAGCGTGAACGAGAGTGTGATGGTCAAACGGGTGGATCAGCAGCTGCGGGTGACCCGCCACATGATCGACTGCCAGGACCTGGATGCCCTCAAGGGCCAGAAGAAGCTGCGCAGCTATATGCTGCACTACCTCTCCATGATGATGGCCATCAGCGACATCTTCCTGCTGCTGGACGGCAGCGCCGCCGCCAAGCAGAAGGAGAACGAACTGTGGGCCTACCTCAAGGCACACACCAGCGCCGGGGTCTACCGCTCCATCCGCTATGGCTTTGGCGGCGTGACCAACCTGAAGATTCCCAAGGGCGACAAGCTCGTGCTGGGCGGCTACCGCATTGCACAGAGGATTTTTAAATTCAATTAACAAATGTTGCTTTTCCTCCTCAGATAAGATATACTTTTTAACGTATCTTAATTTCTGAGGAGGATCTTATTTTATGGAGCAATTGCTCATCTGCATGTCTCTTTCGCTCATTGCGGGCCTGTTGGCATCCCGTGCAGCGAAAGCGATCCGCCTGCCGGCTGTCACCTCTTATCTGGTGGCAGGACTTCTGCTGGGACCCTTCTTTCTGGGTCGGCTGGGCCTGAGCGGCTGGGGCTTCGGCTTCGGGAGCCTTGCACAGGTCGAGAGCTACGGCATCATCACACAGGTGGCACTGGGCTTCATCGCCTTTGTCATCGGCAACGAGTTCCGGCTCAGCGCGCTGGAGAGCATGGGCAGGCAGGCGGTCACTGTGGGCATCCTGCAGGCCGTTATCACCACCGTGCTGGTGGATATCGCTCTGGTTGCCCTGCACTTTGCCCGGCCGGATGTCATCTCAATGGCATCGGCCATCACGCTGGGTGCCATCGCCTCTGCCACAGCCCCTGCCGCCACCCTGATGGTGGTCAAGCAGTACAAGGCAAGCGGTCCCCTGACCCGCCTGCTGCTGATGGTGGTCGCCATTGACGATGCCGTGGGTCTGGTGCTCTTTTCGGCCTCTTTCGGCATCGCAAACGCGCTGGAGCAGGGCCGCATCGACCCCATCAGCATCCTTCTGGAGCCTCTGGTGGAGATCGCACTCAGCCTGGGTCTGGGCGCGCTGGCCGGTCTGCTGCTCAACCAGCTGGAGATCTACTTCCACTCCCGCTCCAAGCGCATGAGCCTTTCGGTGGCCTTTGTGCTGCTGACGGTGGGCCTTTCCATGGTCAGCTTTAAGGTCGGCCCCATCCACTGCAGCTTCTCGCTGCTGCTGGTCTGCATGATGACCGGCACCGTGTTCTGCAACATCTGCCCCACTTCCGATGAGCTGATGGACCGCCTGGACCGCTGGGTAAGCCCGGTGAACATCCTGTTCTTTGTGCTCTCCGGCGCGGAGCTGGACCTGAACATCCTTGCAAACCCCATGGCCCTGCTCATTGGTGCCGTCTATATCGCTTCCCGCTCTCTGGGCAAGATCTCCGGCTCCTATGTCAGCTGCAAGGCCACCCGCTGCAGTGAGAAGATCCAGAAGTATCTGGGCATCACCCTGCTGCCGCAGGCCGGTGTGGCGCTGGGTATGGCCGCCGAGGCTGCCGAGCTTTCCGACGGCCACATGGTGCGCAACGTGGTGCTCTTCTCGGTGCTGGTGTACGAGCTGGTGGGCCCGACCCTGGCCAAGCTCAGCCTGACCGCCGCAGGCGAGATCATTCCCGAGGGCCGCACGAGCGCCCGTACCACCAACAAGCCGGAGGAGCCGGTCAGCGTGGACTGATCTTCCCCATCAGCCTCACCGCAGGTGACGGAGCGTTCTTACACTACAAAAGCCGCTGCACAGTTGTTACGCTGTGCAGCGGCTTTCTGTTTGCTCTTTATTTCAGCACGATCTCATCGTTCTCAGCATCCACGGTCAGGGTGGAGCCGGAAACAAGGGTGCCATCGATGATCTTTTCAGCGGCGGGGTCCTCCACAGCCTTGCGGATGGTCCGGCGCAGGTCGCGGGCACCAAACTTGCCGCCCTGGCTCTTGTGCACCAGCGCTGCCAGTGCCGCCGGGGTATAGCTGTAGGCAATGCCCTTGGCCTCCATGCTGGGCTTGTACTCGTCCAGCATCAGGGCGGCAATGCCCTGCAGGGTCTCCTCGCTCAGCGGCTTGAAGGTGATGACCTCATCCACGCGGCCCAAAAACTCGGGGCGGAGGAACTGGCTCAGTGCCTTGCGGCTCTTCTCCTCGTTTCGCTCCTCCTCGCTGCGGTTGAAGCCCAGACTTGCGGTGGTCTGGTCGCTGCTGCCCGCATTGGAGGTCATGCAGATGACGGTGTTGGAGAAATCCACGGTGCGGCCCTGGGCATCGTTGATCTTGCCCTCGTCCAGGATCTGCAGCAGGATATTCATCACATCGGGGTGGGCCTTTTCGATCTCATCGAACAGCACCACGCTGTACGGGCGGCGGCGGACCTTTTCGGTCAGCTGACCCGCCTCCTCGTAGCCCACATAGCCCGGAGGGGAACCGATCATGCGGGACACAGCGTACTTTTCCATATACTCGCTCATATCCAGCCGGATCAGCGGATCGGGGCCGTCAAAGAGCTGGTTTGCCAGCTGCTTCACCAGCTCCGTCTTGCCCACGCCGGTGGGGCCCACAAAGATAAAGCTGGCCGGACGGCGGCGGCCCGAGAGGTCGGCGCGGCTGCGCTTGACCGCCTGGGCCACCAGATGCACGGCATCGTCCTGACCGATGATCTTCTTTTTCAGCTCGGTCTCAAGGCTGGCGAGCTTTGCATACTCGGTCTCCCGGATCTTCACCGCCGGGATGCCCGTCCACAGCTCAATGACCTTGGCCACATCGTCCATGGTCACCTGGATCTCCCCGGCTGCAGCCTGCTTGGCGGGCAATTCCCGCTCCAGCTGCGCCATCCGGGTCTTGCGCTCTGCCACACGCTCGTAATCGATGGGCTCGTTCACATCGGCGTTTTCCATGTCGGCCTCTTCCTGCTTGAGAGCCTCCAGTTCCTTCTGCATGGTCAGGTACTCGGAGATGACCGGGTGGGCCAGATTACAGCAGGCACAGGCCTCGTCCAGCAGGTCGATGGCCTTGTCGGGCAGATAGCGGTCGGTGATATACCGCTCGCTCAGGGTCACGGTGGCGTTCAGCACATCGGCGGGCACCTGCACATGGTGGTGCTCCTCGTAGTAATGTTTGATGCCGCCCATCACGGCCAGCGTATCAGCGACGCTGGGTTCCTCCACCCGCACGGGCTGGAACCGGCGCTCCAGCGCCTGGTCCTTCTCGATATACTTGCGGTACTCGTTGAAGGTGGTGGCACCGATGACCTGTATCTCACCGCGGGAGAGGGCAGGCTTGAGGATGTTGCCCGCGTTCATGGCACCCTCGCTCTCACCGGCAGAGGTGATGGTGTGGATCTCGTCGATGAACAGGATGACGTTGCCCGCGGCCTTGACCTCGCTCAGCAGGCCCTTGACCCGCTGCTCGAACTGGCCGCGGAACTGGGTGCCGGCCACGAGGCTAGTCAGATCCAGCAGGAAGATCTCCTTATCCTGCAGCCCTGCCGGCACCTGCCCCTTGGCAATGCGCTCCGCAATGCCCTCGGCAATGGCGGTCTTGCCCACACCGGCTTCGCCGATGAGGCAGGGGTTGTTCTTCTGGCGGCGGCTCAGGATCTGGATGGTGCGGTAGATCTCGCGGTCACGGCCGATGATATCATCCAGTTTGCCTTCCCGCGCCTTGCGGGTCAGGTTCTCACAATAGGTATCCAGGAATTTGCGTTTGGGGGGCTTTTTGCCGTTCTTGCGGTCGGAGCCCTTTTTGTCGCCGTCCTGTTTTTCACTGCTGGTAAAGCCCAGCGGGAAGGTGGCATTGCTGCCGGGGATCAGATCTTCGTCCATGCTGTCCGGGTCAGCATCCTCGCCGCCGTTCGCCATGTTCATCATCATGGAGAGCGGGTTTGCATCGCCCATCTCCTCCATCATGCTTTCCATGCGGTTCTCCATGTTATCAAGATCCTGATCCGACATGCCGAACTGCTTCATCAGATCGTCCACCGGCTTGATGTGAAGCTCACGGGCACAGTGCAGGCAGTAGCCCTCCTGCTTCATCTGACCATTGTCCATCCGCTGGATGAAGATGATCGCCGGACGTTTCTGGCATCGAATACAGACCATAGTTCCTCCTTTATGCAAAACCCTTTACAGGAAAGGGTTGAAGAGATTGAAGATTTTGTAGTAAAGACTGCTGCTCATCACCGTATCGTTGAGCACATTCAGGTTTCCGCCTGTGATGACGATGATGCCCCACAGGATGCACAGCACCAAATAGATATCCAGCAGCGCCGTGGCACCGCCCACAAGCCAGCCAAGGCCGCGGTTTACCGTGCCAATGACCGGCAGCTTGTTCACAAGGCCCAGCACCGTGACCAGCATACTGACCAGCAGGCGCAAAAGCGCGTAGAACAAGAAGAACAGCACCAGCGTGATCACCGGTGTGAGCAGCGGCTGCAGCACGTTTTCCACAATGGAATCGGCCAGCACCACCGCGTTATCGGCCAGCACAGCGCCAATGGAGCGCTCGCAGGCTGCCACGATGGAAGCGCGGAAAGAAGCAGGCAGGAAGCCCGCATACTTTTCCGCAATGCCAGAAAGGTCTACCGCACCGCCCGCAGCAATGTTTGCTGCGATCTGGGTGCGGAAGCCGCCTGCCAGCATGTGTTCGAACACCCAGCCGGCGCAGGCAGCGGAAAGCTCCTTGGCCCCCAGCAGACTGAACAGGTTGCCCACCAGCTGCACAATGGACGAAAGAAAGCCCTTGCGCGCATAGCGCACCACCAGAATGATCCATGCTGCCGTGCATATGATATCAAAAAGAAATGACGGATTCTTGAACATACCTTGTTTTCCCTGTTATTTTTATCACTTTCCCCGCAAGAGTGCTATTTACGCATGATCTTCTCACCCAAAAATCACTGTCCGCTGGAAGCTGTCTGCTCCGGCGGTGTGACCGCCTGCACCGTGTTGCCGGTGAACACCAAAATCTGCCTGCCCTCGATCAGCGCCCGGGGCCGGGCCGAAAGCGGCTGGCTCCACTGGAACTCGCCCACACTGTTGAAGCGCTCCACCGTGCTGTCGGTGAGCAGGTAGAAGCCGTCGTTCTTTGCCCGGATGATCTGGCTGGCCGAGAGCACGCTGCCGCTGTAACCCACGGTCAGCTCCCCGTCCAGCAGCACCGCCGTGCTGGTCTGGCCATTGCTCAGCAGCAGGGCCGCACCGTTACTGGTGTTAGACACGCTGACGAGGGTGCCGCCGCCAAAATCGTAGCTGGCGCGTTCGCCTGCGCTGCCGCCGCTCGTGTTGTACAGCACGGCGCGGTTCTCATAAAGCACCAGCAAAAAGCCGTTGGACATCCAGCCCATCCACTGGGGCACACTGTTCTCGGAGCCAATGCATACCGGGTCGCCCTGCGAGAGGGGCAGTACATAAAGGTTCGTGGTCAGCTGGCCGCCCACCGCCGATACAGCGGCCACGGCAAGGCGGCGGCTGTCCGGCGCAAAGGCCATGCGCAGCGGGGTGCCCTGCTCACTGGTCAGGTTCCACACCAGCTGCTGCTGCATACTGGAATTGTAAACGGTCAGCTTTGCCACGCTGTCGGTGCTGTCGGTCACAACAGCCACCTGTCCGGCATCTGCCACGGCGCACAGCGAGATGGTGCTGTCCATGGTTTTGGTATAAAGGTTCTGGGTGCGGCTTTCCACCCGAAGCTCATTGCCGGAGCGGTTGTACAGCACAAAGCGGGTCTTGCCTGCAGCAATGGCCGGGCGGGCATAGCCGCTCTGGATGCTGTTCAGGCGGGTGCCGCCAAGACTGTATACCACGCAGCTGTCGCCGCCCATCTCCACAAAGCTGCCAGACATCTGCGCCACCGCATCCGGGTCGGTGATGCCGGTCTGCTGCGGCCAGCCTGCGGCTGGTGCCAGCGCGATGACGGCAGTATCCACAAGGTCTTTTGCGCGCGCAATGGAAGACCCCACTGCGCCGGTGGCAAACAGGACAAGGATGGTCAGCACCGCTACGATGACGACGGTGCGGCGGATGCGCCGTGTGCGCACCCGGGCCCGGGCGGCTTCCAGATATTCGACGCGCCCGGCAGAAAGCGTCTCCCCTTCGGCGGAATGTCCGCCGCGGCGAATTTTGCTCATGAATGGTTCTCCTTACAGATCATACTCCACACACTTCAAAAACAGGCCCTTGGCGGGCAGGGTCGGCCCGGCGCGGCTGCGGTCACGGCTTTCCAGAATGGCGGGAATTTCCGCCGGGTCCAGCCGGCCTGCGCCCGCTTCGCACAAAGTGCCCGCCAGAATGCGCACCATGTTGTACAGGTAGCCGTCGGCGGTCACTTCAATGTCGATCTCGTCCCCCTTGCGGGTAACATGACAGTCCGTGATGGTGCGCACGGTATCGCCATGGGCTGCAGCGGAAGAGCCCGCCGCGCACAGGGCCAGAAAATCGTGCCTGCCCACGAACTGCTGCGCCGCCGCCTGCATTCTGGCTTCGTCCAGATGCCGGGGCACCCGGGTGTAATAAGCCGCGTCAAAAGGCGAGTCGATGGGGTGGTTGTGGATGCGGTAGAGGTAGGTTTTGGTATGGGCCGCGTACCGGGCGTGGAAGTCCTCCGGCACCACCTGCGCGTCCAGCACCCGGATGTCCGGCGGCAGATGCTGGTTGAGCGCCAGCGGGAACTTTGCCGCCGGGATGCGGGTATCGGCGTGGAAGTTGAGCTTGAAGCCCAGCGCGTGCACCCCTGCATCGGTGCGGCTGCAGCCCTTGATATCGGGGCGGCTGCCCAGCACGGCCTGCAGCGCATCCTGAAAGGTTTGGGCCACGCTGCGGCCATTGGGCTGCACCTGAAAGCCGCAGTAATTGGTGCCGTCGTAGGCAAGGGTAAGTAAAAAGTTCTGCATGGAACTCCTTCCGTCACGGCTTTGCCGTGCCACCTCCCTCAAAGAGGGAGGCTATAAGGCCCCCTCCTCGAGGGGGCTGTCGCCGAAGGCGACTGGGGGAGTTTTAAAAATTCGGGAACACCAGCCGGGAGGCAAGGATCACTGCAAAGCAGGCGATGCACACGGCCAGATCGATATAATCCTGCTTTTCGCAGCGCAGCACCTTCAGGCGGGTGCGGCCGTCACCGCCCCGGTAGCAGCGGCATTCCATGGCCATGGCCAGCTCGTCGGCGCGGCGGAAGGCCGAGATGAACAGCGGGATGAGCACCGGCACCAAGGCTTTTACCCGGTCGGTCATCTTGCCGGTATCCAGCTGGGCACCGCGGGCTTTCTGGGCGTTCATAATTTTGTCCGTCTCCTCAATGAGGGTGGGGATGAACCGCAGGGCAATGCTCATCATCATCGCCAGCTCGTGCACCGGGAAGTGCAGTTTGCCCAAGGGCTTGAGCAGCTGCTCGATGGCATCCGTGAGCACGATGGGGCTGGTGGTGTAGGTGAGCAGACTGGTGCCCGCGATGAGCGCCATGACGCGCACTGCCATCAACACAGCATAGCGCACACCCTCGGCATAAATGGTCAAAAACCAGATGTGCACCAGCGGTTCGCCCTCGCCTGACACAAAGAACAGGTTCAGCAACGCTGTGAAGATCACGATGGGCAGGATGGGCTTCAGGCTCTTCATGATCATTTTGCCGGGAATTTTTGCCACCTTGTACATTGCTGCAAGGAACAGAATGGAAAGGGCAAGGCCCAGCGGATTGGAAGCTGCAAACAGCAGCACAATATAGGCGATGGTCAGCACCAGTTTCAGGCGCGGGTCGAACCGGTGCACCAGACTGTTGCCCGGGAAGTGCTGGCCAATGGTGATATCTCTCAGCATCCGGCAGCACCTCCTTCCTTCTTTGCTTCTCGCGGGAGCACAAGGCTCTCGCCTGCCTCCCGGCGGCGCTTGGCCTCCAGGATCATCTTGACCGCATAGGGGATGGTGTACACATCAGCGGGCACATCCACACCCATCTCCCGCAGCTTGAGGAAGATCTTCGTCACCTGCGGCACGGAAAGCCCCAGCTCCAGCAGCTCCGGAGCGCGGGCAAAGACTTTTTCCACGGTGTCGTACATGGCAATTTTCTTATTGCTCATCACCAGAACACGGTTGGCGTACTTGGCAATGTCCTCCATGCTGTGGGACACCAGCAGCACGGTGGTTCCGGTCTTTTTGTGGTATTCCTTTACTTCGCTGAGGATGTCGTCCCGTCCCTCCGGGTCAAGGCCCGCAGCAGGCTCGTCCAGCACCAGAATGCGGGGCTTCATGGCCATAACGCCCGCCACGGCCACCCGGCGCTTCTGGCCGCCGGAAAGCTCAAAGGGACTGCGCTCCAGCAGGGCCGGGTCAAGGCCAACGAAATCGGCGGCTTCATGCACGCGGCGGTCGATCTCGGCTTCGTCCAGACCCATGTTCTTGGGGCCGAACGCGATATCTTTATAACAGGTCTCCTCGAACAGCTGGTACTCCGGGTACTGGAACACCAGACCGGTGAGGAAGCGGAAGTCTCGGATCTTCTCCGGATCTTCCCACAGGTCGCGGCCATCGATATAAATTTTGCCGCTGGTAGGCTTGTTCAGGCCGTTCATATGGGTGATGAGGGTGCTCTTGCCGGAGCCGGTGGCCCCGATGATGCCCACAAAGTCGCCCTCTTCCACCGTAAAGCTCACGTCATCCAGCGCGGTGACCGCATTGGGCATGCCGGGGTTGTAGACGTAGCTCAGATGTTCTACTTTGATGATATCTGCCATTTCGTCTGTCCCCCTTTACTGCAGCAGCTCATACAGCGCCTGTGCGCACTCGCCGGTGTCGATGATGCCCTCCGGCATCGGGATGCCGGCCTTCACCAGCTCGTCCCGCAGCTCTGCAGCCTGCGGCACATCCAGATGCAGGGAGCGCACCTTCTCGGTCTGGCTGAACACCTCTTTGGGGGTGCCCTCCATCACCACATGGCCCTTGCTCATCACCAGCACACGGTCTGCCTGCGCAGCTTCCTCCATGTAGTGGGTGATGGACACCACGGTGATGCCCATGTTCCTGTTCAGATAGTGGATGGTCTGCATCACCTGCTCACGGCCCCGGGGGTCCAGCATGGCGGTGGCTTCGTCCAAAATCAGGCAGTCCGGCCGCATGGCAACTACGCCCGCAATGGCGACGCGCTGCTTCTGGCCGCCGGAAAGGTTGTGGGGTGCGCGCTCGCGGTACTCATAGATGCCGGCCATCTTCATGGAGTCGTCCACGCGGCGGCGCATCTCTTCGGGCGGCACACCGAGGTTTTCCAGTGCAAAGGCAACGTCTTCCTCCACCACGGTGGCAACGATCTGGTTGTCCGGGTTCTGGAACACCATACCCACGGTCTGGCGGATATCATAGATCTTGTCATCATCTGCGGTGTCCATGCCCTCCACGTAGACCTTGCCGCTCTCCGGCAGCAGGATGGCGTTGAAGTGCTTTGCCAGAGTGGACTTGCCGCAGCCGTTGGCACCCAGCACGGCCACAAATTCGCCGCGCTTTACTTCCGTTGAGACACCGTCCAGTGCGTAGACCGGCTGGTCGCTGTCGTAGCGGAATTTCAGATTTTGTGCTGTTAAAATCGTCTCTTCCATTTGTGTTTCTCTTTCTGGTGGTGCGCCCCTCTGAAAGGGGCTGTACCCCAAATCTCAGATTATTTTATAAACTCCCCCAGCCACCTGCGGCGGCAGCCCCCTCAAAGAGGGAGCCTTTTGGTTTTCTGCCGTCAGAAAGCCTCCCTCCCTGAGGGAGGTGGCATCGCGAAGCGATGACGGAAGGAGTATTTATTCTTCCCAGATGGCGGTTGCGCCGCAGGGCACCACGCCGCCGGTGGCAGAGACCGGCAGGCCGATCTCGTCGCAGGAGGTCTGCCCGCCAAAGCGGGGCACCAGCGTGGTCTTGAGCATATATTCCATGACCGCCGGGGACAGGCCGGTGGTGTAGCTGTTCACTGCAAAAAACAGCGGTGTATCGCTCAGTACCTCTTCACACTGGCTGATGAGGTCGTAGATGCAGTCCTCCAGCTTCCAGATCTCACCGCCGGGGCCGCGCCCGTAGCTGGGCGGGTCCATGATGATGCCGTCGTAGGTGTTGCCGCGGCGTTTTTCGCGGGCAACGAACTTGGCACAGTCGTCCACCAGCCAGCGGATGGGTCGGTCGGCAAGGCCGCTTGCCACGGCATTGTCCTTGCCCCACGCCACGATGCCCTTGGAGGCATCCACATGGCAGACGGTGGCACCTGCCGCCGCACAGGCCAGCGTGGCACCGCCGGTGTAGCCGAACAGGTTCAGCACCTTTACCGGGCGGCCTGCGGCACGGATCTTTTTGGCGTACCATGCCCAGTTGACAGCCTGCTCCGGGAACACGCCGGTGTGCTTGAAGCCGGTGGGGCTGACGATGAGAGTGAGCTTATCCTCGCCCTCGCCGCAGCTGATCTTCCACTTTTCGGGCAGACGGCGCTTGTACTCCCACTCGCCGCCGCCCTGATTGGAGCGGTGATAAACAGCATCTGCCTTTGCCCACAGGGGGCTCTGCTTGGGCGTTTTCCACACCACCTGCGGGTCCGGGCGGATGAGGATGGTCTCACCCCAGCGCTCCAGACGGTTGCCGTCGGTGGCATCCAGCAGTTCATAGTCTTTCCAGGTATCTGCAGGGCGCATAGCGTTCTCCTTTTACTGCTTCAGAA
>ERZ827126.2901-NODE-2901-length-11159-cov-2.648955_pt1 | contig 11159 bp, 9 predicted proteins | sample MGYA00519780_ERZ827126 | MGnify/ENA primary metagenome ERZ827126 (study PRJEB31778, sample SAMEA3449262) | human gut metagenome | biome: human gut; feature: human-associated habitat; material: faeces | place: United Kingdom | collected 2010/2012 ...
TACTTGCGTATAATAAATAAAGTCATATTTTCGCGGAAAAATAGAGAACCAAATCGCTTCGGCGGTTATTAATACTTGACAGCTATGTATTGGACATTAGAGTTAGCTTCAAAATTGGAAGACGCACCCTGGCCTGCGACTAAGGATGAACTTATTGACTATGCACAACGTTCTGGTGCGCCATTAGAAGTGATTGAGAATTTGCAGGAAATGGAAGATGAAGGCGAGATTTACGAATGCATGGAAGACATCTGGCCGGATTATCCAAGTAAAGAAGACTTCTTCTTCAACGAGGAAGAATACTAGTTCAATTGAGAATTGAAAATTGAAAATTAAGAAATAGAAGAACGAGGTGGCGGACGATCGAGTTCCCCTGCCTCGTTGTTTTTTTGTGAAAATACAATTTATCCGGATTTGCTGCGTTTGTAGTTACAACGTGAAGTGAATGTTTAAATGAGAAGACGTCTTCTTTCGATCTTGATCCTTTTGTGTACTTGTGCGGGAATCGTACGGGCGCAATATGATGCACGCTTAAGTCAATACTTCATGGCGAAACCGTATTATAACCCGGCCGTGGCCGGAGCTACGGAGGACTTGAATATATTGGCTCTCGCCCGCTTGGAAATGATCGGCGTACATGGGGCACCCAAGTCGTTCTTCATTACCGCGGATATGCCACTCGCTTTAGGCAAGACGAATCATGGTGTCGGATTGGTTGTATTTACCGAGGCGATCGGGCTTTTCCAGAATACGCATGTAGGGGCGCAATACGCCTATAAGTATAAATTATTCGGGGGAGTCTTGAGCGGCGGTCTGCAAATCGGCTTAGTCAACCAATCGTTCGACGGAACCAAGGTGATAAAGGTTGAGTCCGAATACCATCAAGAGACCGACGCCGCCATTCCTGTAGAGCAGGTCAGCGGCATGGGGTTGGATATGAACTTCGGTATTTACTATACCCATAAACGGTTTTACGCCGGGTTTGGCATGACGCATATCACCCAACCGGAGCTTCAACTGGACGAGAACGCCTATACCTATATAGGTCGTTCACTTAATTTAATGGGTGGATACAATATTCAATTAAAGAATCCGTTGATAGAATTACAGCCCTCGGTGTTCTTGCTGACAGACATGCAAAGTTTTCATGCGGATATTACCGCTAGGCTGGAATATAATAAGATGTTTAATGGTGGTTTTTCCTATCGGGTGAATGAATCGGTGGGCATCATGTTCGGCGTAAAGCTAGGTCGTTTCCATGCGGGTTACGCCTTTGATTTCCCGACCACGGCCCTAGGCCGGGCAAGTAGCGGTAGCCACGAGCTATGTGTCAAGTATGCCTTAAAGCTGAACAAGACGAAGACAGGGAAAAATAGACATAAAAGTGTACGTATATTATAGTATATGAAAAAAGTATTATTAGTACTTGTAACGGTAGCCTTGCTTACCTCCTGCGGTAAATCTCTCCGGAGTGCCGGCGGTGAGGTGACAGGTGTCAGATCGGTAGCGTTCAATGAACCAGCGCCGTATGGAATGGTCTTGGTTAAAAGAGGTTCGTTCGAGATGGGTCCCGCCGACAAGGATTCCTTGTGGGGAATCATGCCGGAGACGAAAGGGGTCTCTTTCGATGCGTTCTGGATGGATCAGACAGAGGTAACGAACGCCAAATATCGCCAGTTCGTTTATTATGTGAGAGACTCTATTATCCGTGAACGCTTGGCGGACCCGGCTTATGGAGGCAACGATCTGTTCAAGATCACGGAAGACCGTTACGGGGAGCCTGTCACTCCGCATTTGGACTGGAACCGTCCGATTCCTTGGAGACGGGCGAACGAGGATGAGCAACGTGCGATAGAAAGTGTCTATTACACGAATCCCGTTACCGGAGAGAAAGGTTTGGACCCTAAACAAATGATCTATAAATACGAGTGGTACGACTATACCGCCGCCGCCCTCCGCAAGAATCAATTGAACCCGGCGGACCGGGTTCGTAATACGGATATTCAGGTAGATCCGAACGAGGTAGTCATGATCTCCAAGGACACCGCTTACATCGATGATGAAGGACGTGTAATCAACGAGACGATCACCCGCCCGTTAAGCAGCGAATGGGATTTCTTGAATACCCGTATCGTCAATATCTACCCAGACGAGAATTGCTGGGTGAACGATTTCAAGAATGCGTACAACGAGCCATATACCCGTATGTATTTCTCTCATCCGGGTTACGATGATTATCCCGTAGTCGGTGTTTCTTGGGAACAAGCGACTGCCTTCTGCGTATGGCGTACGAATTTATACAAAGAATCCTTGAGCTTGCCACCGGGACAATTGGTAGAGCCATTCCGTCTTCCGTCCGAAGGAGAATGGGAATATGCCGCCCGTACAGGTAAGAACGAGAATAAGTTCCCTTGGTCTACCGACGAGCTTCAAGACAGCAAAGGCTGTTTCTTGGGTAACTTCAAGCCGGGTAAAGGTAATTATACGGAGGATGGCCATTTGATTACGTCTCGTGTAGGCTCTTTCGCCCCGAATGAGTTCGGGTTATACGATATGGCAGGAAACGTGGCGGAATGGACCTCAACGTCTTACTCCGAGTCTGGCCCGAGCCAAATGAGCGACATGAACCCGGATCTGCGTTACAACGCCGCCAAGAACGATCCCTACGCCATGAAAAAGAAAGTAGTGCGAGGAGGTTCTTGGAAAGATGTCTCACAATTTATCCGTTCGGACATGCGTACTTTCGAGTTCCAGAACGAGAGCCGTTCTTACATCGGTTTCCGTTGCGCACGTACCCAAATAGGATTCTCTCGCTCCAAGGGAAAGAAATAAGCGGGAATTATAAATTTAAAGTTTTGAATCATTTAAGACAATAATACGACGATGGGAAAATATAGAAGATATAAAAACAGACTGGAGATGTTCCTCTCCAGCGAAAGAGGAAAACGAGTATTGAACTTCCTGTATAGTTGGGGTGCGTCCATCGTAATCCTCGGTGCGTTATTTAAGTTATTACATATACCATACGCTAACCAAATCTTGTTCGTGGCGATGATCACCGAGTCTATCGTATTCTTTATCTCGGCGTTCGAGCATCCGAACAAGGAATATCATTGGGAAGATGTTTTCCCCGTATTGAAATCAAAGAACCCGATGGATCGTCCGGATTTCACCGGTACGCCGATCTCAACCATGATCAATTCTACGGATAATGTAGAAGACGATGAGATAGCCGGGGGAATAAATATCGGTTCGGTAGCGTCTAAGGCGAACGCGCAAAGAGGTGGTTCCTTGAATATCGCAGGTAATCTGGACGTGACGGAAGAAGATACCAAGAACTTATCCGAGAGCATCAAGAAATTAAGCGGAGCGGCCGAGCAAATTTCCAAGATGGCGGAATTGACGGAAGCTACCCAAAAATATCTGGAGCAATTATCTGGCATGTCTGAGAACATGGAGCGTTTCAGCCAAGTGACTAATTCGCTTACGAACGTATCCGATACACTGTTGAACTCTTATAAGAGTATCACGGATAATTCCGATGGCATCAACCAAAACTCCCGTGGTTACGTACACCAGATGGAACAATTGAACCGTAATGTATCCGGATTGAATACCATCTATGAGATCCAGTTGAAGAGTATCAGTTCGCAGATCGAATCTATCGAACACATCAATAGTGGCTTGAATCGTATCCGTGAGATGTATGACGGATCGGTGGTAGATAGTTCCGTATTCCGTAACGAGACGGAAAAGATGACTCGCCAACTGGCCGAATTGAACCAAGTATACAGTCGTTTATTGCAAGCGATGACCGTGAATATGGGCTACCAACAACCGGCGCAGCCGCAACAACAACCTCAACAACCGATGTATCAGCAGCCACAACAGCCCGGTTACCAACAGCAATATCAGCAACCCTATGGTTACCAACAGCAACAACAGGCTCCGTATACAAACAACCCAATGAAGTAAAGAAATATGGCAGGAATATCAAATAATCCCAATTCTCCCCGTCAGCGGATGATCAACCTGATGTATCTGGTGTTCATCGCCATGATGGCACTGAACGTGTCGTCGGAGGTGCTGGATGGTTTTGAGTTGGTGGAAGGTAGCTTGCGAACCTCTATCGATAACTCCTCCCGCCGAAACAAGATCGTAGCGGACGAGATGGAAGCTTATTACCAAGAGAATCCCCAGAAAGTGGGTGAGTGGGCATTGAAGGCCCGTGAGGTGAAAAGAGCCTCAGATAGCCTCTATACGTATATACAAGATTTAAAGATCCGTATCGCTAAGGTAGCTGATGGCGAGAACGCCAACGTAAACAGCATCGAGCATAAGGATGATTTGGAAGCCGCCTCCCGTGTAATGCTCTCTCCTGTAAGCGGAGAAGGTAAAAAGCTGAGAGCGGAAATTGATAAGTATCGTATCTGGATGGGCGGCTTTATCGAAGATTCGGCGAAGACTGCCGTATTGGAGGCGAACCTAAGCACGACTCCCCCTCATAAAGCGGGGATCAATACCCGTACTTGGGAAGAGGCCTTGTTCGAGAATATGCCGGTAGCGGCGGCTGTTACCCTGTTAACAAAAATGCAAAGTGACGTTCGCTACGCCGAAGGTGAGGTCTTATCGAACTTATTGAATAGCGTAGACGTTGGCGATTACCGCGTGAACCAGATCACGGCGCAAGTAATACCGGAAAGCCAGATCGTAATGCGAGGAAGCCAGTACAAGGCGAATATCGTATTATCGGCGGTAGACTCTACGAAACGTCCTACGATCTATGTAAACGGAAAAGAATTACCTTACGAGAATAAAGGAGTCTTCACGGTGAATACCGGAGCTGCCGGGACATTCCCGATCAAAGGTTATATCGAGATGCCGAATAGCGACGGCAGCATCATGCGCCGGGATTTCGAGAGCGAGTATTTCGTGACCGAGCCGACAGCTACCGTGGCACCGACATTGATGAACGTATTATATGCCGGTATCGCCAACCCGATGCGTATCGCCGTCCCGGGGGTACCGAGCGGTAATGTGACAGCTACCATGACGAACGGCACATTAACCCGCAGCAAGGATGGTTGGGAAGCCCGCCCGTCTAAAGTAGGAACGGAAGCCGTGATCACGGTAAACGCTCGTATGGCGGATGGCCGGAACATAGAGATGGCAAAGACTACCTTCCGCGTGCGTGCCCTCCCCGATCCCCTACCTTATATCGAGTATAAGGATCAAAACGGTAACGTCCGTAAGTTCAAGGGAGGTATGATCGCCAAACGTAGTTTGGTAGAGGCTGACGGTATTCTGGCCGCTATCGACGATGATTTGCTAAATGTAAAATATACGGTATTACGTTTTGAGCTGACTTTCTTCGACTCCATGGGTAACGCTATCCCGGAAGTGGCCGAAGGAACCAACTTCTCGCAACGTCAGAAAAACTATATCCGCAATTTAAGTAAGGGTAAACGTTTTTATATCACCCGTGTAGTCGCAAAAGGTCCGGACGGTATCGAACGTACCATACCGACTATCGAAGTAATCGTAAATTAAGATTCGCAGTATGAAACATCTGTATTACATAGCCGCTTTGGCCGCCACTTTTTTAACAGCGATGCCTCTTCACGCGCAAGAAGAAGCAGAGAACGATGCTACGCAGCAACAACAAACGCGTCGCCGTTCACCTCAAGCCAGCCGTGGGGAAAGAAACGATAAGAAAGATACCGGTTTACCCGAACTGACCGTACGGGCCCAAGATATGAACGAGCGTTTGACGCAAGAGATCGGGAACGCTCGCTGGATGCGTATTATCTACCGGCAGGTGGACTTGATGAAAGAACAGAACGCTCCGCTTTATTACCCGACCCGCCCGATGAACGGACAGATGAATCTTTTCTCCGTAATCTTCCAGCTTTTAGGTGAGAACAAGATCAAGGCTTATGAGTATCTGGACGGATACGAGGAATTTGACGAAGCCCATTTGATCAACTTCAAGGATTTGCTGGATCGCTTCTACATCCTTTATGAGGAGATACCGGGGAGAGCGGGTGAGGAACCGACTTTCGTAATCAATGAAAGCGATATACCTGCAGCCGACGTACGGTCTTACTATGTAAAAGAAGCATGGTATTTCGACCAGAATAATTCCGCTTTTGATGTCAAGATATTGGCGATTTGCCCGATCCTTACCTCTACAGGTGATATGGGAGAGACAACCATGCCTATGTTCTGGCTGCCTTACGAGAACATACGTCCGTATATCAGCAATTCATACATCATGACGTCTAATATGAATAACGCCATGACTTTTACGATGGATGACTATTTCCGTCGCCGGATGTTCGAGGGGGATATCATCAAGACCCAAAACTTGATGAATCTGCCATTGCAGGCGTATTGCCCGACACCGGATTCCTTAAAGAACGAGCAAGCTCGTATCGAAGGTCAATTAACCGGCTTTGAGAAATCACTCTGGTATCAACCGGATACGACTCAAGTAGCGGTAGACAGCAAAGCCGCGAAGAAAGCAGCCAAGAGAAGTGCCCGGAAAGACAAAGGCTCCACCAAGGAGGCCGCTCCAGAGAAAGCTGCTAAAGTAAAAGCACCGAAAGCAGAGAAATCCGCCCCTGTGCGCAGTGTACGACGCAGAAGATAAAAAGAAGCACATATGCCTGTCATAGAGTAGAATCTATGATAGCTAAGAGAGCCTAATCTATGATAGGAAAGAGAACCTCGTCTCTGCCTTGCCATAGATTAGGCTCTCTTACATATTTCTACTTAGAACCTACCCATGTCCATTTATGCCAAATACCTTCCAACGGCCCATGTTTATGTCTTTCTGCCCACCATTTACAGAAGCGTACTTGCAAGAAGAAAAAGACGATACCGATGAACATACTGACCGTATAACCGCAGTAAGGAGCCAAATTCAAGCCGATCGGGAAATAGATCAACGCACCGAAAAAGGATTGCGACACGTAATTCGTCAAACTCATCTTCCCATACGAGCGCAAGACGGAAGTGAAACGCCTAAAGCCCTCCCATTGGTACAGTAACACGAAAGAGGAGACCAATACAAACGTGAAAGCGAATTTCTGCCACATATCAAGGACGACCCCGGCTGTCTGACGCACGATAGCGCTATCCGCCGTATCCATCAACAATACTTTCAGTTGGTATAAAGGACCGAAAGCAATTGCGGTAATTATCAAAGTCTTTATCCAAAAACGGGAATTCTCCTCCGAGGAGATAAATAGCTTCCTGCGCCCGATCAACATTCCCAGCATAAACAACCCGCAGGTCTGTACATACCGGCCGGCACCAACAGCCCAGAGCAAACTAGCCTTTTGTCCTAACGTCACGTTCTGCCAGATGAAATTCCATAAATCGCCCCGCTTCGTATGCTCCGCCATTTCAGCGTACATCGCTCCTACCCCTAAATTAGGTAATTGATAATCCGGATTAAACAGGCTAGCGATATAATGATACCACTCTACCGGCTGTAATAAAAAGATAACAGCCGTTATCAAGACAGCCTTATCGCTCCATTTACGCACGATAAACAAAACAACGCCCACGATCGCATACAGCAACAGCACATCGCCTGCCGGATAGAAAGCGGCGTTCAGCGTAGCAAAGAGCGTCAGCAACAACATCCGCCAAAGAAAACGGTAACCGAAGTCCTTCCCCTTCGCCTGCTGGTTCGAATACTGTATATAAAAGGTAAAACCAAATAACAAGGCAAAGATAGAATACGATTTCCCGGCAAACAAAGCGAATACCACCGTAAACACGCCTTCATTCAATACGTTCAACCATCCCGGCAGCGTAGCCGGGTCCGGATAGACCGGATAGATAAAATGTTCCACATTATGCACTAATAAGATTGCCAAGACAGCGAAACCACGTAGCGCATCCACCACCTCTACACGAGGCGGCTTAGAGATTGTCGTTTGTTGCATATTATTTATTTGTTATTTGTTGTTTCTGTTAACCATGCTACCTTTTGATCGGATTCATGCGGTTGGCCAATGATATCCGCATAAAGTTCCGGACGACGGGCATTTCGGTAACGATATCCTCCAGCCTGTCTCAATTTCTCAGGGATAGCCGTAGCGATCACGAAATCATCCCCCAGCTTACGGCATTCCGCCAATATATCGCCGAAAGGATCCAGAATCATCGAGCAACCGTTCTTGATCTCATTATAATCACGCCCGATCGGATTGGAGAATACCACATATACCGCATTGTCGTACGCCCTAGCGGGAAGCCATTTCATAAGCCAAGCACGTCCCTTCAGGCCATCGAACTCCTGTCGCAAGGAAGTCGGGTCGTTTGCCCGGTTCTCCCACAACACAGGATCTATCAAACCAGCCCCGGGGCGAGGGGAAGGGGTACACATTGTCACGTGAGGCATGAAAATGATATCCGCCCCTAATAAGGCCGTGGCACGGACATTCTCTATGATATTATTATCGTAGCAAATCAATATGCCACATTTCCATCCCTTGATCTCAAAAACCACATATTGATCGCCCGGCAAGATATTCGGATTAATAAACGGATGCAGCTTGCGGTACTTTGCCTTCAAGCCATTGCTATCCACGCAAACTTGCGCTTTATAGATACGATCCCCATCCCGCTCAAAGAATCCGGCCAGCAACGTGACACCAAACTCTTTGGCGATGGCGATCAAGGCTTGCGTACTCTCCCCCGTGGGGATCGGTTCGGCAATAGCCAACAATTCCTCGCGAGACAAGTCCTTGGCAAACGTATATCCACAAACCGAGCATTCGTGAAAAGCCACTACATCCGCTCCCTCTACCGACGCTTTCCGGCACATCTCCCGGATGACAGAAAGATTATACACTTTATCGTTATCCCGTGTCTCGAACTGCACGGTGGCGATTTTCAATGGTTTCATGATATTTTGATTTAATTGGTTTATATATTTTTCGACTAGATTCGCAAAGATAACAATAATATACTACTTTTGCGGGATAACTTTTTCTACCGATCATGAATATCAGACAAACACGACAAGAAGATCTGGCCGAGGTAATGGCTATGTACGATTATGCACGCAGATTCATGCAAGAACATGGCAACGGCAATCAATGGATCAATGGATATCCTTCCGAGGAATTGATCTCCAACGAGATCAAGGCCAGCCATAGTTTCGTATGCGAAAATGAGCAGGGCGAGTTAGTGGGGACCTTTTGTTACATCGAGGGAATCGACCCTACTTACCTAAAGATCTATGAAGGCGAATGGCTGAACGATGAGCCTTATGCCGTGATCCATCGCATGGCCTCCAACGGTAAGCAAAAGGGGATCTCGACCGAATGTCTAAAATGGGCATTCGCTCATTGCGATAATATCCGTATCGATACACACCGGGATAATATTGTCATGCAAAACTTATTGAAAAAGCATGGCTTCAAGCAATGCGGTATCATTTACATCGCGAATGGTACGGAACGCATCGCTTTCCACAAAATAGTAAACCCAACAAATAAAGAATCATGAAGCATCCTATTGACCTAGAGCATTGGAACCGGAAAGAACATTTCCTGTTTTTCGGTTCTATGGACGACCCTTTCTTTGGGCTGACCACCCAGATAGACGTGACCTCCATCTATAAAGAGGCGAAAGCGGATCATGCCTCTTTTTTCCTCTACTCCTTACATAAGATTATGACAGCCGTTAATGAGGTGGAAGAGTTCCGGTACCGGATCATCGACAACATCCCTGTCTGCTTCGACCGAATCCACGTGGGAACAACGATCGGGCGGGAAGACGGAACATTCGGCTTCGGCTTCATCGAATATACACCGGACAGGCAACTGTTCCTTCAAAACGCACAGAAAGAGATCGAACGTGTGCAAGCTCTCACCGGCCTTTGCAAAGATAGGGAATCAGACCGGCAAGACTTAGTCCGTTTCTCCCCGGTTCCATGGATCGCCTTCACGGAGATGAAACACGCTTCCTCTTTCCGTACAGGTGATTCTGCCACCTGCATCTCCACCGGAAAGCTGATCGAGCAGAACGGGCATCGGATGCTCCCTATCTCCGTAACGGCTCATCATGGCTTGATGGACGGCAGACATGTGTCTATCCTCTTAGATCGTATAGCAGATAAAGATTGATAAAACAGCGAGACACCCCCGACAGTCAGCCCAGTACTCCCGGCGGGAGTACTCCAGTACCACGTAGGAAGTACTTCGGTACTTTCATCAAAGTATTCCAGTACTCCTTACGAAGTACTGGGGCAAGTCTATAGGCTATCCAATCGGGCTTATTTACGTACCCGCAAGAAACGTTTGGTCAGGTACCTGCGGACAGGCTCGTCGTATATCCTCAAACTGATATAAGCCAGCGCAATACTTCCGAGAACCAAGGCCAATGCCTCCGGCCATGCCTCGGCAAATGTAAGGTTCTCCTTCTTCACCCACCCAAAATACAAGTATATAAGAGGGTAATGTACCATATACAAAGGATAAGAGATATCTCCCAAGAATTTACAGATACGGGCGGAATGCTTATCGGTTGTTTTCCCGGAAGCCCCCAGATAAACAAGCATAGGGAATATTAGGATCGCGCATACGGAATCATAGATACCGTTCATCCATAAGGCCTCACCATTACCGACATATGGCATGGAGAGTAAAACGACGATCGCCAAGCTGCATATCCAAAAAGCTCCTTTGACAGGAATGGGCTTAAAAACGCGCGACATTAATAATCCGATAGAGAAAGAAAATAACACACGCAAGAAACCACCGATCAGATTGTATTCTTCCATCGTCCACCCCACACCTAGGTGCCCCGCACCGGAAAAATTGAATATAGCGAACGAAGCCAATCCGATTCCCGCCAAGACAATAAGTGCCGTAAGCGCCTTCGTTGACATCCGACGAATAAACAAAGCATACAAAATATTACCGATATACTCGAAGAACAAAGACCAACTAGGACCATTCAAGGGATACATCTCTCCATTCCCGCGGATCTCAGGCCCGGAGCCGGGTACAGCCGGTATCAAAAAAAGGTTGATAAGCAAAGCTAGCATCACCATGGATATGGAGACCTGCGTACCATCCCACTTCTCACACCCTTGTATACAAAACGCGATAACTCCCAAAACAGCTCCAAGGACA
>ERZ827126.2905-NODE-2905-length-11133-cov-4.039538_pt1 | contig 11133 bp, 12 predicted proteins | sample MGYA00519780_ERZ827126 | MGnify/ENA primary metagenome ERZ827126 (study PRJEB31778, sample SAMEA3449262) | human gut metagenome | biome: human gut; feature: human-associated habitat; material: faeces | place: United Kingdom | collected 2010/2012 ...
ACCACTGGTGTAAATTTTCTCTTTTTGACTAGTCCTATTTATATGCTAACATCATCATTTGTGCCTGAGAACGTGAATTTAATTGCTCGTAATCATGTACGTCCCATGTTTGACTGGCTAAACGTAATGACAAAAAAATATGAAGTCACTATACTTGTCATTATGCATGCTAAAAAGAATGCATCAAGTGGTGGTCGTGATAGACTCGCAGATAGTAGTGATATGTTTGATGTTGTGCGTCAAGTATTGATGGTGGGTGAAACAGATGAAGATGGTATTAAATATGTGTCATCCGAGAAGAACAACTTAACCAAACGGCATAAAACCATTCTATTTGAGCAAGGTGATCATGGTCTACCACGTCTTGTTGGGTTTAGCGACAAAGACGATGATGCTTATTTAAATCTCCGAAGGAATAAATGTATCGAAAAGGGCCCTTCGAAAAAAGATAAAGCAATGGACTTTATATTAAGTGAGTTAAGCTTAATCCAGCCAGATGGTTTAATGGCCGAATCCCTAAACCAGGCAGCATTCAGCAAGAATATATCGCAAAGAACACTGGAAAGAGCGCGAAAAGAATTGATAGACGCTGGAAAGATTAGATACGAGAATTCCTGCAAAGGAAAAGGTAAAGGGAATAAATATGTATACTATTTGAACAAGGAAGGAGCAAAAAAAGATGACAGTTCTTCATGAGAAGCTAAGAGGAAAAGATACAGGATATTGGATAATTCAATGTACCAATCCATTAACACATCAAAGGACTACAATCAGAAGAAATCCTAAAACTGACACGAAATTCAAAACAAAAAGATCAGCGCAAGAATTCGAATTGCAATTTCTTAAATCTTCAATGGATCTAAATATGAAATTTAGTGGCCTATTTGAAGACTATTGTAATTATCTTGAAGTGCATAAATCCGGTAAATCTCTGATTGACATGAAATCAAGATACAATAGATTCTTTGTACATTTAAAAAACAAAAAGATTGTTAATATCCGTGAATCTGATATGAATTTGATTGTACGTGACATGCAATCAAACGGATATCATGCTTCGTACATAAATACAATAATTACTACAATGAAGATACTGATGAACTTTGCAGTAAAAAAGGGATATATCAATAGTAACCCTATCACAAACTATCCAAAGTTGAAAATTGCTAAAACGAATGATGATTTAAAGTTTTGGACTCCAGAACAAATGAAACAAGTTATTGAATCAATTCCTGAAGTGTACAAAAACGCACCAGATGTAAAACAAATACAACATATCATCCGATTTGGTTACTTTACAGGCATGCGATACGGCGAGATTCGAGCACTAAGATGGAAGGATATCGACTTTAATAACAACATTATTAACATCAACAACCATATCTCTAAACATAACACAGAACGTGCGGGGAGAAAGAATGGCGATTATCATCAGCTTGTAATGGATGACGATACAAGAACAGTGCTAATTGAAATTTATGAAAACAACAAAAAACAACCAGAATTCACTAATGACTGTTATGTATTCCATTCAGCAATACGTGGTCCCTACTTCCCTCTCGCAGCCACTACTGGAAACAAGTACATGATGAAGCTTGCTAACGCAAATGGACTAAAACATATTACATTCCACGGATTGAGACATTCACACGCAAGCTATTTAATTAGCATTGTAGGTCTTTCTGAAGCAGAAGTGGCGGATAGATTAGGTGATACTGTAGCCGTAACAAGTAAAACGTACGCGAAGTTTTTTAACCAGGCGCGTGTCAGAGCTGCAAATAAAATCAGTTCTCATAAGTTAGGTTTCTAAAAAAAGGAGAAAAATATGAGTGAAGATAAGGCTGTTGAATTGATCAATGAATGGTTGAACCTTGCTAAAAAAGTGTCGGACATGAACCTCAATCGTATGGAATACGATGAAGAAAGATACGAATATGCTATGGAACGAATGGATGTCATTCGTGAAAAAATACAAAAATATCACGAATAAATGTTAAATAAAAGTTCTTAAGGGTAGTGTAATTTGAAAAACAAAAGGAGAAATAAAATGAACGAAAAAGAAAAAAATGCGATGATTGCTAAAATTGCAAATGCGGCAATTGCAGACAACAACAAACTATGGGAAGCTTGTAGATTACCGTTCCGTTTGGCAGTTGAGGCGATTCGTGCACAAAAAGAATTTCCAATTGTTTCAGATGAGGAAATGATCAAACTAAGTAAAACTATGCTTAAATGCATTGACAGATTTAACGCAAAGATGGAATGGCTTTGCAACGATGAAGATTTTGCAAAAAGCTCCTCTTTTGCAAATGGGTGGTAAGTGACAAATTATTACAGGCAGTGCTATAATTAGAACGCTTGTAGAAAGGCAAGCTCTTGAAGAGCTTCATGAGGTGAATAATCATCAAGAGGGACTTGGCGGTTCTGGTTATTCATCTCGTGAAACTCCGAACCGCCAAACACAAATGAATAAAAAAGAACGTAGAAAATATCCATCTTTACGTTCATTTACTTGGTCTGAAGATCCTGAAAAATCTGAAGGACAATTGCTTGTAGAAAATACTGTTCAAGAATGGTACGACGCTAAACATGCAACATCATCTATTTTTGAAATTGAATTTATAAATTCTTTAGACATAAAACAATGTCCATTCTGTGAATCTAATGATTTTACAAAATATGGCCATAAAAAAGATGGAACACAAAGATATATTTGTAAAGAATGTGGTAAACGCTTTACAGCTTTGACAAATACAATCTTTGATTCAAAAAAAAATCCTATTTCAGAATGGATTGAGTATTTACTGCATTTGTTTGAATTTCATTCTATAAATTCAACAGCCTACGATAATAGAAATTCACCAACGACAGGGAAATATTGGCTGATCAAAACATTCGAAGTTTTAAAAGGAATACAAAACGATGTTGTACTAGACGGTACAGTATATTTGGATGAAACATATTTTACAAAAGTAAGAAGTAAACTAGTAACAAAAGATGGAAAGAAACTAAGAGGAATATCTCGAAATAAAATAGGTGTTGGTGTTGCTTGTAACGAGACAAAATCAATTTTTATAGTTACAGGAACATCTAAACCTTCAAGAAAATCAACGAAAGAAACATACAGTCAGCATATTGCAAGAGGTTCTGTATTAGTTCATGATGACGAACACTCTCATAGCATATTAATTGAAGAATTGGAACTGGAAAGCATAGTATACCCAACGGCAGAAACAAAAGAATTATCAGATAAAGACAATCCTTTATATCCGGTCAATAATCTTCATTTATTATTAAAACAATTTATAAGAAATCATGGAGCTTATGATAGAGAGCACCTCCAAGACTGGTTGAATCTATTTTGGTTCATTATGAATGAGCCAAAGGACAAGTATGATAAGGTATTAAAATTTATTGAAATGGCAGTTTTATCGCCAAAAAAAGTGCGATATCGGGATGCAATGAGCTCTAAACATAGTAAATAAGCGAATGATTACCACCCATTTGCAAAAGAGGAGCTTATCAAAAAAAAGATGAAATATAATAAGAACATCCTTACTGTGGAAGAACAAACGATAATTAATCAATCAGTAAAAGATGCAGAAAATGAATTGAATAAATGGTTTGAAACTTAATATACAGTTATATGTAGCATTTATTTGAAACAGAAAAATTCTAGTTCATCAAATTAAAAATTTAAAGCGAATTAAGGACAAGACGATAGTCATGATTAGTACGAATGGCAGGGGAAACCCTGCTTTTATTTTGGTTATTTTATTAGTTTTAATAATAGTCCAATTTAAATTTTATATATTATTTTTTATTGATGAAATATTCACATTTCGTAATATTTCTTATTTAATACTGTAAGCGTTTCACGTATAATAGATACTAAGCGAGGACATTTTATGCAAATAAGTTATAATAAGCTATTTAAATTATTAATTGATAAAGGCATGAAAAAAACAAATTTGGCTAAAGAAGCTAAGTTAACACCAGCTACACTTGCAAAACTTTCTAAACAGGAAACGGTATCTATGGATACGTTGATACGTATTTGTGATTGTTTGGATTGTACATTTGATGATGTAGTGGAATTGATTAAAGATTAATTAAGGGTTCGGAGGTGTAACATGAAAGGGACTGATGAAATACGTACATATTCATTTGATAATGATGGTTTAAATGAATTAAAGAATTATGAATATGGTAAAAACTGGCCTGTTGTTTATCTGATTCATAATAATCAAGATTTATATATTGGAGAAACAACAAGTGCTGAGGTTCGAATGAGTCAACATCTAAGTAACAATGAAAAGAATTACTTGGAAGAAATCGCAATTGTATTTGATCATAAATTTAATAAATCTGTTATTTTGGATTATGAACAAAGACTGATTAAATATTGTTCTGTAGATAATAGATTTCAAAATATTCTTAATAAAAATAAGGGTCAACAAGCCATACATGATTATTATAATCGCGATGAGTATCGTAGTGATTTTGAAAGATTATGGAATAGTTTAAAAAGTATGGGTCTTGCTGATCACACGTTGCATAAAATTGAAAATGAAAATATCTTTAAGTTTTCTCCATACAACTGTTTGACTGGTGAACAAAATGAAGTTGGAACAGATATTATTATGGATATTATTGATACATTTACTAATGATAAAATGGGTGTCAGTTTGGTGAATGGTTGTGCAGGGACTGGTAAAACAGTTGTCGCAATTAGTGTCATAAATTCTCTAATGAATACATTGGATATTGAAGAGGATAGTGTTGGAGAATTTGATGATGATATTGATAAACAAAAAGTAGCTGCTTTAAAAGAATTGAAAGATTATATTCTTAAAAAGAGAAATGGCAAGCCTTTTAAAATTGGATTTGTATTACCAATGCCTGGTTTTAGAAGAACAATTTCAAATGTTTTTAAACAATGTGGCAATGGTTTAGTTAAAGACATGGTTATTGGACCTTGCGATGTGGTTAAGGAAGATTATGACATACTATTTGTAGATGAATCACATAGGTTAAGTAAAAGAAAGAATTTAACTGGATATAAATCCTTTGATGATACATCCAGACAATTAGGTTTAGATCCAAATAAAACAAATCAGTTAGAATGGGTGCTTAATTGTGCAAAACATGTTGTTTTATTTTATGATCAATATCAGGCAGTAAAATCATCAGACTTAACTGCAAGTGAGTATCAAGAGACTTTAAATAAGTATTCGGTTAATTTAAAGTATCATGAATTAAAAACACAGATGCGATGTAAGGGTGGTGCACCATATATTGAATATGTTAAGGCAATTATGAATTGTACTAGCACGAAGTTTAAAACAATTGAAAATTATGATTTCTTATTGTTTGATGATGCTAATAAATTAATTGAAGAAATAAGAAATAAAGATGATCAATATACTTTGTGCAAAACAGTAGCTGGTTTTTCGTGGGATTGGAAAACAAAGCCAAGTAAAAGGCCTAAAGATGATTTGGATACCTATCTGTCTTTGATGGAAAAAGGTGAATATGATATTTCATTTGGCAATCAACATTATATATGGAATCTATGTAATGAAGATTGGATTACACGAAAAGATTCACATTATACTATCGGATGTATTCATACTACTCAAGGATATGATATGAATTATGTAGGTGTAATCTTTGGAAAAGAAATAGATTATGATCCTGTATGTAATTCGATTGTCATAGATTTAAATGAATATAGAGATAAAAAAGTTAAAGCAGGTATGGGTGAGGCTGAATTAAAAAAATTGATTATAAATACATATACAACCATCTTAGCTAGAGGTATTAAGGGTTGTTATGTATATGCGTGCAATAAAAATCTTCAGAATTATTTAAAAAAATTTATTGCGGCTGCGAATGATTATACTTTGAAATAATAAATGTTTATTGCAAAAACTCTATTTATTAGTGCAACAGCTAAAGACTATATTACTCAATATCAAGACTTACAGAGGATTGGAATGACAAGTACATTATCACTTCCAACATTAATTGCATTATGTTCTATAGCTATTCAAAAACCAACCGTAAGTTCATTAGCTATACTTGGTGAAATTAGTGTAAGTGGTACTGTATCAAAGGTAGAAAACCTGGCAAATACTTTACAAGTATGTTTGGATTCTGGTGCAAAGAAAGTGTTATTACCAATCACTTCAGCGGTAGATTTAGGTAGTGTACCACCAGAACTAGTTGGTTGCTTTAACTTGATATTTTCTAACAATGCAGAGGACGCAGTGTTTAAATCGTTAGGGGTGGAATAAAATGGACAGACTAAAATCAATAACAATTAAAGGATTTAAGAAATTTCAATCGTTTAATATGAATTTTAATGAACATTTAAATATATTAGTTGGAGAAAATGAATCAGGAAAAAGTACTCTTCTTGAAGCAATAAAAGTTGTATTAAATCAGCAATATCGTACGACTGATAAATCGATTTTGGCAGAGTTATTCAATCGTGATGATATTAAAAAATTTCAATTAAATCCATCTATAAAAACTCTTCCATTTATTCAGATAAATTTAAAGTTGGAATTGGATAGTAAACATAAAAATACAGAATTTTTTTATGGGCAGTTAGATAAGAATACTGAAGGATTTGGCATTGTATTTGATTGTAAATTCGATGAAGAGCTAGGATATGGCCTAGAAAGTGAAATCGAAGCAGGAAAAGTTCCATACGAGTATTATTCTTTATCTTGGAAAACATATGCAGGTAATACTTACCAAACAATTAAACGTCCATTCGGATTTTTATTTATCGATACTTCAAACGTAGATACTCACTCATCGTTTAATTATTATAATAAAACCCTCTTTATTAACAGCTATGATGATTCTATGCGAACTGCTGCAAAAACAGCTTTAGAGATGGACTTAAGAACGCACTTGCTCAATTAAATCTTTCACCTATTAATGAAAATAAAGTATTTGGAATTGATCATAAAAAAGTTATTAACTATTGGGGAAGCGTTGATTTATATGATTCCATCAAATACAGGTCGTATTATAGATGTGAATAATTTTACACCTAAAGTTGGAGGAGCACCTCTAAATGTCTGTGGGGCCTATACAAAATTAGGCGGTTCAAGCAATATAATCACGATGCTTGGTAAAGATCCATTTGGAGATAAGATTGTTAATGAATTAATAGGATTTGGAATAAATACAGACTATGTGAAGCGTACGAATGCTGCAAATACTTCACTTGCATTTGTTGCATTAGATGAAAATGCCAATCGAGAATTTTCTTTCTATAGAAATATGGGTGCTGATATGTTGATGTCTGAAGATGATGTTGATAAAAATTGGTTTATGGATGCATATGCTTTACATTTCTGCTCTGTTTCATTAGGAAATTTTCCAATGCGAAAGGCATATAATAAGGCAATTAAATATGCCAAAGAAAATGGATTGATTGTTTCATTTGATCCTAATGTGAGATTGCCATTATTTGATGATCATGAATATTTAAAAAATGTAATACATGAATATATTCAGTATGCAGATATTTTGAAAATTAGTGATGAAGAAGTTGAATTTATTTTTGGAAACAAAGATATTGAAGAAAATCTAGATTATATATTTGATCAAGGTGTCAAATTGTTAGTTTTTACTTCAGGAAAAGATGGAGCCGTAGCATACACAAAAAATGTGGTTGCAAACTCAAAAGGAATTAAAGTGAATGCAGTAGATACAACAGGTGCAGGAGATGGTTTTATTGGTTGTTTGTTGTATCAAATGGCAAAAGAAAATGTGGATTTAGAACAAATAAATATTTTAACAGAAGAACAATTAAAAACGTATTTAGATTTATCTAATAAATTTTGCTCTATTTCAGTAACAAAAGAAGGAGCCATTGCACGTTATCCGACAATGGAAGAATTAAGATAACTTATATATAGGAATCAGTATGAATAAAATGCTGATTCTTTTTTATTTAAAAGTCAAGATAAATCTATCTAATTCGATGAAAATAATACGATTTAGATAAGATAGGATTATTCGCAACAACATGCTTGGAGTTAATAATGTTTTCACATTGGACATTTATAATAAGAATTGGCTACTGGATGTAGTAACGGTGAACCCTCTGAATTAAAAGGATGATTTCTTGAGTTCTCGATGATTCCGATTATGTAGGAGGACGTGTTTTATGTATATTTATCTGTACATTGATGTTGCCATGACTATCTTGGCTTTAGTTGAATTGCTAAAAATCGCATTGATTATTATAGAAAAATGCAAAAGACACTAGTTCACCCTCTCCAATGGATTACTAGTGTCTTTATACTAAAATAATTCAGAGGAACCACTGTATCCAGTGGTCTTTCTGTATGATTATTAAACAATTGATATATATAAAAGTCAAGGCTAACTTTATCTAAAATAAGTCGTTTTAGATAAAATAGGAACAAAAGAAATTGTAACCGGATGTAGTAACGGCTACCCTTGGAATAAAAAGGATAACATCTTGAATTCTCAAAGATTCTGATTTTGTACAAGGACGTGTTCTATGTATATTTATCTGTACATTGATGTTGCTTTTGTGTTTAATGGCTTTAGTTGAATTGTTAAAAATCGCATTGATTATTATAGAAAAATGTAAAAGACACTAGTTCACCCTCTCCAATGGATTACTAGTGTCTATACATTAGAATAATTCAGAGGAACCACTGTATCCAGTCGTCTTTCTGTATTTGTATTATAGTTGTTAAATTGATTTCATGCAAATGAATGGATTATGTTGTAATAATCATCTGGATGTATGGGTTGTTTTGATAAGCTTGCATACACCATCGCTTAATAGTTCGATATTTTCTTCATTGAAAATTATATCTCTAGAAGTATGTATTCGATCAAGATAATAGAACAAACAAATTATTAGGCACAATTAAATTGGGAAATGGTAAGACCGCCTGTGTATCATAGTGAGCTGTACAAAATATCTTAGCTTTCTCTATATTACCGATAATTATATTATTATTTATCCCTTTATGTTGAATACTAGGGCAATACCCATATTGATTAAGTTCATGAATTATATATTTACGAAATTCCTCTTTTTGTTTTTTTGTTTTTCGAACTTGAAAGTGATCAAGAATTCTGCGACTCGTTTCATTCATTCTTATTTCTCCCTTAGTTGTATATATTATATCATAATGTGAATGGTTTTCGTTTTTTTATAAAATGTACTTCGAAAAAGTCAAGACGAATCTATCTAATTTGATGAAAATAAGGCGATTTAGACAAGATAGGATCATTCTCAACAAAATGCTTGGAGTTAATAATGTTTTCACATTGAGTCTTTATAATAGGAATTGACTACTGGATGTAGTAATGGTGAACCCTCTGAATTAAAAGGATGATATCTTGAGTTCTTGAAGATTCCGATTTTGTAGGAGGACGTGTTCTATGTATATTTATCTGTACATTGATGTTGCCATGAGTATATTGGCTTTAGTTGAATTACTAAAAATTACATTATTGATTATAGAAAAATGTAAAAGACACTAGTTCACCAAACGCAAAGGATTAAACTAGTGTCTTTACATTAGAAAAATACAGAAAAACCACTGTATCCAGTGGTTTTTCTATTTGGCTTTATGCAAGAATATATTTTTTTAAATTCGTGACTTAATTTCATAAACATTTCATAAATGATGAAAGAATGTTTTTGGATAAGGAGTTGGTTTTTTTGATACATAATGCTTATGCATATATCACGAGAAAGAAAGTAAAAACGAGTATCTTGTTTTTGATACTTATGATTATTCTTCTAAGTCTTTATGGATGCTTGAGTATACTTTCATCCAATTTACGAATGGAAAACCTTTAAATGAGGTGAGTCTGAGTTCGATTGTAGTACAAAAAAAAAGATGGTTCTGAATTTGAAAACCAGTATTTTAATAATTCTGTATATGAATATGATTTTGTTTCTAAGCTAGAAGATGCTAAGGCAGTTTCTATTAAGCAGGGTGTAACACTGGATTCTTTACCTGAAGAATATAAGAATGTAGTTTCAGTAGTTGGAACAAATAACACTTCAAAAAGATGTTTTCTTTCGTAGTGGAGTATTTACTTTAATTTCAGGAAAAAATATTAATTCTAAGGATAGAAACTCTATTCTTATTCATTTGAATCTAGCTAAAAAGAATCATTTAAAAGTAGGGGGCACAATATGTTTGAATTCTCATACTTTTACAATCAAGTGAATATGTTGTGTCTAAAGATACGAATGCCTATAAATCGTCTTTAGAATCTATACAAAGTATGAAGCACATGATTCAGATTCTATCTTGTTCTATCATTGTGTGTGGACTTGTTGTCTTATCTTTGGTATTGGTTCTAGGGTTAAGAGATCGCATACATGAAATGGGTGTCTTGTTGTCTATAGGAAAAAGTAAGATGGAAATCATTGTTCAATTTATATTAGAACTTGTATTTATATCCTTTCCATCAGGAATCATTCTATGTGCTTTTAGTGTAATTAAACATAATACGTTATGCTTCATATTAAGTCATGGCTTGTTGATGAGTATTATTATCGTTTCTGTACTAATGGCGAATCTTATGATCATGATCAAAAAGCCAAGCTAAAAATCTAAGTCTACAACTTCTTCCTTACTCCTTAATTATATCCCTATGCTTTTCAGCTATTGTCTCTTTAGTGTATGCCAAATCCATTAAAAATCATGTAGTTGAAATCAAAAGTGTAACCAATCAAATGATGGCATTAGATAAGAAGGCTCGTCTAGAAACTGATTCGAGTTATGAAATTGGGCAGTTGAAGGCACAAATTAATGATTTGTATGAAACACACTTCTTGATTCGATTTCCAATCTTGAATTTAAAAATAAAGAGATTCTAAGATTAGAGAAAATAAAATACAATTTCTTTAAAGGGCCAGCCACGAATTAAAAACGCCTATGCAAGTCTTAAAATCATCTTAGAAAAAATGAAATACAATGTGGGAAAATATAAAAATAGAGATGTTTATATTGATGAATGTATTGATTTAGTTGATCATTTAACTAAGAATTGATGTTAGCATATAAATAGGACTAGTCAAAAAGAGAAAATTTACACCAGTGG
>ERZ827126.2923-NODE-2923-length-11055-cov-4.683091_pt1 | contig 11055 bp, 16 predicted proteins | sample MGYA00519780_ERZ827126 | MGnify/ENA primary metagenome ERZ827126 (study PRJEB31778, sample SAMEA3449262) | human gut metagenome | biome: human gut; feature: human-associated habitat; material: faeces | place: United Kingdom | collected 2010/2012 ...
CTTGCTCATGACATAGGCGCTGGGGGTCGTAGTACTGCCCAGCATGATGAGCAGCGCAACGAGTTCTTCATCCCGGAAGCCGAGCGCTACTGCACAGGGCAGAAACACCGCCGCCAGACCGACCGTCTTGATGAAGGCCGCCGCGACCGTAGGGCCGAGCTTTTGGATGGCCTTTGTGCCCTCAAACGATGCGCCGATCGACAAAAGCGACAGCGGCGTGGTGAGGGACGCAAGGCTGCTCATGGTCTTGGTGACCATCTGGGGCAGCGTGAAGGGCAGCAGCGCATAGACTGTGCCAAAAATGATACCCAGCAGAATCGGGTTGGTGGCAACCCCGCGCAGCAGCTGCCCTGCATTCGGTGTGCTGCGCTGCAAGGGGGATTCCATCATTAAGATAAGCACGGCAAAAATGTTGAACAGCGGCACGCTGCCCAGGATCATCAGCGGGGCCATGCCCGCATTGCCGTAGATATTCTGGATAAACGCCACGCCCAGCACGGCGGCGCTGCTGCGGTAGCCCGCCTGCACAAACTCCCCTACCAGAGCTTTGTCCTTCAGGAAGCGCTTAGCCCCTGCCCAGACGGCCAGAATGCCGACAAGCGTAGCCGCAAAGCAAAACAGCACAAATCTGGGCTGGAAATCATGCAGGATATCCACACTGCCCATGTCGAGAAACAGCATGACAGGCAGCGTGACCTTAAAGCAAAGCTTATCCGCCGCCTTGCAGAATGCAGGCGGCAAAAAGCCTGTCTGCCCCAGCAGATACCCCACCACCATGACAAAGAACACCGGCATGGTGGCATTCAGACTAAACAGCAGGTTTTGCATTGCGGCACCCCTCATTTCTTTATAAAAACAAAAAAGAAAAGTCCTACAGCGAAAAACTGTAGGACTTTTCTTGGTGCGGAAGATGGGACTTGAACCAAAATTGCTTCGATTTACCGTTGAAATCTTCTGCACGAAAGCTATAACTGCCGTGTTTTCGCTGTACTAAATCTCATGGATAAAATATAAAACTTGCCTATAAGAATCAAAAGTGTGTTCAAATATGTGTTCAGATTACGCCTGCTTCAGCACCCGCAAGAACACGCTGTTGACGGCCTGCGCGGTGTTCTCCGCATCCCCTGTCAAAGCATGACCGTACACGCCGAACGTGTCCATGTCGGCGCTATGGCCTACAAGCGGCTTGACCTCTCCTGCTGGTAAGGTCTTTACCACGCTTACAAAGGTGTGGCGCAGCTCGTATGGGCTGACTGCCTGTAATTCATTGACACGGCAGTAAATGCGCCAGCGGTAATAATAGAACTGCTCTGACTTGATGCAGAATACAGATTCTTCATCTCCTGTGAGATTGCGTTGATCGTCCAGCACGTGCCTTGCCACATCGGACATGACAAACGAGCGGACGGCGTTCTCATTCTTGCCGTGTGTCTCTTCATCATCTACATTGATGGAGCGGGAAAGGTAGACCATGTTGCCGTGTATATCAGCCCAGCGCAGCCCTACAAGCTCACCGGGGCGCAAGCCTGTAAGAACCTGGAAGCGGTAAGCGTTTATGAACTGATCGCGGACAACAGCACCTTTATAGGTCGTAGTATCTGTGTTAAACAGCTTTACCATGTCAGTAGGTTGCAGCACCTTTTTGCCCTTGAAGCGTGCGCCTGCCGGAATCGTCAAGTCTTCGGGCATATAGGTAGACAGCTTTGCCTTGCGGCAGTATTTGCAGAATGACCGCATATCAGCAGCGAGAAGCATAAGCGTTTTCTTGCTCTTGCCTGCCACATGGGCGTTGTTTATGACCGTCTGTAAATCCTGATCTGTAATAGCATTGATGCGTTTCTTGCCCAGCACAGGCAGCACCCAGCAGCGCCAACGGCTCTCTAAGGGGCGGTAGTTCGTGCTGCTGGTAGTTATCTCGACATTATGCAGCCATGCTTTGCAGACATCCTCAACGCGCCCGGCGCGGGCAGCTATGCCATCATCTAACCATGCATCGGCTTTTGCGTTTGCCTCCCGCTGACCTGTGCGCCCCGGTTTGCTGCTGTAAAACTGCTTGCGCACACCGTCTTTCTGTACACTGACCCGCCAGCGCTGTGTTGACTCTACCCACTGTGCTGTGTTTGTTCTTTTGCCCATAATACACCACCTTCCCGCCGTCTGTGATAATGCAGACGGCTTTTATTATGCCTGTCAGCCCGCGAGAGAGGGGCTATAACGGGCTTAACGTTGCAGACGCATAATTTCATTAAAAACGCGAAAAAGCGGTAAATAGCGGTTATTCTTCTGGCGTATCCTTGCGCTTATAGCGTGGAATCTCGGTCAATTCATGGACACGCTCAACGGCTACTTGCTGGCCTTCAAGAGAAAGCGCCTTGTAATCTTCAACTAGACTTTCAAACAATGCTATTTCTCGATGGCGGGCCTCTATTTCTTTAGGCGTTAGTTTTTTCTCCTGACCACTGTACAATTCCCTAGCCACAATATTCCCCCTAAGCATATGCACACGAGTCGTGTCACTATCAGAGGTAAAAAGGGCTTGCTCCTCTGGGTTGTCAGTAAGCAGTATTGAATAATGCACACCTAGTGCATCTGCAATCTTTTGTAATGTCGCGAATGTAGGAGATCTCTTTCCTGCCTCATAAAGGCGAAGACTATTTACAGAAATTCCAGCATTTTTTGCAAGTTCTATCTGCGATATCTTTTTTGATTTTCGAATTTGAACAATGCGTTTATTTATTGTGTTGTCAATTTCTTTTGCTTCAGATTGCGTGGTTGCAAGCATCTTATTTACATAGTCACTACCATATAAAGCTGTTACAAATTCCATATCTTCTTTCTGCATTTGCTCGGCTTCTTCTTGCGAAAGAACTAAACTATTAGTGTCCATAGAATCCCCCCATATAATGGCTAATTATATATATAACTTTAACATATAACCACAAAAATAGCAATGCTCTATTGACAATAACCACCATAGTGGTTATAATTGTTGATATAAAGAACCACAATCGTGGTTATCGAAGAAAGGAAGTGATTTAATGATGCATATTTCAAGTGAACAGCTATTCCTCTCAATGGCCCGGACGTGTTGCACGATGAAGAAACTGTCTGCCCTAAGTGGCGTTTCAGTTCAAACCTTGCGCAATATCAAAGCTGGAAAAGCGATTTTTCCCGAAACTGCGGGAAAAATCGCCCGCGCCCTGGGCGTGGACGTGACAGACCTGTTAGGAACCAAAGGAGAGTAAACCATGCGACAGAAATTTTTCAATCTTCGGGTCAAGTTCATGGAGCATGACATGACCCAAGAGGAGGCCGCCAAGATTGCGGGAATCAGCCCAAGCGCAATGGTCAACCGTATGTCTGGCCGCTATCCGTTCGATGCGTGGGAGATGCAGCGGCTCGCAAAGGCGCTGGACATTGCCCCGACTGACTACGGTAAGTATTTCTTTCCGGGGGTGAGTGCTTGACCAAAAAGGAACGCGAACAAAAGGCAGAGGGTTTCCCGGCTTTCCTTGCAAACTTTACCGCCGACAATGTATTATCCGACACTGCATTTACCGCAACATTCAACGCATCAGACGCATTCGAGCTGCAAGGCAGAATCCGAATGCACAAACAGGCGGCGATTGAGCGCGGCATTTCTGGCCGGGAATATGAACGGATGCTCAAGGCCTACGAGAAAACCCGCAACGCTAAAGCAGCGGGAAGTATCCCAAGCTGGCTCACGAAAGACGGGCTTGACGAGCGGTTGTTTCTGGACGAGTTCAACAGCTGCAAGGGCTATCGCTGCATCAATGGGCGGCTGTATCTGGCAAGTCAAGGCTATGTGCCGGACGATGAAGTTGCCGCTGAAATCCAGCGAGTGCTTGAAACAGCATTAACTACCCAACTTCAGCGCAAAACGCGGGAACTGTTGGGAGCCTTAAAGAACCGTTGTCAGATGAACCCGCCACCAGCAGAGCCGGACAAGGTGTATTTCCGTTTCGGGTACTACGACCTAACCGACAATACCTATCATCCCGAAATGGGCGGCTTTACGTTCTACCGTCTGAGCGTAGACTATCAGCCTGACCCGCAGCCCCCTGTGAAGTGGTTCAAGTATCTTGATGATCTGCTTGACCATGAAGATGTCATGACTTTCCAAGAATTTTGCGGCTATGCGATGATACCCACCACGAGAGCGCAAAAGATGCTGTTTATCATCGGCAATGGCGGCGAGGGAAAGAGCGTTGCAGGGCAAGTGCTAATGTCAATTTTCGGCGCTGCTGCTACTTCCGGCAGGTTACACGATCTGGAAGAACGCTTCGGTCTTGCCGGGCTGGAGGGCAAACTCTTATTCATCGACGACGACCTGCCTACCGCAGCGCTGAAAGAGAGTGCATCCGTCAAAAAGGTTGTAACCACGAATACCCCGATTTTGATTGAGCGCAAAGGGCGTGACCAATACCCGGCACAGCTGTATTGCAGGATTCTATGCTTCGGGAATCAGTTGACCGACTCGCTGTATGACCATAGCAACGGCGCTTTTCGGCGGCGGTTGATTCTGACCACCAAAGGGCGAGACCCCGACCGGGAGGACGACCCCCAGCTTGCAGAAAAAATCATTGAGGACGAGCTGCCGGGTGTGACCCGCTGGATGCTGGACGGCTTGAAGCGCCTAAAGCGGAACAGCTGGAAGTTTACCACCAGCGAAAAGCAGCGGATGCAAGAACAGCGTTATCGAGAGGATAGCTTCAACCTGCTTGCGTTCTTAAAGGACGCCGACTGGGTAACCTTTGACCGTAACGGCAGTGTTACAAGCCGGGAACTGTATGCAGGCTACCAGCAATGGTGCAGCGTCAACGGTGAAGAACCACTTGCACAACGTACCGTGTCTAACTATCTAAAAAGCAATGCTAAGCAGCTGAATATAAGGGCGTCCGAACACATGGTTGACAGAACTGGTATTCGGGCAAGAGGGTATAGAGGAATCAGCCTCCGAGACCTTATTCCTATTGCAATATAGCACGCTTCGCACGGATAACTGCACAGATGAGAACCTTGAAAAACATTATAACTACGCCTTTTGCACAGATGCACACTTAAATAGACAGTGTTTGTTATTTGTATATAAATAATAAATGTAAAAAAGAAAAAAATAATTATATATAAAGGAACAAGTTGCAATTTTATGTGTGCATGTGTGCCGCACCAACAATTCAAGAAAGGAAACAACGATACTATGGAAAATATGAAAATTTGTCCCGTTATGCGCGGCACGTTTTGCCAGCGCGGAAACTGTGCCTGCTGGCACATTGACCATTGCGGTCTGATTCACGACGACGGTCTGATTGCCGACCGCATTTCTTCCCAAACCCGCCTGTTCGGCGTTCTCATCGGTCACGGCATCCGCCGCGCTATGGGCGAAGAAACCGCAGAGGACACCAAGGAACTGGAGGACATGGATCAGCTGATTGAGGATATGTCTTGATGAAATTCTGGACGTGTCCGCGATGCGGCGCGAACCTTGACCCCGGCGAACGTTGCGACTGCAAAACAGAAAAGCCGCCCAGAGTGTTGCAGCACTCACAGGCGGCGGGCGGTAAACAGCTTTTGCACGGCAGTTATACCGCCTCTAGCTTATCAGATTCGGAGGAAAAGTACAATGGATTATGCAAAAATCATGAAATTTTTAACCAGCAAGGGCGAGGAACAAGAAAAAGCCCTTGACGAACTGAACCCGGAGGAAGTGGAATTCGTCCTTGACAGGTGTAGGGCAGCCCTTGCCCGTCGCCAAGCGGCAAAGAACGGGGGTGCTTGCAATGATTGATAAAGAATCGGGAACCATTGAAAGCTTAGTATCCATGCTGCTGACCTTTTCCCCTGAGCAAATGGCCGAGTTTGTGGCAGGTGCACGGGAAATCATAGCCCAGTATAAGTAACTATAAGGCTGTGCTATCAGGCCATACGGGCGCTTTTGAAAGGAATATGACCCCATGAAGAACTTTAATCGAACCGCGTATATAGTGGCCCTCAACGGCTTGCTGACCGCCGCCACCGATGAACAGCTAGACCACTTGTGGGGCATCGCTGTCAAGTTGATTCTTGAGCAGGGAGATCGTGCCAATGAAGATTAAGCTGACCTATACCGAAGCAGAACACAGCACTTTTGAGCGCATCCGTGCCGAGCTGCTACAAAATCTGCCCAATGTACGGCAGCACAGCAGCACCGCACCGGGCGGCATTCATGTATTCTACTTAACCACTTGCAAAAAGTAACGTTTTGTGGTATAATATTATAAACAAGAGTACCGCCGAAAGGTAAAGCTACACAGGCTCAGGGAAACGTTTACCGTTTCTTTGGGCCTGTTTTTTTGTGCATGGGCGCAGCCTCCGGCGCATCTCCTTTGCAGGCTGTTTCTGGCGGTAAACGTTTCCCTGTACCTATGTGGAAGCCCACAGCGGTACAAATACGCTTACGGCAGCGGTAAAGCCGGAAAGGAACCCCTATATGGAAAATACTAATATCAACGAAACGCAGACCACCAACGCCACCCAGACGGAATCTGGGGAAAAGCTCTTTACCCAAGAGCAGGTCAATCAGATTGTGAGCGAACGGCTCGCACGAGAGCGCAGCAAGGCCGCAACAGAGCAGGCTACCACCGACAGGGAAAAAGCCCTTGACGCACGGGAACAGGCTCTGAAATGCCGTGAGCTTGTGGCAGGCGATAAGAAATACCCTGCCAAGCTGCTGGACGTGCTGGACACTGCCAGCTTTGATAGCTTCAAAGCACAGGCGGACAAACTGCTGGAAGCGTTCCCCCACATGGGCGATACCTTCACGGTCAAGGGTGCAAACACTGCGACCCCACCGTTCACTAAAAGCGAACCGGACGAAAACGAGCTGATCAGAAAAGCGTTTCTCAAAAAATAACCGAAAGGACGCTTTATAATGGCGATTACTCTTACCGAAAAATTTGCACCGTACACCGATGAACAGTTCAAGAACGAAAGCAAGCGCAGCCTTGTGACCAATCAGGATTTCGACTGGACGGGCGCACATACCATTAAGGTTTACAAGATTCAGACCTCCGAGATGCAGGATTATGGCCGCACTGGCCCGGCAGGCGATAATTTCAGCCGCTACGGTTCTATTGCCGATCTGAACGCCAGCACCGAGGAGCTTGCCCTGAAGAAAGACCGCAGCTTTATTTTTAACGTGGATAAGCTGGACGCTGACGAGACCCAGCAGCAGGTTGAAGCCGCTACCGCACTGGCCCGCCAGAATCGTGAGGTCGTTATCCCGGAGGTTGACAGCTACACCTACGGCGTTATGTGTACTGGCGCAGGCACCAAGCCCGCCGCAAAGGCCCTTACCGCCGAAAGCATTTACAGCGATATTCTGGCAGCGTCTGCCGCGCTAGATGATGCAGAGGTTCCGGAAACTGACCGCGTGCTAATCGTGACCCCTGCCACCTATCAGCTTATGAAGCAGAGCGAGAGCATCGTTCTCAACTGTGACGTGGGCGAGGAGATGCGCCAGAAAGGCGTTATTGCGAACATTGACGGCATGAACGTGCAGAAAGTGCCTGCAAACCGTCTGCCCGCCAAGTTTGGCTTTATGGTTGCCCATCCCTCTGCCACCGTTGCCCCGACCAAGCTGGAAGACTTCAACGTCCACAACGACACGATCTACAGCAGCGGTGCGGTTGTGACTGGCCGCATCTGCTATGATGCTTTTGTTCTGGACAACAAGAAAAAGGGCATCTACTATCAGGCAACGACCTAAAAGACTTCCACAGCGGCGCGGGCTACGGCTTGCGCCGTTCTTTTGTATGAGGTGATTATATGACCCCTAAAAAAGAAAAAGCCCTTGCAGCGCTTCTCACGTCCCCCACAGTAAAGGCGGCAGCACAAGAAACAGGCGTGGGAAGCCGCACAATGCGGCTCTATCTGAAAGACCCGGAATTTTTGGCAGAATACAAGAGGCGCTGTTCTTCACTGCTGGAGGACGCCACGAACAAAGCAAAAGCAGCCCTGCCGCCTGCTATTGAACGCCTTTCCTCTATTGTTATGGACGATGCGCAGCCGACACAGTATCAGATTGCGGCGTGCCGTGCATTGTGCGAATACAGCTTGAGGATGACCGAAGTTGTAGACTACGAACAGCGCTTGCAGGCGCTTGAAGATGAAATGAGGCGGTAATATGAAGGTATTGAACAAAGCAAGGCTGGATGCGCTGGAACGGGCATTGAAAAGCAAAGATGGCGTCCTTGTGGTTGAACAGGTCGAGGGCGGTTATGAATTGCCCAGCGGGGAGATCGTGAACGACCTTGCACCGCTGCATAAGCGCTATGCTGTCATTATTGTGGACGATGTAGAATACCGCCTTGCCCACCCGGAAGAATGGACGGACTTTGAGCGTTTTTGTCAGGAAGAAAACAGACGATTAAACCCGCAAATGTACCAATAAACAAAAAGACACGCCACGGCTCTTACAGGGCTTGCGCGGCGTGTCGAAATATGGTATTGTAAATATGCCGCTTCGGCGGCAAGGCGCTGCACAACACGGCAGGCGGTTGGCCACACTTCCCGAGAGGGGGTGAAGCCAATGCGTATTACGATTCATGTCGGCATCTTCACGGTGACGATTATCGTCAAAAAACGCAAGAACCGCCACCCTGCACGGTGACGGTTCTTAGATGAACCCATAATCCAAAAGGGCTAACCGCTTGTCGCAGCGCCTTTTCTATATTCATTATATCTGGCCCCGGCAGGACTGTCAAGCCTGTTTTGGGGGCTTTTTATGTATATTTTCGGCTTATAAAATGCAATATGTGTTCAAAAGTGTGTTCACGAAAAGCAAAAGAGCGCAAGAACCAACGTTCCTACGCTCTTTCTTTTGGTGCGGAAGATGGGACTTGAACCCACACGTCATAGACACACGCACCTCAAACGTGCCTGTCTGCCGATTCCAGCACTTCCGCTCAAATCGCATTGACTGCGAGAGATATAATACCACAATCCGCACCCAAAAGTCAAGCCTTCTGCGAAAGTTTTATTCACGAATTGCCAAAAAACGCCCTGCGCCCCCGGAGGTTTCCTTCCGGGGGCGCAGGGCTGTTTATGAAGAGAAAAGAAAATGGCAAATCAGGCGCGGTAGCTTTCGGGCAGCTGGTCAAGGGTCTGCCACTTCTCCATGGCAGCCTCCAGCGTCATACCGTTTGCAACGGCATCGCGGCGGCAGGCGTTGACAGCCTGAATCTCCTTCATCTTCTCACCGGTCAGGGCGTAGCCCTTCATGGCGATGAGGGTGGCCGCCCAGGCGACCATCGGGATGACGCAGAACAGCACGATGACAACGACATTCATGCCCGGCGTGTAGGGGTCATACTGGGTAGGCAGGTTGTTCAGGCCGATGAAGGTCACAGCGATGCCGACGACCGTGGCAGCCAGACTGGACACCAGCTTATCGACAAGGCTGAACAGCGTACCCATGATGCCGGGGATATACTTGCCGGAGCGGTAGGTCTCGTAATCGGAGCAGTCGGCAACCATCGGGATAGGCATATCGGCAGTGGCGTAGTATGCACCGTAGCCGATGCCGAAGAAGAGGACAAACAAAACCGTGTACAGGTTGATGGACAGACCATTCTCGCCCAGCAGGCTCAGATGGAATGCATCGCCGTGACCCCACAGCAGCAGCAGGACCAGCACGCCGACATAGCAGGCCAGCGCCACGCTGACATACTTCGTCAGGCTGGCCTTCTGGCCCTTCTTCTGGCTGGTGCGCACAGAGAGAATGAAGAACGGCACACTGCAGGCGTAGCCCAGCACCATCATGGGCAGGTACAGCCCATCGTAAGCCCCCATCATGCAGCCGTAGAGCATGCACAGGACCGTGGTGTTGTTGGCGATGGAGAGCGCCAGCTTCGTGCCAGCGCCCGCGATCATCAGACGCTGCATGGGTTTGTTTTCCCGGATGATCTGCAGATACTCGCTGACCTTGACCTTCTCGGTCTTTTCGCCGCCGATGCCGAAGTACTTGGGCTGATCCTTCTCCCAGATGCCGATGATGGCCAGGATGGTCAGCGCAATGGACATCACAATGCCCACGGGGGCCAGCGTGCGGAAGAAGCCCGCGGAGGAATAGCCGCCCTCATAGTTTTTGGCAAGGATGGGTGCCAGGAACTGCATAACGCCCATGCCCAGCAGACTGCCGACGGTGTTGAAGATCGTGAACAGCGGGCGCTGCTTGGGGTCGTTGGTCAGAACCGTCTGACCGGAACGGGTGCAGCTGGTCTGGAAGGTGTAGCCGATGACCCAGACAAAGTACAGGCCCACAAACGCGGCATAGCGTGCCCACATCATCGTATCGGGGATCATCGGGGTGATGCCGTACAGCACCAGAATGCTGACGGCCATGATAAGGTTGCCGATGGCCATGAACGGGCGGAATTTGCCGAACTTACCGTTCGTGCGGTCCATCAGCGCACCGATGATCGGGTCGGTGATGGCGTCGCACAGGCGCATGGCCGTGACCATGACCGAGGCAAACAGAGTGCCCAGCGCCAGTACATTGCTGCCGAAGGTGGCAATGTAGGAAAGCACAAGGACGTAATAAACATTCGTGGCACCGTTGTTCAGCGGAAACAGTACCAGCTGGTAAAGTTTGGCGCGATTGACGCTGGACGCTTTTGCATTTTCGCTCATGGGCTGCTCCTTGTTGTGGAAAAAGAAATCTTACTCAAAAGTCCCCGCCGGGGCCGGCGGGGAGCTTACGGAAATTCTGTAGAAATCAGGCTTTCTTAGCGGCTTTCAGGGATTTTTTGAAATCCTTGTAGGCCTTGTATTCTTCGGTCTTGCGGAACTTGATGCCGCCAATGATCCACATCACGATGCCCAGCAGGCAGAAGAAGGTGGAGGCACAGGCAATGATGATGCTCATGGTGACAACCGTCGGGCGGGTGACCTTGATGGTGGTGTTGGCACCCACGCCGTTCATGCCGCAGGAGTTGGCGATGGCATACAGGTTGTGGTGGCAGGCCTCGCGCATGGCGGTGACGATGACGGGGT
>ERZ827126.2924-NODE-2924-length-11046-cov-2.591393_pt1 | contig 11046 bp, 9 predicted proteins | sample MGYA00519780_ERZ827126 | MGnify/ENA primary metagenome ERZ827126 (study PRJEB31778, sample SAMEA3449262) | human gut metagenome | biome: human gut; feature: human-associated habitat; material: faeces | place: United Kingdom | collected 2010/2012 ...
GTATTCCAACGTATCGTCGCTCCCCCGTTAAACCCAAGTTTCATCTTCGTAGGGACTTTTGGGGCAAAACTTACGCTAGAGAAATTTAATCCGAAGGACGCTCCAACCGCAAGCTCTTGCTTAAAAGTACTTTTCTGCGCATGGCAAATCGATAAGCTTGCCATGCACAGAAATATCGCTACAAATATCTTTTTCGTCATCATATCAATTATCTTACCTCACTGCGGGTTACCGTATAATCATTCTTGTAATGTACAATAAACAAGTTCGTATTGATAAAACCGCCCCAATTATTCACTCTATGGAAATCGAATCCGGTCTGGATGCTCTTATAATGGATCTTGTCTAGATTATTCTCGAAGTTCGAGCCATATTTATTGATGGCACCTAGGAAATACATACCCGTGTCAAAGCCTAGGATTCCATATTTCGGGAATGTGTTGATTAAATTCTTGCTATACCAGTTTTTATAATCGGAATAAAAGCTATGGACTTCCGGAGATAAGTTGTCCGCATAGAAATTACTATAGATATAGGTGTTCAATGCGTAGAAGTCCTCCAGACACTCTCTTGTATAGGTCTGCCATTCCGGATAACCGAATAGGTTGACCATATAAGGCTCTTTCTCCTCCTCTTTCAACTCGGAAAGCATACGGAGCGGTGCCTTGATCTTATTCACCGCATCTAAGGAGGCGGAGGTTGGCAATACCACATTCCGCTTGTCCCTTACCATGGCTGCCTCTATATCCGTGGCGAAAGTATCCCCTTTATAAGTTACTTCCTTGAACGGGATATCGCGTTGCTGCATCTCCGTCTTGAAGGCTTTGATAAATTCCGGCTTTTCTTCTTTATCCTTTATATTGACAAGTATGATATTGTAATCCGAGAATAAATCGCATCCGGCTTGCGCCGCCTTGGAGTATAAATAGGAATGAGGCGTGTTTACTTGATAAACATTTGCGTTTGACAAGACATCATCATTCTTGGAGGTGAAAGGGATCACGTATTTGATATTATGCTTTTGGGCAAAATCAGCGATCAATCCGATTTGGTCGTTCTGTACGGCGCCAATGATCAAATTAGCGTTTGATAACGCATCTTCTTTCAATATCTCCTTGACTTTCTTCGTACCGTTTCCAGTATCATATACCGATAGCTCGATAGAGGTTCCCATATTTCGTAAGCTGTCGACCGCCAATAGCAATCCCTCGTAATATTCCACGAAACGGGAGGTCGCAGATGATTGCGTTGTCTCGTTCGTCATGAACGGCAACAATAAGGCGACTTGGATACGGTTCACCTTCTTTATATCTTTAGGAGTAGAGAGGAGGGCGTTCACCTCACGCTCTTCCGGCTGTCTTATGTTTTGGGTGATCACTTCTTCACTGGCTACCGGTATCTTGATAACCATGCCCGCTTTTACTCCGTTTTTCAGCTCGGGGTTGAGTCTTAAAAGCTCCGCGCTGGAGATATCGAACTTCCGGCAGATACGGTACATGGTCTCTTTTTTCTGTATGGTATATTCCATTTCCTTCTGTACGGTCTTTTTTTCCGTAGTAGGCAAGGTTTCCAGTCGTGTCGGCGGGATCCGGATATTCTTACCAATCGTAAAGGTCGATGTGGAGAGACCCGGATTGGCGGCGATAATATCCGTGGCGGGCACTGAATATTTAATGGATAAAGAGTACAAGGTCTCTTTCGGCTGGATCGTATGTATAGTTATCTGCTTTGCCGGAAGGTGCGATAGCGGAGTCCTTCTGCGGGATTCTTAACGTAGAACCGGCCTTGATCCCTTCTTTACTTTCCGGATTCAACCGATAAATATCCTCTACGCTTACGCCATACATGGTCGCTATGGCGTATACGGTTTGTCCGCGTTCGATGGTATGATAAAATATATCGCTCCCTTGTTCGTTAGTAAAAATAACTTGCTTATTATTCTTTTGGGAATAAACGGTTACGCTCGATAAACTTAAAAAGAACGTCAATGCGTATATACTAATCTTGTTCATTTGCTGTTCGGAGTATTTTGTGACAAAGATAGTGAATTTTGCTTATCATGCTACGTATGTCCTTTTATTTCCCTAATTTTGGAACCGTAATTTTTAGACTATATATGCTAAAGAAGGAATTAAGAAAGATACTGTTATCGCTAAGTTTTGTGTTTGTAGCGGCTGTCTCGTGTGCCCAGTATGTGGTGACGGGAGGAAGTGGTAGCCCGATGAAAGCCACGCAGAGTTCCGGCGATTCCGCCGAGCGACTTGAGGTCTACTTGGTGTATGGAATGGATAACGTGACGATTAGTTATACCTCATCCTCTTCTTCTTCGCATCAATGGTATCGTTATAAAACCAAGCGATTGGAGGCCGAGAAGGTGGCCTCCACCCAAAATGGAACTACTTCCACCATTCGGAATGTAGAGGAGGGATATGGCTATTTTGTCGAGGAAGGAGCCGTATCTCGTTACGTCTGGATCGTTGATTACAGCAAATACACCTTAAACATATCCAACCTGCATGTCTCCGATAATAGCGATCCATGTAGCGGATTGGTCTTGGCTGGGACAGGTACGATCCAACCTATTTATTATTATTGGCCGAATACGGGAACAAGACGTGAACTGTCTCGCCAATTTGATGTTATTTATAATACATTGGAATATAATTCGGATAAAAAAGAATATACCTCTAAACAAGAGACGGCGGTCATCGAGGGCAATTTGTTCGGTAAATCCATTCCCGCTCCTTGGTGTGATACGGAGATCTGTGTGAAAGGCGATTATTTCGCTCGTCATTTTGGAAAGGAGGTTACGCTTTGTATCGATGAATATCAGGCCGCTGCGGTAGATGCTCATATAGACACGTTGCTGATTGAGCAAGAGGCCCCGAATATGAATACGACGAAGAGCGGTTATTGCGCTCCCGCCACTGTTCAATTTTCGGCTATCGCGAATACGCCGACAGCCGCCCTGTTTAATTGGAAAATCTATCGGCAAGGGGAAGAAGATAATCCGGTTGTTCGTTTTACGGGTGAGGAGGTGGATTATACGTTCAACCAATCCGGGACTTTTATCATCAAGTTGGAAGTAAGCGACCAAAGCACTACTTGCAGCACGGAAGATGAGGTTCAGATTGATATCTCGGAGTCTTATCTGATGATACCGAACGCATTCTCCCCGGGTACCACGCCCGGAATTAATGATGAGTTCCGGGTTGCCTATAAGTCGTTGGTGAAATTTAAGGCATGGATATTTAATCGCTGGGGCCTACAGATGTATTACTGGACAGATCCGGCCCAAGGATGGGATGGAAAGAAGGGCGGTAAATACGTTCAGCCGGGTGTGTATTTTTATGTGATAGAAGCCGAAGGTTCCGATGGCATTAAGTACAAGGAAAAAGGCGATATAAACATTCTTAGACCTAAAACAATTCAAGATGAAAATGAGAATATCCAAGAATAATTTAGCTAGTTTTTTATGTGGAGGCGTCGTTTGCTTGACCGCATGTATCTCGATGGGTTCGAATGACGTGGAAAAAGTGATAGAGAGCCGTCCGGTTGTCTCGTCCATGACCCTGTCTCCGGATGTTCCGTCCTCGGTTCCTTTTTGTGGGAAACTAATCGATATTACCCGCTATGATATGCGGGAAGCCTATGACCGTGAATTGAGTAGCTTTACTTATTTCCATTCTACGACGATGCTTCTGATCAAGCGGGCGAACCGTTATTTCCCGGTGATCGAGCCGATCTTGAAGGCGAACGGCATTCCCGATGATTTCAAATATCTAGCGGTGATAGAAAGCCATTTGGACCCCCGTGTATCCTCTCCGGCTCGTGCTGTCGGGATGTGGCAATTACTGGAGGGCACGGCAAGGGAGTATGGTTTGACAATCACCCCGACGGTCGACGAGCGTTGCCATGTGGAGAAAGCTACTGGGGCCGCTTGCCGCTATTTGAAAGCCGCCTATAAGAAATATGGAGATTGGGCGGCGGTAGCCGCTTCTTATAATGGCGGCATGGGACGTATATCCGGTGAGCTGGTCAAACAAGATGCGGATTCCTCCTTTGATCTCTGGCTGGTGGAGGAGACTACCCGTTATATTTATCGAATCATGGCGATTAAGCAAATTTTCGAGAATCCGTCGAAATACGGTTTTGTGCTTCGTGCCCGTGACCTGTATAAGCCGATCCCTACCGTAGACGTGGCTGTAAGCCAAGATATACAGAATCTGTCGGCCTTCGCTAAAGAGCATGGGATCACTTATGCGGACTTGAAACGTTTTAATCCTTGGCTCCGTGATCGGAAGTTGGTGACAGGTGGGAAGACCTATAAATTAAGCATTCCTCAAGAAAAGGATATGTATTATAAGACCCCGAATACGGAAGTATACGATTCGGCTTGGGTCGTGTCGGAGAATTGATCCGATTTTTATTGATACAAAAAATAAAGTGTTTCATTTAGATGGTATAACAGCCCATCGTAATGAAACACTTTTTCTATACTACTTCTCGTTTAAACTGATTCTGTCTATTAGTCAACGATCGTCACACGGTGACCGTTGAACACGTTCAATCCGAGTTTATTCATTACATACTTAATAGCAAGCTGTGCCTTTACAGAGTTACCAGCTTGGTCAATAGGAGGAGCGAATGCGGAAATACCGAATTGTCCGGGAAGTACACCCATGACACCACCGCCTACACCAGTTTTTGCGGGAATACCGGAAGTGTACAACCAATCACCGGTGTGTTCATAAAAACCTACGGTAGAGATCATGGAAGTGATCTTCGGAGATAACTCTGCATCGAATACTTGTTTCTTTGTCACAGGATTAAGACCTAAATTTGCGACCGTAGCGGCAGCGACAGATAGTTGCTTAGCCGTGATACCCAAAGAACATTGGCGGGTATACAGATCCAAAGACATATCCGGATCGTCATAAATGCGATTGTAATTCTTTAGCAACCAAGCGATGGAGCGGTTATTGAAGTTCGTTGCGGACTCGGATTTGTAGAGTTCGTCGATCAACTGCGGTGCGCTTCCGCATAAATCCGTGATATTGGCTACGATAGCATCCCACTTCTGTTTGGAATCACCGACAGGCTTCACCATACTACAAGCCGTGATAGCGCCGGCATTTACCAATGGGGTAGAAGGATGGTCGTTTTCCAATAGGATAGCGATGATGGAGTTAAATGGCAATCCGGTAGCGTCGGCACCAATTTTCTCCAATAATTCTTTCGCTCCGTATTGGCGCAGTACCAAGATAGCTGTGTGTACTTTCGATACGGATTCGATACCGAAACGATATTCGGAATCCCCCACCTCGATGGTTTGTCCGTTTAAAAGGCAAATACTGATTCCGAATAGATTTTTATTGATATTCGCCAGATAAGGAATGTAATCGGCATTCTTACCATCCGTATTTGTCTTGTAAAGATCGTAAGCCTGTTGAGCTACTTCCTTTATTTGGGCGATCGTTATTTTTTTGTCCATATATGAATTGGATTAAAGAAGGCGTGTATGAAAACACTGATAGTCCTTTCATGCACGCCTTGATGAATTTTGTTTTTATTTCTTAGCGTTGCTCATTGCGGTGTGAGTAAATACCTTACCCTTAACCGGAACGTTTTTGTCTTGAGCGATGCGAGTAGGAGTCGGATATTCAAGTTTCTCCAATGCAGCTACAGCGTTCTTGATATCACCTAATAACATATCGGCCATATCACGGCTGAAACCTTGACGAACTACGACACGCATAACCACGTAGTTATCCAGCTTCTTCGGTAGTGTATACGCTGGAACCATCCAACCGCTTTGTTGCAATTTATCTTGCAAATCGTAAAGTGTCCATTTGGCGTTCTTAGCGTAATCCGGTTTCATGTACCAAATAAACAATGGATTCACAACCTCGTTGCTGTAATTAACGAATGGGGCCATCTTACCGATTTCTTGGTGGATGTATTTCGTGATTTCCATACTGTTATATTGGATTTGTTTGTAGCCCTCGAATCCGAGACGGATAAACTGATAGTATTGTCCGAGGATTTGTGCGGCAGGACGAGAGAAGTTCAAACCGACCTGAGTGATATTCGCTCCAAGATAGTTTACGCTGAATGCCATTTCTTCCGGCAAATATTTCTTGTCTTTCCAAACAACCCAACCCAATCCCGGGTAAACCAATCCGAATTTATGTCCGGATGTGCTGATAGAAAGAACCCATTTCAAACGGAAGTCCCATTTTGTCTCCGGGCTTAAGAACGGAAGGATAAAACCACCGCTGGCGGCATCTACGTGGATAGGTATATCATAACCGGTCTTGGCATTGTATGCGTCGAGCGCTTTGTCCAAGGCTTCTACGTCATCGTTCAGTCCTGTCCATGTTACACCTTGGATAGGAACGATACAAATCGTGTTCTCGTCACACATCTTAAGCGCTTCTTCCGGATCAAGTGTCGTCTTGTCTAAAGTCAAGGGAACTTCACGCATTTCGATTTGCCATAGCTGGGCGAATTTCTCCCATACGACTTGGAAGCCAGTAGAGATCACGAAATTAGGCTTGTCAGTTGGTTTACCTTGTGCTTGTCTCTTTTTGCGCCAACGTAACCAAGCGGCTACACCACCTAGCATACAAGCCTCTGAAGAACCGATAGCCAAGGCTCCGGTTTTCCATTTTTCTTGCTCGGGAGAATTCCAAAGACTCGCCATGATATTAATACATTTGGCGTTCATAACAGCGATTCTCGGATACTCTGTTTCGTCAATATAGTTGATGTTGATAGCTTCGTTCATCAATTTTGTCGCGTACTCGTCCATATACGTAGTAACGAATGTAGCTAGGTTCAAGCGAGGCTGTGTTTGTGCGAAAGTCTCGTCTTTAACCATTTGATAAGCGATCTCCGGGGTTGTAGGGCCATCAGGAATCTTATCTACTGGAGAGGGTGTCAACATCACTTCTGAGCCAAAAATCGCTGTTTTGGCATCGCCATTTCTGAAATTTGAGTCTTTCATTTTTCTTTAGTTTTTTTGTTAATAAAATGATTTGAGTCAATGGAATACTGCTTCCACTGAGCGTTTATGCCAAAACAGATTATGGATTGGAATGTTTTTTGGATTTACATTATTTGGGGTTTATTAGCGATACAAGTCCAGTCCTCTTGGAAAGAGCGAAAATGATGAACTTTCACATAAAATGTTTGTTTTGATTAGATAAAAACGTAAAACTAAATCTTTATGAGAATACAGACAGGCCGGGGCACAATTCCCCTTATAACTCTGGTAGGGATATGGTCTATCTCCGCTTTAAATGCATTACCGGGTTTAGCGGTTTCTCCGATATTAGGGAAACTTTCCGTTATTTTTCCTCATTCTACGGAACTGGATATCCAGATGCTTTCCTCTTTGCCATCGTTATTGATAATTCCATTTATTATATTGTCGGGTAAATTAACGGAGAAAGTAAATGAGATACGTCTATTGCAATTAGGCTTGGTGATCTTTGCCCTAAGTGGTATTCTATACTTACTCTCTAATAAGATGTGGCAGTTGATAGCGGTGAGCGCCTTAATGGGAATCGGATCTGGCTTGATCGTACCCTTATCGACCGGTTTGATATCTCGTTTCTTTATCGGGAAATACCGGACGAAGCAATTTGGTTTAAGTTCTGCTATTACGAATGTAACGTTGGTATTAGCCACGATCTTAACGGGATATCTGGCGGAGGTGAATTGGCATTTACCGTTTGCCGTTTATCTATTGCCCTTGATTTCCATCGTACTTTCCGTATACTTGAAAAGGAGTATGGAGAATGAGCCGGCGATCGTATCGAAATCAGAAGTGAAAGCCCCTGTTGCGGCAGATCCCGTCACGGTTCCGGGTAAATATGGTGTGGATATAAAGCATCTGGTACAAATCATGTGTTTTTATGGATTGGCTACGTATTTAGTGATTATAGTCAGCTTTAACTTACCGTTTTTAATGAAGGAATATAAGTTTACAAGCGGTAATTCCGGATTAATGATTTCATTGTTTTTCTTGGCTATTATGGCTCCCGGTTTTATCTTGAATCAGATCGTTGATTTATTTAAGCAAAAGACAAAATTTGTCAGTCTATTGGCGATCGCTTTAGGGATGGCCTTGATTTTGATATCTCGTACGGAATGGCTAATTGGATTGGGATGTATTTTTATCGGTTTCGGATATGGTGTTATCCAGCCAATCGCTTATGATAAAACGACTCGTACGGCCATTCCTGAGAAAGTTACATTGGCATTAGCTTTCGTGATGGCGATGAATTATTTGGCGATATTACTTTGTCCGTTTATTATCGATTTCTTCCAGTCTATGCTCCATGTCAAGAGCCAGCAATTCGCGTTTATTTTTAATCTCTGTATTGCGCTGGTCGCTACGATCTGGGCTTATGTAAAACGAGACTCGTTTCTTTTCAACGATAAAATTTGATTTACGAATATAAAACTAAAAAATGATAGACAGTGAAAAATAAGAAAACAGAAGCTAATATTAGCATGGTGGTCTCAAAAACTTTCAGTGGATTGAATATGAACGCCTTGAAATACTTGCTTCCCTTATGGATGAGCCCGTTGACGGGCGCTTCTTTCCGATGCGTGTTTGCGGCCGTGGCGTTTTGGGTGATCGGCTGGTTTATGAAACCGGAGGTTTCTACGACGAAAGATAAGGTGTGGCTATTTTTACTAGGCGCTATCGGTATCTATGGTTTTATGTTTCTTTATTTAGTGGGGCTTAGTAAGACAACGCCGGTCTCAAGTTCTATTTTCACGAGCTTGCAACCGATCTGGGTATTTTTGATTATGGTATTCTTTTATAAGGAAAAGGCTACTTGGATGAAAATACTCGGTATCTTGATTGGTTTATCCGGGGCCTTGGTTTGCATCTTGACCCAGCAAAGCGACGATTTAGCGGCGGACGCTTTTAATGGAAATATGCTATGCTTGGCTAGCTCCGTGTTTTATGCCGTGTATTTGGTCTTAAGCCAGCGGATCTTACAAAAAGTAGGGACGATGACGATGCTTCGATATACATTCACGGGCGCCGCTTTCTCCAGTCTATTGATTTTGCCGATAGAAGGCTTTCATGCTCCTTTATTCTCGGAGCCATTTCATTGGTGGCCTTTTGCCGTATTGATGTTTGTGCTTATTTTCCCTACGGTAATCAGTTATCTGTTGATTCCTATCGGATTGAAGTATTTGAAAACTACGTTGGTGGCTATTTATGGCTATCTGATCTTGATCGTGGCAACGATTACATCCCTATTGATCGGGCAAGACCGTTTCAGTTGGACACAGACGTTCGCCATTATCTGTATTTGCGCCGGGGTTTATCTGGTTGAGATAGCGGAAGGAAAAGAGAAAAAGACAGTCAAGGTTTGACTTATTAAATATGAACTATTAAATTGTAGCGTTATGGATAAAAAACAAGAAAAGAAAATCTGGAACTCTCAACTTGCGATTGAGAATCCGAAGAATGATAGGATCGCTGTTATTTACTCTGTAAAAGTTAGTAGTGTACGAATCCTAGAGAAACCTCGTAATCCGAAAAGAGGGAAGACCCGTTGACAATCATCATCCCCTATTCTATATATAAATATATGAATAGGGGATGACTGTCTATTTATTCTCCACTTCCATGCCCATGATATAATCGTTCATGAAATAGCCGTTTCCTATATGATGGTCCCGTGTGCCTATTTCCCGTAATCCCATATGTCTGTAGAAGCCTATGGCGGGATTGTAGCGGTTTACATATAATTCTATAGTGAAAGGTCCGGTATGTACCTCCTTCAAATAGTTAATACCTTGTTCGATGATAAAACGCCCGATTCCCGTGCCATGCATTTCCGGTAGGGAATAGATCTTTTGAAAATTGTACGTGTTTTCACCTGTTTTCTCTATGGATAAATAGCCTGCCGGCATATCGTCCGCCAATATAATAAAATATTGATGATGTAACTCTTCCATTTGTTTAAGAATGTTATCCGGAGCGTACATCATATCGAACATATAATCCAATTGCTCTTTAGAAAGTATCTTTCCATACGTGTTCTCCCAAATGCGTGAGGCAAGATCATGAATAAGAGAACGATCATCAATAGTCGCTTTTCTAATCGTAAACATGTTAATTTTGTATTTTGACTCACAAAGATACAAATAGACGAACAAAAATACAATATAGACGAATGTAAATAGAATTTTACTTGACTAGTGTTATTTTTTAGCTTGATTTCACACTTATTTTGATGTTAATCCGCGAAAAATAATAACTTTGTGGGCGTTTACTATTGAAAAATACAATTCAAATACATAATAGGAAATGGATACAAAGATTCAGGAACTAACAGACAAGATCTACAAGGAAGGTGTAGAGAAGGGGAACGAAGAAGCGGGGCGTATAATCGCCGAGGCCAATGCTCAAAAGGATACGATTCTTAAAGATGCGGAAGCGGAAGCGAAACGTATCGTAGCGGCTGCAGAGAAACAAGCTGCCGAGTTGAAGAAGAATACGGAAGCCGAATTGAAATTGTTCGCCACCCAGTCTGTCGAGGCATTAAAGAGCGAGGTGACAAACCTTATCACTGGTGATATCGCTAGTTCGAATGTGAAAGCGGCGTTGATGGATCCCGCCTATATGCAGAAAGTGATCCTTGAGCTTGTGAAAAGCTGGCCCGCTAATGAGTTCTTGACTATCCAAGCTTCTGATTCCGATGGCTTGAAGGCGTATTTTGAGGCCAATGCCAAAGGCTTGCTAGAGAAAGGGTATAAGATCGAGAAGGTAAGCGGAAAGAAAGCGTCTTTCTCTATTATCCCGGCGGATGGGTCTTATAAAGTGACGTTTGGCGAAGACGAGTTCATCGAGTTCTTTAAAGAGTTCTTGCGTCCGCAATTAGTAGAAATGCTGTTCTGATATGAGTAAGTATTACTACTTAATCTCCGGACTTCCTAACATAGCGTTGGATGATAGTAAACTAGCCTATTCGGTCTGTGAGTTCCGGACGGAAGTAGAGGATATGCTAT
>ERZ827126.2927-NODE-2927-length-11029-cov-46.201021_pt1 | contig 11029 bp, 2 predicted proteins | sample MGYA00519780_ERZ827126 | MGnify/ENA primary metagenome ERZ827126 (study PRJEB31778, sample SAMEA3449262) | human gut metagenome | biome: human gut; feature: human-associated habitat; material: faeces | place: United Kingdom | collected 2010/2012 ...
AGGAGCTGTTCTCCCGCGCCGAGCGAATCGTCGTGGCCACCGACGCCGGACGCGAAGGCGAGCTTATTTTCCGTTTTATCTATCACTATCTCGACTGCAAGACGCCTTTCGAGCGGCTGTGGATCAGCAGCCTCACCGAGCGGGCCATCCGCGAGGGGTTGGCAGCCGTACGTCCCGGCAGCGAGTATGACGACCTCTACCTCTCGGCCCGAGCCCGCTGCGAGGCGGATTGGATCGTGGGCATCAACGCTTCGCAGGCACTCGCCATCGCCGCCGGACGCGGCGCATGGTCGCTGGGGCGGGTGCAGACCCCCACGCTGGCTCTGGTGTGCGGGCGCTATCTGGAAAACACCTCATTCACGCCGCAGACCTATTTCCGGCTCAAACTCCACACGGCCAAAGACGCTACGGCGTTCGCCGCCCTCTCGACGCCGAAATACGATACGAAAGCGGCGGCGGACGAAGCCTGTACCGCAGTCCGGGGCAGCGACGGCGTGCAGATTATAAAGGTCGAACGCCGCAATGCAACCGAGCAACCGCCGCTGCTGTACGACCTGACCGCTCTCCAAAAAGAGGCCAACACGCGGCATGGATTCTCGGCAGAAAAGACGCTCGGCATCGCGCAGGAACTTTACGAAAAGAAGCTCATCACCTATCCCCGCACGGGGAGCCGCTATATTCCGCAAGATGTGTTCGAGGAGATAGCCCCGCTGTTGGCCTCGCTCTCCGGCCATACGGGTTTCGGCCATCAGGCTGCCGACCTGTCGGGCGGAGAGCTGAACCACCGTTCGGTGGACAGCAGGAAGGTGACAGACCACCATGCTCTGCTCATCACCGGCCATACGCCCGCGGGACTTGCGACGGATTCTGCCAAAATCTACGATATGATCGCCGGCCGCATGGTCGAGGCGTTCTCGCCCGCGTGTCTGAAAGAGATCACCTCCGTCCGTATGGAGTGTGCAGGCGTTCCGTTCGAGGTGCGCGGCACGATCGTAACGAGCGCCGGATGGCGCAAGGTATGGGGCGAGCCGGAAGAGCGTACAGAGGAGGATGCGGCGGCTCTGCCCGAGCTCGCCGAGGGGGATATGCTCACGGTGCGCGGATGCGACCTTCAGGAAAAGCAGACGCGCCCCCGCCCGCTGCATACCGAAAGCAGCCTGCTCGCGGCAATGGAGACCGCCGGCAAGGAGTTGGAAGACGAAGCCGAGCGCGAGGCCATGAAGGATTTCGGCCTCGGAACTCCCGCCACCCGTGCGGCGGTGATCGAGACGCTTTTTTCGCGCGAGTATATCCGCAGGGATAAAAAGTCGCTCGTGCCCACGGAAAAGGGCCTCGCCGTGTACGGCATTGTCAAAGACATGCGTATCGCCGACGCCGCCATGACGGGCGGCTGGGAACTGGCCCTTGCGAAGATCGCCACCGGAGAGATGAACGCCTTCACCTTTCGTAAAGGTATCGAAGTTTACGCCTCGCAAATTACTTCCGAACTGCTCAAGGTGCAGGTCGGGTCGGTTGCCGGGCGTCCAGGCGCTCCGTGCCCCCGCTGCGGGGGCCGGATAACGTTCTACCCGAAGGCCGCCAAATGCGAAAATGCGGAGTGCGGCCTGACCGTATTCCGGACGATAGCGAAAAAGGAGCTTACGGACAGCCAGCTGGAAGCCTTGCTCGTCAAGGGTCGAACCCCGATGATCAAGGGCTTCGCCAAGAAGGACGGGGGCACGTTCGAGGCCGCCGTAGTCTTCGACAGCGATTACCGCACCGCGTTCGCTTTCGACCAAGGCGGCAAGACCCGTAAGCCGGGTGCGGCGAAAGTCCGGAAATAATCCTTACCTTTGCCGCTGAACGACTTGCCATAGACGCTTTCGGCGTTCGGCAGGGATGCTCAGTGGCGGCGCTTCGGGTGGGAACCCGGAGCGCCTTTTCTTCCTTCGACCTTTTCGTTTCACACCACTGAACAATCCACATCATGCCGAACGATCATCATAACGCCCCGCAAACGGGGTTATCTTATTACGGCCTTTCGCTGCTCTCTTATCTGCGGGAGAGCCATCCCGACCTGGCGAATGATGCCGACTTTATCCGCACGCGGGCGCAGTCTGCGGCCGAAGCGTACAGCTGTATCATACGCAGCGGAGGCTCCCGTATCGAAGCGGCGGAAGAGGCCGACGCCGTACTCTACCGGGGGCTTCATTTCTCGCTATACGGTACTCTCGCAAACGTTATCCGCAGCGAGTTCGCGGACATCATTCCCGAAGAGGATGCCCGCGAGGCCGCCCTCATCCTTCTGCCGCAGGCCCGCGAGGTCGCCCGAAGCTACGAGCTTGCAGACGATTTCGCCGCCACGCCGCAGTACGCTCTGCTCTACACCGAACTTACGGGAACCGTTCAAATTCTGCTCGACAATGGCATACAATAAGACCGAACACCTGCGCCGCAATATCGAAGCGATCCGCAGGGCCTTCGCGCTGGAGAGGGAACAGCGGGCGGCTACGCCCGAAGAACGGGATGTGCTGCGTGCGTACAGCGGCTTCGGAGCGATCAAAGAGGTATTGGAACCGCTGCCGCACAAAAAGAAAACGGCGCTCACGCCCCTGATCGAAGAGCTGCACGCCGTGCTGAAAGAGAACACCGGCGGCGAGCGCGAGTACAAACGCTATCTGGACGGCCTCAAAGCTTCGGTGCTGACGGCCTTCTACACACCGGAACCCGTGACGGACGCCATTGCGCGGATGCTCTATAATGCGGGTGCCGTTCCGGTGCGTGCACTCGAACCGAGCGCCGGGACGGGGGCTTTCGTGGAGTATTTGCGCCGTTATAACGAAGAGGCCGAGATCACCTGCTTCGAGAAAGACCCGATGACGGGACTGATCCTGAGCAGGCTCTATCCCGACGATACGGTGCGGGTGCAGGGCCTCGAAACCATAGAACCCGCCTACGAGGGGCACTTCGACCTGATTACGAGCAATATCCCTTTCGGGGACGTTTCTCTGTTCGATCCTGCGTTTTCGAATTCGCGCGATCCGGTACGCCGACAAGGTGCATGGGCGATACACAACTATTTCTTTATGAAGTCGGTCGATCTGGTGCGCGACGGGGGCCTCGTCGCCTTCATCACTTCGCAGGGTATGGCCGATTCGGAACGCAACAAACCCGTGCGGGAATGGCTGATGGAGCGGTGCGATCTGGTCGCAGCCGTGCGGCTGCCGAACAACCTCTTTACCGACCATGCCGGAACGGAGGTGGGCAGCGATCTTATCGTCCTGCAAAAGAACTCGGTCGCCCGCCCCCTCTCCGAGCGGCAGCGGGACTTTATCGAAACGCGCACGCTTTCGAACGGCATTACGGTAAATAACAGCTTCCGATCGCTCGACCGCGTGGTGCAGACCTCGGCCAAAGTGGGCACGAACCCCTACGGGAAACCGGCGATGGAGTTCACCTACGCCGGGGGCGTGGAAGGCATCGCCCGTGCGTTGGCGGATATGCTCGCGGAGGATATGGAGCGGCATTTCAACCGGGAGCTGTACGAAAGCCATGCCCTGAAGATCGCCCCGCATCAGTACAGGGAACAACAGACGGAGACGGTAAGTCCGAGACAGGCGCACAACGGCATCGGGCAGGTACGGAATACGGAACTGTCCGGGCAAACAGTATTGCGGCAACACGGGAACGAAGAGATCGCACAGGAAAATCTTGCGACGGAGCGTGGCGGCATCGGGCGGGAGCAAAAAACAGAATTATCCGGCCAAACAGTCAGGCAGCAGACACGACAGGCTGCACCGTCCATGGTGCAGCCTTCGGAAACTACGGTCGGTATATTCGACGACGAGCCGCCGTACCCTCCCGATCTCGATCCGTTCTGGCAGGTCATAGAAGACCATTGGTTTCCGGACGAGGTCGAGGCGAGCATCCGGACGGAAGAGGCCCTCCGTGCCGAAAGGCGGCAGGCGGAACCTTCATCCGCGCAAACGACGCTCTTTCCGGACGTTCCGGCTTCGCCGCACCCGTCCCGACAAACCGCAGAATTCCGGCAGCCGGCAACCTCCGTTCCTCTTCCCGAAACAGCTCGGCGCGGCGGCCCGCGCCGAGCCGGAGAGGTACTGCAGGAAGTGCTTTCCGACCTGCGGCAGAAAGCGGAACGGTATCAGGCCGGCCGGATGCAGGAACCCGCACCTTTCGATGAGCAGCCGGGGCCGTTCTGGCACCCTACCGAGGAGGAGTGGCGCGACCTTAACCGGTGGATGGAAGAACGGTATGCCGTTACGCAGGCCGCCTCCGACGGCTACCGGCTCGACCCCGAAACGGGAGAGATGATCCCCATAGAGGATGCCGAAGCGGAGGAAATACGGGACGAAGCGACCGTACAGGCCGAGGGTGCCGCCATGCCGAACGAATCCCTGCCCCCTCTGCCTACGCAGGAAGCATGGCAGCCTGCCGGGCAGGATTGGGCGGAGTTCGGCGCGTGGCAAGAGGAGCGGGAGAGGCGGTTTATGGAAGACTACCCGCCCTCGCCGGAAATGTACGGATACGCCGAACCCGCCGTACAAACGGTCGCGGCCGCAGCTCCGGAGAAGGAGCAGGCCGATACATCGGAGATGCGTCGGGAACCCGTCGTACAGGGTGTCCGGCCGGAAATATCCGCACCTGCGGTTATGGAACCCGCTGCACGGCGGGCACCTGCACACGTTCCTGCCTCGGCGCAAGAGCCTCAGTCCATGCAGGAAACGGAACGGTCTGCCGATAGCACGGTGCGCCCGGCCGACGACGGGCTGGAAGAGACGGTTGCGGAACCCGCTGCAACGGCAACGCAGACACGAGCGGCCGGACAGCCCTCGCAGGATGGGTTCGCAGGATCGCTGTTCGATGCTTTCGATACGCAGACCGCACCGGAGCCGATGCTGAACGTACAGCAGGAACCGGTGCTTACGCTCTACGACCTGTTCGGGTTCTCGGCCGAAGAACGCAGTCAGGTGAATCGCCCAAAAAAACGGGGGCCGAAACCGAAAGGCAAACGGCAGGCAGCGGGGATGCCGCAGGTACAACACTGGCCTGCACAACAGGGATCGGCGACTTCTTCCCAGAAGGCGTCCAAGCCCGTACAGGAGGAGGAACGTCCCATGGATTGGCGGGAGAGGCTGATGCTGAACCGGCCGCATCAAGAGGAACGACAGCCGGCAGAGGTATCGACCGCCGTTACGGCGGAACACTTCACAGGCACGTCTGCTGAAAATCATCCGAGGACGATAACCGAAAACAGGCCGGATACGGCAAAGCCTGCGGCAGGGCAATCCGGCGTAGCCGGGCAGCCGCAGGCCGCGACCCGAACGGAATACGGAAGGGAGCGGCCGGAACCGTCTCGCAAAGTTCCCGACAGTGCTGCGGACGGCAAATCCGGAGACAGGGCACAGCTATCGGACGCATTGTCGCCACAGGCCGATCCGTTCGCTGCGACCGGCTCTCCGCATCCCGAGCCGGATGCCGCTGCCGTCACAGGGGCCGCTGCGGACAATCCGGTACCCGCAGGCAGCGCAGTACGGCAGGGCGTCCCGTCCGCGAGCGTTTCCGGAGAACGGGCCGAAGCCGTTGCGCCGCGCACTGCGACACACGGCGACGAGGCGGCCGAAGACCCGCTCTCGCCCCGGCCTTTTAAGGGAGAACGGCCGGAACATTACCGCGACGGGACGCTCATTGTGGATAAGGAGAACCGTGTAGGATACCTGAGCGACCTGAAAACCCTGCGCCCGATGTTCCATCCGCTCGACCTGCCCGAAGAACAGCGGGTGAAAATGTCGCTTTATATCGAGGTGCGGGACACTTATCATCACCTCTACAACGTGGAGGCCGATACGCAGGCTCCGCACCCCGCGTTGCGCGTAATGCTGAACAGCCTTTACGACAACTTCGTGGAGCGGTTCGGCTGGCTGAACGAACCGCAGAATATCGACCAGATACGGATGGATTCGGGAGCCGACGAGATACTCTCGCTGGAACGTTACACCGACGGTATCGTGAACAAGGCCGACATCTTCGACCATCCCGTCGCTTTCAATCCGGCGGAGATCGAAAAGACGGACGATGTGCATACGGCATTGGCAGCCAGCATGAACCGTTATGCGGACATCAATATCGAGTATATATCGGAACTTACCGGGGCGAGCGAAGCGGAGGTGCTGGAACAGCTCAAAGGGCGTATCTATTTCAACCCCGACAGCGGGAAGTACGAAATCGCCGAACGTGTCATCGCAGGCAACGTCATCGAGAAGGCCGACCGCGTGCAGCGCTTCCTCGACGAGAATCCGGATCACGAAGGCGCACGGGAAACCCTCGCAGCGCTGCGCGAGGCCACACCCAAACCGATCGCATTCGAGGATCTGGACTTCAACTTCGGCGAGCGGTGGATACCTACGGGCATCTATGACAGTTACGCCTCGTGGCTCTTCGAAACGGAGGTCAAGATCGGTTACCTCGCCGATCTCGACGAGTTCGGCATTACGGCCAAGGACGAGTACAATATCAAGATACAAAACCAGTATGCCGTCCATGGAGAGTTCCGCCGTTATACCGGACTGCATCTAATGAAACACGCCCTGCACAACACGATTCCGGACATCACCAAAAAAGCCCGCAAACTGATTGACGGCGAGTGGAAAGAGGTGAAGGTACGCGACGGGGAGAAGATACAGCAGGCCAACACCAAAATCGACGAGATCCGCAGCGGTTTCACGGACTGGCTGTGCGACCAGTCCGCCGACTTCAAGGAGCGTCTGGCCGACATGTATAACCGCAAGTTCAACTGTTTCGTGCGTCCGAAGTACGACGGCTCGCACCTGACCTTTCCCGGCCTCGACCGCAAGGCGTTAGGTATCGAAGACCTCTATCCGAGCCAGAAAGACGCTATTTGGATGGATATTCTGCTGGGCGGCGGCATCGTGGATCATGAGGTCGGCGGCGGCAAGACCCTGATCATGTGCTGCGGAACCTACGAGAAAAAACGCATCGGACTGGTGAACAAACCGATGATTACGGGATTGAAGGCCAATATCCACGAGATAGCCAAGACGTTCTGCACAGCGTACCCGATGGCTCGCGTGCTCTATCCGGGCCGTGAGGATTTCACGCCGAAGAAGCGCGAACAGATATTCCGGCAGATCAAGAACAACGATTGGGATGCGGTGATCCTCTCGCACGAGCAGTTCGGCATGATCCCGCAGTCGCCAGAAATCCAGCAGGAGATTTTGCGGGCGGAACTCGACAGCGTGATGCAGAACCTCATGCTGCTCAAGGCACAAGGTAAAAACGTGTCGAAACGTATGCTGACCGGCTGCATCAAGCGCCAGCACAATCTGGAGGCCAAACTGCAAAAGGCGCAGTACGCCCTCGACCATCGCAGGGACGATGCGGTGGACTTCCGCCGTATGGGTATCGACCACCTCTACGTAGATGAATCGCACAAATTCAAGAATCTGATGTTCAACACGCGGCACGACCGCGTGGCGGGCCTCGGCAACCCCGACGGGAGCCAGCGGGCGCTTAACATGCTCTTTGCTCTCAGAACCATACAGGAACGCACGGGGCGCGATCTGGGGGCGACATTTCTGTCGGGGACGACCATTTCCAACTCCCTCACGGAGTTGTATCTGCTGTTCAAATACCTGCGTCCGAAAGCACTCGACCGGCAGAACATCCGCACCTTCGACGCATGGGCCGCCGTATTCGCCAAAAAGAGCGTCGATTACGAATTTTCGGTCACCAACCAGATCGTGCAGAAGGAACGGTTCCGCTATTTCATCAAGGTTCCGGAGCTGGCGGCTTTTTATTCGGAAATTACGGATTTCCGCACGGCCGAGGACATCGGTATCGACCGACCGCACAAAAACGAGATACTGCATAACATCCCGCCCACGCCCGACCAGCAGGCGTTTATCGACAAGCTGGTGCATTTCGCCAAGACGGGCGACGCCACGGTGTTGGGACGGGCACCCCTCACGGAAAGCGAGGAGAAGGCCAAAATGCTCATCGCTACGGACTACGCCCGTAAAATGTCGCTCGATATGCGTATGATCGACCCGGAGCTGTACGGCGATCATGCGGACAACAAGGCGAACCACTGCGCCGCGCAGATCGCGCACTATTACCGTAAGTACGACCAGCATAAGGGTACGCAGTTCGTCTTCTCCGATCTGGGAACATGGAAGCCGGGAGACGAGTGGAACGTGTACGCCGAGATCAAGCGCAAGCTGGTCGAAGACCACGGTATTCCGGCTTCCGAGGTTCGTTTCATACAAGAGGCAGCCGGCAGCGAGGGCAAACGCAAGAAGATGATCGAAGAGATGAACACCGGACGCATCCGCGTATTGTTCGGCTCGACCGACATGCTGGGTACAGGCGTGAACGCCCAGAGGCGGTGCGTGGCGATCCACCACCTCGACAGTCCGTGGCGGCCCTCGGACTTGGAGCAGCGCGAAGGACGCGGCATCCGCAAAGGCAACGAGGTAGCCAAACTCTACGCCGACAACACGGTGGACGTGCTGATCTACGCCGTCGAAAAGTCGCTCGACGCCTACAAGTTCGGGCTGCTGCACAACAAGCAGCTGTTCATCCGCCAGCTCAAACAGAACCGTATGGGCGTGCGTACCATCGACGAAGGCGGCATGGACGAAGGCAGCGGCATGAACTTCTCGGAATACGTGGCCGTGCTGTCGGGCAACACCGACTTACTGGAAAAGGCCCGCCTCGAAAAGAAGATCGCGGGGCTGGAGAGCGAGCGTCAGGCGTTCGTGCGCGGCAAGTCGTCGAGCCGCAGCCAGCTGGAATATACGCTCGGAAAAATCGGGGAACTCGACGAAAGGATCGGACGCATCGAAAAAGACCTCGAAGCTTTCAGGAGCCGTGCGGAACTCAACGAGGACGGATCGTATCGCAACCGTATCACGCTGGACGGGGCGGAGAGCAACGATCCGCAGTTCATCGGCAAACAACTGAACCATATCGCAAAAACCGTCGATACGGGAACGGGTGAGAAACGGATCGGCTCCATCTACGGGTTCGAGATCATCGTCAAGAGCGAAAAGAGCATGAAGGAGGATTTCGAGACCATTCGCAACCGCTTTTACGTGCGGGGAGAGGGAGAATACCTCTACCAGTACAACTACGGTAATCTGGCCGGAGACCCTCGCACGGCGGCGCTCAACCCCCTGCATGCGCTGGGCACGATCGAACCGACGCTGGAGAAATTCCGCAAGGAGCGCATCTTGCTGGAAAAGGACGTGCCTCAGCTCCGGCAGATCATCGAGGGCACATGGCGCAAAGAAGCCGACCTCGCGGCTTTGAAAAAGGAGATGGAACAGCTCGACCGGCAGATACAACTCGCGCTCAAACCCGTAGGTAGCGACCGTGACGGCGAAGAGGCCGGAGAGCAGCAGGAACAGCAGCAGGAGAAGGACGCGCGACGGGAAACACCTGTCGCCGATGACCTGCAACGGCATATTCCCGCACGCCTGCGGCAGATCGCCGATGCCTCCGGCGGACGTATCGTCATCGGCAGCGTTCCGCCCCGCACGGACAATAATCCTACAACATCCAAAAAGAAATTATAATGAAAAGAGCCGCATGCCACAGCGGCTCTTTTCATTCCCGTATGAATTTGCTTTTCCCATAGTCGATCGCTGCAAACGGTCGGGAATCGACGTTATTTTTTATCTATATTTATGGAATAAAGATTTGCCTTTGCGACGGATTATACGTTTTTGCAACGATGCGATTTTTTTTCGAATACTCGGTATGTATCCCAATGCAGGCAGAACGATACAACCTATCACAAATGACAGAACGGACAATAAAGTATCATGCGAGGAGCATATCCGAGAAACAACGTAATAAATACCAAATCCTAAACTTCCGCAAATCAATACACATAACAGGTAAAATCTCTTTATACAGTTCCGTACTTTCCGTTTGACTTTATCTTTAACATCTTGTCGCTGTTTTCGTTTCATCTTTTGCAACTCCATAATAGCGATATTGCCTCGACTTGCCTGTTCCTGTAATTCCGCTTTTTCCCTTCGTAAAGTTTCCACATCCTTGATTTCGATAAAACCGACGATATCATCAATATTCGCATCGGTAATATCTTCAGGATGCATTTCATACGCCCGAATTTCATTATATATATGGATTCGAGTATCATCATCGTATGATTTTGTTCTCAATTCGTCGTATTTATCCACAACGGAACGATGTAGCAAAGAGGTCATAACGAGTTTCACTCTGTTCATAACGTCCAGCGATGCGGGTGTTTGATTCCTCATAATACCTTTATGCAACCGGAACCATAGTCGGGATATGGCATAATCCATCGTCGTCGAGTAAGTAAAATTCGTTCCTTCGCGTATGGAAGAATGACGGGATATGAATTTTGGAATACTACTTTCCGAAAGCAGAACGCACTGGCACTTTTCGAAACTTGATTTGTGAATGGAGCGGCGTTTACCGTTGATTATGGAAAAAATCCGCAGGTATTTGACTATATCCTCCTCGGAGATCGTCAAAGAAGACGATGCCGCATCGGTCTGAATTGCATCGAGATTGTCTGTCGTTTGAAGATTACCGTTCATATCATCGACACAAATAGACCTTTCGTCGTATTCTATATCCGAAGCTTGTAAAAAAGCATAGAATTTTCCCCGTTCTTCCAGCACGTCTCCTTTGTCCTGGCATCGGCTCAATATGGTATTCATGGCAGGCTTACCGTCGGGTCTATCCAATTTGTTTATGATTCTTTCAGCCTGTTTGAAATATCCGTCGATCACGTTCTTCGTTTCGTCCAAGTATTTCAGTTGTATATACTTCTTTCTTTTGTTCGCTTCCCGTACCAGAGAGAGAAAATCGTTCAGAATACGGCTGTGTAAATCGCCGTTGTATCCATATACACTGAATAATTCTTCCGTATCAAGATAGATCGTCAGTTGAGTCGTCCAGCTGCCTATCGTATTTAGATCTGTCGATTCGGTAATGTCTTTCAGTCCGGAAATGA
>ERZ827126.2940-NODE-2940-length-10995-cov-4.345247_pt1 | contig 10995 bp, 15 predicted proteins | sample MGYA00519780_ERZ827126 | MGnify/ENA primary metagenome ERZ827126 (study PRJEB31778, sample SAMEA3449262) | human gut metagenome | biome: human gut; feature: human-associated habitat; material: faeces | place: United Kingdom | collected 2010/2012 ...
TTATTCCCTACGACTTTCGGACACCGGAAATGTTTTCTTTCAGTGTTTCCGTCATGTGATACACCAAAGATTTTTCCGTCTCTGGCACCGTGATTGTACGGGTTTCCGGATTGATCAGAAATATGTCATTCACCGGTTCAGCTTCCGAAGCTGCTAATGCTTCCTCTAATGTCATGACTGCCTCACCTCCACTTCATTTGTCGTAATCTTGTATCCGTCTTTCACGCCGACCAGATACACCTTCCAACGTTTATATTCCGTGATTTCGTCCGGTACGGCACATCTACCGTTCACAATCGGGACAGGATATTCTTTGTCGTATCTTGAAAAGACGGCTGCCTTCCTGCAACCGTCCCATTCCGAATCGAAGTTATATTCCGTATACAGATACCCTTTTGTTCCGGCCACAATACCAGAGAAGTCTCCGTCCTTACTAAGGTTCTGGCCAGCCACCTTAAACTGTAATATTCTCATCTATGCCCCCTTTGGAAATGCACACCAGTTAACCATAATAGTCAAACTTGAATTGTTTCCGTTAACAGTACGAACAACGAAACTACTGGCGGTCGTACTTAAAACCTGTACTCCGAACGATTTTGTATTTTGCGATCCGCCGGAAAGAGATATTACTACGACAGGTGCTTTCGAAAAAGTTTTTCCAAATTTCACAGTTGTGTCTTTATAACCATTAGCTGGGGTTTCAATAAGAGCTGTGGTCCCGTAAATTGGTGTTTTATTAGTCAGTTTCTTGTCAACGGACTCAATCAACAGCTTTAGTTCTTCCGCCGTTGGTTTTAGTTTAAACATCTGCTCTACTGCTACTATACTCAGTCCCTCTATCTTTACCCTGTACAATGGGAGTTCCCTTGTCTTTCCGCCGGTATATATATCGTCTTGTGCAAGCTCTGGATCTGTAGCAGTCTCTCCGGCCGTTCCCTGAATCACTTCACAAGTCATGGTATCAATTCCACCAGTACCAGTGGTTTCGAATTTCGCTACAATAATGTCGTTTCTATTTTTTTCCGACTGTCCATTCATAATCTCGCAATCTTCATATTCTCCATGCGGGATTCTTGCCATATGTCCACCCACGCAGATTACTCCGTCCGCCACTCTTACTTTATTATTGCTAAGTATAGTAGCTTTGCAGGCTTGTCCAATTGTAGACACGCCGTCACTGCCCAATATTGCCTGGTATATAGCCGCATCGTCTTCAGCATATATATGCGGCTCGGCTTCCGGTGCTGTGTTAACCGTAATTCCTTTCATTCCTGCCATTTACTCATCTTCTCCTTTCACGCTGTAGTCTATTGTTATATTTCCATTCTGCATCTTCAGGATCTTTTGTATGACTGGTTTGATAACCTGTGTATTCGTAACCGCATCATAGCCGGCTACGATGTCACCTATCTCCAGATCCGCATTATCGATTGTCATTTCACATTTTTTATAATTCTGTAGTTCTTTAAGCCGTTTTGTTCCATCTTCTTCCAGTTTGTCTGCTTCCGCACTGGAATAGTTGTATACTGCAGATATCTCATTCAATCCGGTGTAGTACTGTTTTTTCCCAATAGTTCCGTTTTTCTGTACGTATAGGTGTAGCACGACTCGATCCTGTTTTTCTCCCTCTCCGACGCACACCAAATGGTTGACGCCATTCCTGCAGTCCCGGACCGTTACGTATATACCCTCTTCCTGGCTATATTCCAACTGTTCAGAATAATCTACTATCGGTACCGCCCGTACTGTTACATAGCCATATTCCAGTCCTTCTGGCTGTGCGTACTGGATCTGCAGTCTACAGCCGTAGTTACTCACCAATTTCTGTAGTGCATCGTATAATGTTACATAGCGGTCTACCTGCCAGCTTTTTATTGTTATGCCTGTATCCACTTCTGGAATAACCATGAGATCGCCGAAGCGATCTCCTATCAATGTTCGGATTGCTGTATTTAATTCACCTGACAAAACCAGATGGTCCTGTCCGGCCGGTGGCTCTACTACTTTATATTGCAGCATTCCTCTCCATGTTCTTCCACGCAGTGCAACTTTTCGTGTACCGGATATAGATTCGATGTCTCCAATAATTCCCCCATACTCTGTTCCCGGAGCGAATATCCGGCATCTGTATCCCATGCGTTCAGTGTCATAATCTGACACCGCTATCGTGACCTCGAAATCATTTGTGTTTCCAATGTCCATATCTGCCTCCGCACTATCGCACAGTTCTCCGCATTCTTCTCCGGTCGGTTTTGTCGTTATGAAACGAATTTTTGATATTGTGTCTTCTAAGGTGTGGCTGTCCATTTCGGTATACTCCTTTCTTCGATTACAGTAATGTCAAATTCGAATTTTCCCGTCCAGGATACCATCTGTCGCCCCGGCTGAATCTTTTGGAAGAATTCTCTTCCTTTGCTCCTGCAGTGGTATGCGTTCATCTCTTCGCCATTCTTCAGTACTTTTGCGATAGTTCTGGAACGGCTGTCAATTCGAAGATATTCTCCTGTTTCCAATGTAATATTGACCAGATATGTGTTGCTTCCTATCGTGACTTGAGGATTGACAACTGGTCCGTAAATAATCATTTGAAAATTTGATGATGTATAATTTGGATTAATAAGGTAGTTGCTCGTCATTCCGTTCGCGTATCGATACGGATATTTTCCCGGATACCGTTTATTATCACTAGACGTGATTCCATAGCTGTGAAATGTATATGTTTTTTTGCCGATCCAGTAAGGCGTGAACGCTTCTACTGTAGCGTCCACATCTACTGTATAGAATATCTCATCGTACTCTTTCGGATTTAATTCTGTTATATAACATTCCAGATAATAATCTCCCACCCATAGTTTTCCAGGCTTTTTTTCAATGATGTCTATATCTGTTATTTCGTTCAGCTGGTCCATTACATCGCAATATTCTTCTTTTGTATCCGCGTATACTTGCAATGTTATTTTTTTGCTCATTCCGGTCCTATAGAATTTATCCAACTTTTTTCTATTTGCATTTACATTTTCCGTTGCGGAATATTTCCACTCTTTCCCGTATAATTCCGTAATATCCTCGATTACCACTGGCCAGTTATCCAAATCCATCCTGGTTCCATTATTATTTTCATAATATATCATTCAGTAACCTCTCTTATCACTCGTCCAAATTCTCTGCCATTGTATTCCACAGTAGTATGTACTTTTGCCATAGCCATGGCAAGTCTGTCATAGTCTATTGGATCTCTTTCTGTTCTCTGTAATCGTTCTAGTCCTCTCTCAACAGCATCTGCTACATACGTCTGGAGTACTGTGATCGGTGTGACTGCTTCCGGTCCTGCTTCGCCTACTCCCTGCCATCCGAGACGGGTAGGGAATATGGTAGGTTGGTCGAATATCGCTCCTTTTGCGCGCCAGGCGATACTGAAATGTGGTACTGATGGAGGTGTCAAAGAAAATTTTCCTTCGATATTTATGTGCGGCAACTTTAAGTCTGGAAGTTTCCAAGAAAAATGAAAAGCACTTTTAATAATCGATATCGCATTTTTTACCGCGTTTCGTGCGCCGTTAATTCTAGTGGTGATTCCACTCTTAATTCCTTCGAATATACTTATCGCCATGCTTTTTGCACTGTTAATCGGTCCCGTAATATTGCTTTTTACAGTTTCGAATCCTGCCTTTGCCAATGTTTTCACACCATTTATTCTTGTGGTGATTCCACTCTTAATTCCTTCGAATACGCTTACAACCATCGTAAATGCGCCGCTGATCGGAGATATGATATATGTTTTCACAAGTGCAAATCCGTTTAACACTATTGTTGCGATCGTATCTATAACACCACTGATTCTCGTACTTATTTCATTCCATACCTGTATAACTGTATCTTTGCAGTTCACCCATATGAATTGGAATGGCAATGTGATAATCTGGAACGCTGCCGATATTATTTCTCCAATCAACATAACGCCAACCGTTATAATATTACCGATTGTTTGGAATATTCCCGATACTTTTTCCAATATCGATGCAATTCCATCGCCCACAATGCCGGTGATTATTTGTAATGTATTCGAAATTTTTTCTGCAATACCCGTAATTTTTTCTATGACACCGCTTATAAACGTATCTATGCCACAAATATGTATTAAAGTTCCGAAGAAACCTACAAGTCCTGAAGCGAATCCATCCAGTGCACCTGTTATTTCTCCCCATAATCCACTAAATACTTCTACAATGCCTGTCCCAAACAATTTCAGGCCTGCTTTTGCCAGATCTATATCACCAGTGAACACTCCAACTATCATATCGCCCAGTCCGGACAGTATATCTATAATTCCTCCGACCGCGCCAATTAACGGTTCAATCATGTTTAAGACAGCGCCGAAACCTGCTGCCAGTAGTCCGATCGCCGGTACCAAAACTGCTGCCAAAATTGCGCCGATCGCCTTAAATAGATTTTCAAGCCCAGACAGCTTATCGCCCAGTCCGGATATTGCACTTTTTATTCCGCTTAGTTTTTCATCAATATTGATTCCGTCTAGGAACCCTGTGATAGAACTTTTTACAGTGTCAATAATTCCTGTTATGAAATCTCTGAATGATTCGCTTTTATTCCATAAGAGAACCATTCCAGCCACCACTCCGGCTATTGCAGCTGTTACTAATAGAATTGGTCCTAGAGCCACTCCTCCAGCCCCTGCCATCGCAACTCCAGCTCCTTCTGCGGCTGTTCCAGCTTCCGCTGCCGCTACTGCAGTTCCGGCAAAAAGCCCGCTTATTTTTGCTCCGAGTCCAATAACCGAAGATATTCCGATAGACACCTTCCCGATGCCGATCAGCAATGGAGACAATACCGCAACTATTCCCATGATGCCGAGTATCATTCTCTGCTGTCCGCCGTCCAGATCATCAATTTTCTGTGCTAATCCTGTGATTTTCTGTGTCCCTTCCGCAATCATCGGGAGAAAGATATTCCCAAGGGTGATTCCGGCATCATACAGGTTGTTCTTCATGATCGACAGCTTTGATGCGGTCGTTTCATATCGTTTATTTGCCTCATTGGTTAATGCTGTATTCTCTTCCCAAGCGTTCTTTCCGGTGTCGATCGCGGACGTAAATACATCACTTGCATTCGCAGATCTTAGTAATGCATCACGCATTCTCGTTTCTGTTATGCCCATATCATTTAAGACTTTGATAGCGGAGTCGCTTTCTCCTCCGCATTTTGAAAGACCTTCGATGAATGCTTCCAGTGCGCCTGTAGCGTCTTCCTTGAATCTCTTGGAGAATTCGCTGGTGCTCATTCCAGCTACGTCCGCCCAGTCCTTTAACGAATCACTGTTAGTTTCTACAGCAAGCTGCATTTCAATTAATGCTTTGCTGAATGCCGTACCGCCCGCCTGTGCTTCCATTCCAACTGAACTTAACGCCGTAGCCAGTGCAAGAATGTCAGATTCTGACATTCCTACCTGCGTACCTGCGGATGCAAGATTAGTTGCCATATTCATGATGTCTGCCTCAGTGGTGGCGTAGTTGTTACCCAGGTCTACAATGGTGCTTCCCATCTTCTTATATTTTTCATCCGCACTCATAGAGGTGTCTGCCGCTAAGCCGGTAATATTTGCGAATTTCGCAATAGATGTTGCTGCATCTTCTGCCGACAGGTTGGTAGAATTACCCATGTCGATCATAACGCGGGTAAATCCTAAGACGTCCTGAGTCTTAATGCCTAACTGTCCGGCAGCTTCTGCAACCTCAGAAATCTCCGTTGTAGATGCTGGAATCTCTTTTGCCATGCTCCGGATTCCATCTTCCAACTGTTGGTAACTGTATACGCACTTGCCGTTTGCATCAAATACTTCATCTGATGTTTTTTTGACACCAGCAAAAGCAGATTCAAACTGCACTGCTGCCGTCCCGGCTCCGGCCAATGCTCCAGCCGCCGCCGTGCTGGCTACTTTCAAGTTCTGGCCAACTTTTTCTGTCCCTTCGCCGAATTTTCCAAGTCCCTCGCCAAATGACTGAATGGCTGTCTTTTGATTTCTTAATTCCTCTGAAGTCTTCTTGATCTCATTCCGGATCTCTTCCTGTTTGATCTTGGATTCCATCAGTTCCGTTTTTAATTCTGCGTACTTTTCGGAATCCTCTCCAACTTCCCTGGCGCATTCATCCAGTGCATCCCGCAAGATCTTCGTCTTGTCTGCAGCTGCTTTTGATTCCTGTCCAAGAAGTTTCTGGCGTTCTTTCAAGAGGTCTGTTTTATTCTTTGCTCCATCCAGTTTTGTTTCGTTCAGCTGTAGTTCTTGATCCAGTTCCCGAATCTTACTATCTGCCTGTCCAACAGCTGTTCTTAGCTGTTCTTCTGCTTCCGCTTGTTTCTTTGCTTCTTCTGCTGCTTTCAGCTGCTCCGCAGACAGCTGTGTCTCTGCGTTTCTCTGTTCTTCCAGTTTTGCAGATGTCTGTGAGAGTTCTTGTGAGATAGCCTCCTGTGCTCTTTTTGCGTCCGCAAGTTTTGCACTCCAGTTATTCGCTTCAATCGAGTTTTCCCCGAATATGGCTTTTGCTGCTTCCATTTTCCCGGTCAGCAGCTCCACTTTCTGGCCACTTGCCTCCAGCTCTTTCTGCAGGAGCTTTTCTCTCTTTTCCAGGGTGTCCGTTGATTCCCCAGTTCCCTTCATTTGCGTTTCATTCAGTTTCAACTCCGCACGTAACGCTTTCAATGACGATTCTGCCTGTTTCAGCCCGCTCGTCAGTTCTTTCGTATCTGCTCGGAACTTTACGCTTGCTTCTCTGTTACTTAATCAATCACCCTCTCTCCAGCATCTGTTCTTCTGCATATGCCTTCCACGCTTCATATGCATATTTGTCTTCCAGGATCGTAAGCAGGGAATTATATTCCGAATACCAGAATACATCCTCACTGATTCCATTCATAATCACGTAATAGACGTACATATCTTCCACGGTTTCAATCTCGAACCGTGGAAGTCTTAAATAGCCTTTTGCTTTCTTACGTGTTACTCTTCGGAATCCGTCCCGGAATCCTGCTTTTTTGACGGCGAATACATCTCATTAATCACTTCCATGTTCTTTCTCCAGTCCTGGTCCATATTTTCAAAAAACTCTGTAAACGACATGCAATCTTCGTCCTGATTTGCATTTTTGTAGGCAGCATACAAAAATTCCGCTACTTCAAGTGCGTCTTTATCATTTGCACCTTTTACTAAAACCTTACTTAATGTCTCATACGATTTTTTATCGCTTTTTCTTAATGTCAACATAAGAATAGGAGCGGTGGACATTGCCACACACTCCCCATTTGTAAGTTCATATTCCTCATAATTAATCTTAGGATTCTTCATCTACATTTTCCTCCTCGCCAAGAATACGTTTGATCAATTCTTCTTTTTTGCCCATGGAATCAACTCCCATTTCTTCTGCTTTCTTTCTCAGTTCGTCTACCTTCATCTTTTCGAGTGTAGATCTGGTAAACTCGTTCGGAGCTTCTTCTGGTGTTTCTGTCTTTTCTGATGTTTCCGGATGCTCTGTAGTTTCTGCTTCTACCTCTACTGCTCCAGCTTCTGGTTTGGTCGCTTCCGATGTCTGCACCTCTTCCGTCTTCTCTTCTACCTTTTCCACCAGTCCGTTCTTTTTGGCATTGATTTCTTTGTATCTTTCTTCCGACATCTCCGCAATTTCACCCGTGAACCGGATGTCGCCTGTGTGTTTGTCTCTGAATTTCTGTTTTACTTTTACTTTCATAGTTTTCCTCCTTATACTGTGTCCGCTTCGACAAGTTTGCGTGAGAACTCTTCCATCCACTTCTGTTTTACAGTTTCATCCTTCAAATCGTCTTCAACAGCCTCATACAATCCTTCTCCGTATTCATCCGGCATGATTGCAAATTCCAGTTCCAACATACTAATGTCCTCAGAATCGTTATCAACGCTTCTTGATAACGCCGTCTGAATCGTGCAATTTGGATAAGCCTTGTGTTTCGGGTTGTTATCCTCATCTAAAACCTCTGCTGTAATGCAAGCTACTGCGTGCAACGAATTCATACCGTAAGCGATTACCCCGTCTTTTAATTCGGTACGGTTCATTCCATGCAAGTCAGCCAGCATATCCTGTGGAACATATGCAGATACTTTTGCAGTCCCATCACCAGTTCCTTTGGTTCGTGTCTTTAAGATTCTGGAACCGCATTTTTTTGTCATGGTTTTGCAGTTCATTTCTTCTTCCAGTTTTCCCACGCAATCCAGAACGTCTGCCTTTGTTGCAGCTCCGATCCGGATTCCAAGCTTTTTAATTTCGACTTCCGTGAAGTCCGTTTCTCTGATTCCAGCCATTTTATGTTTCCTCCAATCGTTTTACCAATTTATCAATTGCCCCGTTCACAATCTCATCCCCGGCTTTTTCAGCACCATGGAACATGAACTGCTGATTTCCTCTGTGATGTCTTGTATTTGATCCATCGTCCGGAAAGTACAGGTAATGATAGTTGCCTTTTGTGTATACCTTTACTGCAAGATTCTCTCCCTGTATCCGGAACGGATCGGTCTGTGAGGCTGCTGCTTTCTTTCCGTTCCATGTTCTGCCGGATACCGGCAAGATTGCCCGGATATACTCTTTTATCTTTTTCCCGCCCTCATTTGCCAAATAATCGTTTATAATTTGTTCCGCAACAGATCTGTCGGAAAATTTTTCAATCGTTTGTGCGACCTTATCAAATTCTTTTGTATCCAGGTAAAAATAACTCATCGGCTACACCTTTTTTCCGTTTTCCCAAATTCCATCGTGCAAATTTCTACAGTGCACTCTCCTGCTTTCTGCACATAATCGTATGCCGTGTCGGTATCTGAGATTTTGAATCCAAGTGTTTTCATCTTTTCGATCACCTGTTTCTCCAAGTCTTCTGGGATGTACTCTTCTTTCACAATCGCAACGAAATAACGCCTGGTTATTCCACCCTTGCTTTCCGACTTTCCCGCTCTCCTTTTTCCGAACACGATGCAGTCCCAGTTCTCGCGTCCTTGGAACCTTCCGGCACCGTAATATACATCCTGCACGATCTCTTTTAAGGCTTCTTTAATTTTGTCTTTCAATTTTCCTTACCTCTTCCAGATAGAAATACAACTCACGGTTTTTCTTATCGTGATCAACGTAGATAATCGCATAGATCACATTATTAATTACCACATTATAATCGCTATCCGGTGGTATAAGATCCGGGGTTGCTATCTTAGTTGTCAGATTTGCTCCGTGCTGTTCGGCAAATTCAATGTCTTGCTGTCTTTTTGCCTTTTCTGTGAAACACAAAAAGCCCAGATATTCTAAATCATCTAGGCTTTTTACATTCTTTTCCACGTCTTTTTTGCGATAAATTTCGGCAACTCCATCCCCGTAATCATTCAAGATATTCCTCGCCATATTTTACCTCGTATTTATGTCTTGCTGTAATAATATCGTTTCTGTAATTCTTATCGAATTCACATGCTATCTTGTTCCACGCATACCAGCTATACTTTAGTAGCAGCATTCGGGCGAATCCCGGTTTCGTAAAATCCATTTGATCATCTTCATGCATTCCAAGTTTGTGCATCATTATTTCAATGGCATCTTCCGTTATATCCGTAATTTCCTTCTCTGTATCATCATTCGCCCAAGTTATCCGGCATTCTCTTTTTACTGCTGCTACAAGTTTTGCTTTTTCTTCTTCGCCCATAGCTTATGCCGTTACAACGGTATCCGCAGTTTTTACAGTTACATATGCCGGATCCAGTTTGCTAATGTCCAGGACAATCGCTACTGTGTTATCGTATGGGCGGCCATTTCCGTGAAGCTTAATCTTATATGTTCTCGCATCCTGAAGGAACTTGAATTCGTCCGAATATTCAATTTTTCCGTCTTTACTTTCACCAAGCCCGAAGAAATACTCTTCCGGCAGACACAGGATAGCCTGTCCGGTTTTCACTTCGTTCGATCTCACAACTTCTGTCGGGAACGGGAATAAATCTCTGGCGTATGTTCCGCCTGTTGTCAGTGCCGTAGTTGCCGGCATGATCTTGTTGAGGTAGTCTACCTGGTTACAGATCATCAGTACTTCGTCAAAACTTCTCATACGTCCTTTTTCTGTGACTGCCAATTTCGCCACAAGTGGTCCGTAATTTGCCGGGAGGAAATTTGTTACCTGGATTGCTGTTTTTTCCGGATATCCGGTTGATGTCGAAAAGCTTACTCCCTCGTGGATATCTCTGTTCAGTCCGACCGGTTCATCTTTTCCACTTCCTGATACAATTGCTTTTTCGAGTGCTACATATAACGCCTCTTTCAGGATTGTACGGATATAGTTGTCGAGGAACGATGGTCCAAGATCCAGCATATCCTGTGGAATCACTGCATAGGCTGTCAGTTTCAGTAATGTAACCTCTACGCCCTTGAATGCAGATTCAATTTCCTGTGTGATCTCGCCATTGATCTGTCCCCAAGCTGCCTTCTGTCTGGTGTGATCATTTAAGAGCCACTTTGTAAGGTATTTCACATTCTGGAATGTAATTTTTTCTAACAGTGGGTGCTCCTCTAACAGATCTCTGTACACATCTTCAATGATAGTTTCCGGCATTCCACCATCTGTATTAATCAGATCCGCGAACGCCTGCTTCGGATCGCTCGCCTTTCCAGCCTTTGCCAGATTCTGATAGAACTCCGTCTCTTCGCTTGTGAGCTGTCTGTAGCCTCTCTGAGCAAGCACATTCGTATCAGTGCTGTACATCTCAAAGTCTGTCTTTACTTTTTCCGTAATTGCGTCAAACACCTGCCCCCAGGCTTTTTTCCCTTCCTCTTCGTTTCCGCTCTGCAGTGCGCTCTGCAGAGCCGCCACTGCCTCTCTCTGTTTTGTGTCCGCAATGTTTCCTAACATTCTTTTTTCTCCCTTCTTTTTTACATTGAAAACATGTTAAAAAATGTCTGCATAGAGACATCTTTTTCTTCTTTTTCCGGCTTT
>ERZ827126.2949-NODE-2949-length-10972-cov-2.390309_pt1 | contig 10972 bp, 6 predicted proteins | sample MGYA00519780_ERZ827126 | MGnify/ENA primary metagenome ERZ827126 (study PRJEB31778, sample SAMEA3449262) | human gut metagenome | biome: human gut; feature: human-associated habitat; material: faeces | place: United Kingdom | collected 2010/2012 ...
CGTTGTTTATCGACCGGGACGGCACGCTTGTAAAAGAGCCGCCCGTAGATTATCAATTGGATAGCTTGGAGAAACTAGAGTTTGTCCCGAAGGTGATGCGTAACCTCTATTTCATTCGCGAGCGGTTGGATTTCGAGTTCGTGATGGTCTCCAACCAAGACGGGCTGGGAACGCCCTCTTTCCCGGAGGAGACTTTCTGGCCTGCCCATAACTTGATGCTAAAGACGCTGGAAGGAGAGGGGATCGTATTCGACGATATCTTGATCGATCCTTCCTTTCCCGAGGATAATTCCCCGAATCGTAAGCCTCGTACGGGAATGCTCACGAAATATATGACCGGTGAATACGATCTGGAGAATAGTTTCGTGATCGGGGACCGCCTTACGGATATGGAGTTGGCCCATAATCTGGGCGCTAAAGGTATCTGGTTGCGCCCGGAGGAGGGAGCAGAGAGTGAGTTGGCGGCTTACGCTACTTCATTGTCTCCCGCCTATATCACGGATGATTGGGATAAAATCACCGAGTATCTGTTTGCTGGCGAGCGTCGTGCTGTCGTACGGCGTGCCACGAAGGAGACGGACATCTATGTGGACTGGAATCTGGATGGAACCGGAAAGACATCGATCTCTACCGGGCTTGGTTTCTTCGATCATATGTTGGACCAGATCGGTAAGCATTCCGGTACGGACCTGACGGTACGGGTAAAAGGCGACTTGGAAGTCGATGAGCATCATACGATAGAGGACACGGCGATCGCCCTTGGCGAGGCCATGCTGAAAGCGCTGGGTGATAAGCGAGGGATCGAGCGTTATGGCTATTGCCTTCCGATGGACGATTGCTTGTGTAGTGTGGCGCTGGATTTCGGTGGCCGTCCTTGGTTGGTTTGGGACGCTGAGTTCCACCGTGAGAAAGTAGGGGATATGCCTACGGAGATGTTCCTCCATTTCTTCAAGAGCTTGAGCGACGCTGCCCGCATGAATTTGAATATCCGTGCCGAGGGTACGAACGAGCATCATAAGATAGAAGGTATCTTCAAGGCTTTGGCCCGCTCGATCAAGATGGCGATCCGACGAGATATTTATCGGTTTGAGCTACCGAGTACGAAAGGGCTCTTGTAATCTGTAAAAAACACTACTGTATTTGTGCACGAATACAGTAGTGTTTTAGTCTGAATACTATTGTGTTTATCCACAAACACTATAGTGTTTTCGACTCAGATTCTATGACATCAGATAAACCGATAAAAGCCTATAGAGGATATTCCTCGAAAGCATATAGAACCGTGGAGAGATACCTTTCTCCTGTGTCCGGAAGCAACGCCACGATCGTTTTTCCCTCATTCTCCGGAAGTTTAGCTAGTTCCACGGCGGCGTATACAGCGGCGCCGGAAGATATTCCTACCAGCAACCCTTCCTTCCCGGCCAGTTCGCGGCTGGTACGGATAGCGTCATCGTTCGTTACTTGCAGGATATTGTCAACTACCTCCCCGTTGTAGGTCTTGGGGATAAAGCCGGCTCCGATGCCCTGTATCTTGTGCGGGCCGGGCTTGCCTCCGGAAAGTACCGGTGAATCGCTAGGCTCTACCGCTACGATTTGTACGTTCGGGTTGTGAGCTTTCAATCCGGCACCGACACCGCTGACCGTGCCTCCGGTTCCTACGCCGGCTACAAACAGGTCTACTTTACCATCCGTATCACGCCAGATCTCCTCGGCGGTCGTGCGGATATGCATGGCCGGGTTGGCGGGATTCTCGAATTGTTGTAGGATGATGGAACCGGGAGTCGCATCACGCAGTTCCTCCGCTTTGGCGATGGCTCCTTTCATGCCTTCTGCCCCGGGGGTGAGGACGAGCCGGGCACCTAACGCTTTCAATAAGTTACGACGCTCGGCACTCATGGTATCCGGCATGGTCAGGATTAATTTGTAGCCTTTCGAGGCGGAGACAAAAGCGAGTCCGACTCCGGTATTACCGCTGGTCGGTTCGATAATGGTAGCGCCGGGTCTCAACAAGCCTTTAGCCTCGGCGTCCTCGATCATCGCCAAGGCGATGCGGTCTTTTACGCTACCAGCCGGGTTGAAATATTCCAGCTTGCCGATTACTTGGGCTTTAAGGCCCTTGCTCGCGTTGAAATTAGAGAACTCCAACAGGGGAGTGTTGCCGACAAGGTCGGTCAGTTGTCTTGCTATTCTTGCCATATACAAATGAATTTTGTTGTTTCTGGATTCTTTTATTTATATGACAAAGATAGTGGATGGATTGTTTACGGCATATACCATAAACCGGGTATTTTTTTACCTCCTTCTATGCGTCACGCACAAAAGGAGGTTACAATCATAATTATATACAAGTCTGAAAGGACTCTCTTTAATGTCTGCCTCCTCCTAAGGCTTGGTAGAGGTTTACGGTGGCTTGAAGCTCGTCAAAACGATCCGTTACTTGGGAGAGCTGGGCGCTGAGCAGGGTTTGCTGTGCCGTGAGCACTTCCAAATAAGTAGTGTTTCCATGCGTCATCAGCAATTGGGTGCTACGCACGGCATCTTCAAGCGATTCGATTTGGTGTGTACGCAAGTCGATCTTTCCCTTTGCGGTCTGGGCTTGGGTAAGTGCGTCGTTCACCTCTTTTCCGGCGTTGAGCACGGTTTGTTGGAAAGTGAGCTTGGCCTCCTCTTGCTGCGCTTTCGCTATTTTCAATTGGGCGATATTCGCTCCTTTGTTAAATAGCGGTTGCGTGAGGGAGCCGACCGCCGATAGTAATAGTTTACCCGGATTTACGATGTAACTGCCTGCGCTGTTTGTCCACCCTGCGCTGCCGCTAAGACGTAGCGAGGGATAAAAATTGGAGCGTGCGGAGGCTGTCCCGTAGAACGCTTGCGCCAATGCGTACTCGGCGCTACGTACATCCGGACGGTTCGATAGCAGCTGCACCGGGATGCCGATCGCCAGATCCGGGGTCAAGGACTGCTCTTCCAATCTTCCTCGCTCGATATCTTGAGGTGTCTCTCCCAATAAGACGGCAAGCGTATTCTCGGTCTCCCGGATGGTCTGTTCCAGATCCTTAACAGAGGTCTCGATGGAGTAGCAAGTAGCCTCGGTTTGCGATACGGCCGCCTCGGTAGTCATGCCGGCTGCCATTAACGCTTGGGTGGCACGAAGGCTCTCTTGCCATCTCACGGCGGTTTCCGTCGTGATCTCGCATTGCCGATCCAGCATCAATAGGGTATAATATAAATTGGCGATGTTGGCGATCAGTTGTGTTTGTACGGCTTGGCTATACGCTTGGCTTTGCGACAAGGCGGCTTTTGCTTGTCGTTTGGCGTTTGTCAGCCGGCCGAAGATATCGATCTCCCAACTGGCCGATACCGGGACGTTGTATGTCCACGACGCTTTTGCCTTATTGAAACTACTTGTCGTGCCCTGCGGATCTAGGGAGAGCGACGGGAGGTAGGAGAGGCGGGAGGTCATTAACGCCACCTCGGCTTCTTGCACCTTTAGATGGGGAATCCGCAGATCTGTATTATTGGCTAATCCCCGTTCGATCAAGGATTGCAAGGCCGGATCGGTGAACAGGTCCCGCCAACTGATATTCCCGATGGAGAAGGTATCTGCCGGGGCTATCTCCTCCCGATATAGATTCTCCGGGAGGGTGGCGACAGGCTCGTATTTCTTGTAAATGCCGCAGCTATTCAACGCTAGCGTCGCTACGGCAAAGAGTATGATGTTATTCTTCATATACATTATATATATACAACTGGATAGATTATTTCTTGCTATCTAAATATTCTTTTCTTTCTTCGGCGGCCTCTTTTACCTCTTCTTGCACCTGCCAATCAAGGGAACGCTCGAATTGGATCGGGCGTAGTTTCTCTTGCAGGTATTGGAACGTGATGAATAAGCAAGGCACGATAAATAACAAAGCCAATGTACCGATCAACATACCGCCAACGGCACCGGTTCCCAACGAGCGGTTTCCATTAGCGCCTACGCCGTTGGAAACGATCAATGGCAGCAAACCGAATATCATCGTAAGAGCGGTCATCAAGATCGGGCGCAGACGAACCTTCGCCGCGCTAAGAGCGGCCGAGGTCAGGCTCATGCCGGACAAGCGGCGCTGGGTAGCGTACTCCGTCAATAAGATGGCGGTCTTCGCCAACAACCCGATCAACATGATCAGACCGGTTTGCAGATAAATGTTATTCTCCAATCCCATGAACTTAGCGAACAAGAAACTACCCATCAAACCCATCGGTACGGAAAGAATCACGGCGAAAGGAACAAGAAAACTCTCGTACAAGGCACTTAGGATCAAATAAATCATCAAGATACAGATACTGGAGATGATAATGGTCGTATTACTCTGCTGGTTCTCCTCACGGGTGATACTACCGAAGTCATACCCGTATCCTTTCGGGAGTGAGGTGGCCGCTGTCTCTTTTACCGCCTTGATAGCATCCCCGGAGCTATATCCATTGGCCGGTACGGCATTGACGGCGATCGAATTATACATATTGAAACGGGCTAAAGATTCGGCACCGTATACCTTGGTCAAGGTGATAAACTGACTAAGCGGTGCCATCTCGCCGTTCGACATGCGTACGAACGTATTATTCAAGGAGGTCTCATCCAGACGATATTTAGGATCGGACTGTATCATCACCTTATACACCTTCGAGAAGCGGTTGATATTCGACACATATTGCCCTCCGTAATAACCGGAAATCCGGAGTGATTCCGGCCCGCTTGCATTTCGCCGCGTCCACATCCACGCGCCATTGCGGGTACTTGATATCGAAGGTAGAGTAAGCCGTAGCGATCTCGGGCCGTTCACGCAAGGCGGCGAGATATTGCTGGGTCGTGTTAAAGAAGGTCGTTAAGTCTCCACCGGCCTTGTCTTGCGTATGCATTTCCAATGCGTTACCCATACCATATCCGGGGATCATGGCGGGGGCGATGGCGAAAATCGTAGCGTCCTTGATATCTGCTGTACGGCCATATACCTGTCCGATCACGGCTTGTACGTTATCTTCCTTGTCCGGGCGCTCATCCCAATGTTTTAGTTTCAAGATGAACATACCGAAAGAGCTACCTTGTCCGGCCAGCAAACCATAACCGGAAACCTTGGAATAAGATTGAAGCTGTGGAATCTGGTTGATCCGTTGCTCGATATTCGTCATGATCTTGTTAGTCGTAGCCAAGGAGCTTCCGGAGGCCGTACTTACGTTGACAAAGACCGTACCTTGATCCTCATCGGGCACCAAGCTGGATTTTGTCGTGTTCATCAAGACGATCAGTAATACGATGGAGCATGCCAATAAAGACCAAGCCAGCCATTTCCGCTTGATAAAGAACAACACCCCGTGCTTATATTTCTTGATGACCGAATCGAATGCGGCGTTGAACGCCTTACGGAAACGTGCGGCGAAGTTATTCTTTTGGGTGCCGTCCTCGTTGATGTAAGGCTTCAATAAGATAGCGCAAAGCGCCGGGCTTAACGTTAACGCGTTAACGGTAGAGATACCTACGGCCGCTGCCATCGTCAAGCCGAACTGCGTATAGAACGTACCGGATGTACCGCTCATGAAGGATACCGGAATAAACACGCCCATAAATACCAATGAAGTAGAGACGATGGCGGATGTCAATCCTTTCATCGCGTCCATACTAGCCATATAAGAGGACTTATATCCAACGTCGAACCGAGCTTGGACTGCCTCTACAACAACGATCGCATCATCCACCACCGTACCGATCACCAATACCAAAGCGAATAAAGTGATCAAGTTGATGCTAAATCCGGCGACCGTCATAAAGGCGAACGTACCGATCAAGGAAACTACGATCGCTACCAACGGAATCAGCGTAGAACGGATATCCTGCAAGAAGACATATACCACAAGGATAACGAGGATAATGGCCTCTATCAAGGTTTTTACAACCTCATGGATCGAGGCGTACAAGAAATCATTCGTACTCATCAATTTTACGACCTCGATACCTTTCGGGAAGTCTTTCGAGGCTTCCTCAAGAAAAGCGTCGATCTTATTATTCACCTCCGTGGCATTCGATCCGGCTGTCTGGAAAACCATACAGGAGATACCCGGCTTACCGTTTGTTTGTCCGATATAGGCATAACTCTCCTTTCCTAACTCAATGTCCGCTATCTCTTTTAGCTTCAATACCTCTCCATCCTCGGTGGAGCGGATCACGATATCGCCGAATTCCTCCGGAGTAAGCAGGCGTCCGCTATATTTCATGGTGTACTGATACGTCTCGTCCGAGTTCTCGCCTAAAGAACCCGTGGCGGACTCAATATTTTGCTCGGCCAACACGGAGGTCACGTCCGAGGGGATCAATTTGTATTGGGCCATAACGTCGGGCTTCATCCAGATACGCATACTGTAATCGCCACCCATAACCATCAACTCGCCGACTCCGGAGATACGGAGTATCTCTGGTTTTAGGTTGATGCTGATGTAATTACTGAGGAAGTTCTCGTCATAAGAACCGTCCGGGCTATAGAGCGAGAAGATCTGTAACATACTGGTCTGGCGCTTGGAAGTCGTGACACCCACTTGGGTAACCTCGGCCGGCAATTGCCCGGTCGCTTTCGATACACGGTTCTGTACGTTTACGGCGGCCATGTCCGGATCGGTTCCTTGTTGGAAATAGATCGTGATCGTGGCGGTACCGGAGTTGGTAGCCGTGGAGGTCATGTAGGTCATATCTTCCACGCCGTTGATCGCCTCTTCCAAAGGGGCTACGACACTCTTCTGCATGGTCTCGGCATTCGCCCCGAAGTAAGTCGTACTGACCATAACGGTAGGAGGGGCGATATCCGGATATTGTTCTACGGGCAAGGTGAAAAGCCCGATGATACCCGCAACCATAATCGTGATGGAAATTACGGCGGACAGTACGGGGCGTTCTATAAATGTGCTAACTTTCATTGTTCTTAATTTTGTTTTACTTCAATCGGTGTTCCTTCACGCAATAAACCTACGCCTTCGGCTACGATCACGTCGCCGCTATTCAATCCGGCGTTTACGATATACTCTTGTCCTCCGTTCACACGGGTCACTTCTACGGGGGCGGATTGCGTCTTGCCGTCCACTACCTTGAAGACAAATACCCGGTCTTGGATCTCGAACGTGGCGGCTTGGGGAATTACGACGCAGTTATCGTATGTAACCGGAATGATCACATTCCCGGAGCCCCCGCTATTCAATAATTGCTCCTCGTTCGGGAATGCGGCACGCAAGCTGACTGTTCCGGTGTTTTGATCGATAATGCCGCTGATCGTCTCGATCTTTCCCGTTTGGGGATAAAGCGATTTATCGTTCAGTTGAAGCTCTATCTCGGGCATATTCTCCAAGGCTTTGTCTTTCGAGCCGTATTGACGGGTCAAGGCCAATAGCTGATTCTCGGTCATGGAGAAATACACATACATCTCGGAATTGTCCGATACCGTGGTGAGCGATTTGGGCAGGTTTGCGCTTACTAATGCGCCTACACGATAAGGCAGGGTTCCGATGACGCCGTTCGAGGGGCTTTTCACTTCCGTGTAAGAAAGGTTGTTACGGGCGTTTATCTCTTGTGCCTCCGCTTGGGCTAATTGGGCTTTTGCCGAGAGTAGAGTGTTGTAGGCGGTCTTTAGGTCGAACTCGGAAACTACTTTGTTTTTATACAATTCTTGTTTACTGTCGTAGGTCAGTTGCGCTGTCGCTACAGATGCCTTAGCGGCCTCTACGTTCGCAATGGCGGTGTTTAAGGCCGCTTGATAAGGAACTTGATCAATAATAAATAAGACTTGTCCTTTTTTTACACTCTCGCCTTCCGTTACGCAGAGCTTTGTAATAAAGCCGGATACTTGCGGATAAATATCGATGTCCTGTTTTCCTCGTATACTCGCCGAGTAATTATTGGATAAAGTTTTCTCCGAAGTGAATACGGTCATTGTCGTATACCCTGAACTTTGTTGGATTACAGGGCTTTGTTTACACCCAACAGCTACGATACACCATAAGGCGATCGCAGTCTTCATCAATCGATTTTGCTTTTTCATCTTAACTAATACCTATATTTTCGGATGCAAAGCTACTCGCTTATCGGCGAACCATTGTTTCCACAATGAGGCGATGATTGTTCATTTTGAGATGGAATGATCCGTTATATGCTAATGATCTCTTATATTCGCGGGCAAAATAGTAGACATATGAATCCATTTGAGATAGAGAGAGGAGAGTCGTTCATAATAGGCGATTCCGATTTGAGGGAGTTATTGGATCGTCCTTACAAGAGCGGATATGGCATGATCTTATTTTGCTATAAAGGAACGGCGAATATATCCGTCGATTTGAGCCGATGGGATATCCGGCGCAACACGGTGATCGTATTGATACCGGATACGATCCTGACGTTGAACGCGAGTAGCGAGGATTTCAAGGTACAATATATATCCTTTTCGAAGGTCTTGTTCGACGAGGCCGTATTCCGGCTGGATCCGCCCTTTTTCCGCTTCATAAAGGATAGCCCTTGCTATACGCATCCCGCCGATCAGGAGGAGACCATAAATGTGATCATCCGGCTGTTTTGGCTGATTTACATGGATCGGAATAACGTGTACCGTGATATGATCGTGAAAAACCAGTTGCAATGCTTCTTCCTTAATATGTATGATAAGACAAGGTACTCCTTCTCGAGCCGCCAGCAAAATGGGTGCAACCGTGGGGAGGAGTTGTTCCATAAGTTCATCAATTGCATCCATGCCCATTATCTCGACCAGAAAGAGGTCTCTTTCTATGCGAACGAGCTTTGTATCTCTCCCCGTTATCTCTCCACTATCACCCGGCAAGTGGCGGGCGAGTCGGCGAAGACCATTATAGACCGGCATATCATATTGGAGACAAAGGTGTTGTTGCGTACCACGGAAATGACCGTGCAGGAGATAACGAACCACTTGAACTTTCCCAGCCAATCCTATCTGGGACGGTATTTCAAGAAGCATACGGGGGAGTCACCCATAGAGTATCGAATGAAAAGGAAGTGATACCACTTACTGCAAGGCGGGTTGCAGTAAAATAGCCATGAGGTTTTGTCCTTATAAAGCTGTGGAAGCTTTTCCCGTTTGCCCTTGATCGAACGTATCCGTGATTAAGGTAAGAGCACCATCTCCCGTCACGTTGCAAGCCGTACCGAAGCTATCTTGCAAAGCGAATATCGTAAGCAATAATGCCGTTCCCGCCTCGTCGAAACCTAGGATAGCGATGATCAGGCCCAATGAGGCGAGCACCGTACCGCCCGGTACGCCGGGAGCGCCGATCGCGAAGAAACCAAGCAAGATGATAAATACGAACATCGTCGTGAAGTCCGGCATGCTGCCATATAATATTTGCGAGACGGTCAATACGAAAAACACTTCCGTCAAGATAGAGCCGCATAGATGGATGTTCGCAAACAGGGGGACAGTCACGTCAATTACTTCCTCTCGCAAGATCTTGCTTTTCTTGGCGCAGGTCAAGGCCGTGCCCAAGGTGGCGGCGGATGACATGGTGCCTAAGGCTGTCAAATAAGCGGGTCCGTAGTATTTCAATACGCCCCAGCTATTTTTCCGGGAGTAGATCGATGCGACTACATACAGTAAGGTCAACCAGATGTAATGGCAAATGATGACAATCAACAGGACGGATAAAAAGATAGGCAACTGCTTTGTAATCGCCCCCTCATAACTAAGGACACAGAAATTTGCGGCGATGAAAAGCGGCAGGACCGGCATCAAGACCCGTTCTACCAATTTAAGTACCATGTTCTGGAATACTTCCAGCAACCTCTCCATCTCCTCGGATTTAACCCATGCGGTAGAAAGTCCCAGCATCACGGCCAATACCAATGCCGACATAACGCTCATCACTGGCGGAATCTCTAGATTAAACAACATGGGAGGGATGTCTTTTAGACCTTCCGAGGCGGTTTGAATATGCAAATGCGGTATTAATTCATAACCCACAACGGCGCCAAAGGTAGCGGCGCCAACCGATGACAGGTATGCGATACTAAAAGCGAATAATAAGACTTTGGATGCGTTGCTTTTCAAGCGGGCGATAGAAGGCGCCACGAATCCTAGAATGATCAACGGAACCAAGAAGAAAATAATCTGTCCCGTAATTTGTTTTACGATCATGACCGCTTTTAACACAGACTCGTTTACGGCAAGCCCAACCAGAAGTCCGATCAAGACGGCCAGTATCAACCGTACGATCGTGTTGGAAAGAATCTTTTTCAGCATATTCGGATGTTTTTATTTTTCAATGACAGCAAATATAAGATATTTTCTTGTGTGAATGGGTGAGTGGACAATTTTGATTACTTTTGTTTGATGAAAACAAGATCGTTGGTTTGTATTTTATAATCAAGTAATATGAAAAACATGAAACAAGCTTTACTGGTAGCGGGTTGTTTATTGGCTACCACTACGTTATTTGCCCAGACCGAGAAAGGGGACTGGGCTCAGTTTGGTCGTTATGCGGAGGCTAACAAGACCGTGAAAGTTCCTTCGAACGTGGTATTTATGGGGAACTCCATTACAGACGGATGGTGGCCGGCGGATTCGACTTTCTTTATCCGGAATAACTTCGTAGACCGTGGGATCAGCGGACAGACAACCTCGGAGATGCTAGTTCGTTTTCGCCAAGACGTTATTAACTTGAAACCGAAAGCCGTGGTGATCTTGGCGGGAATCAATGATATCGCTCACAATAACGGTGTGATCGCCTTGGAAAACGTGTTTGGGAACTTGGTCTCTATGGCAGAATTGGCGAAGGCAAATCATATCAAGGTGATTTTCTGCTCCGTATTGCCGGCTTATGATTTTCCTTGGAGACCGGGTATGCAACCGGCCGATAAGGTTATCCAGCTCAATAAATGGATCAAGGAGTATGCGGATAAGAATGGTTTGACATACGTGGATTATCATTCCGC
>ERZ827126.2950-NODE-2950-length-10968-cov-2.547237_pt1 | contig 10968 bp, 7 predicted proteins | sample MGYA00519780_ERZ827126 | MGnify/ENA primary metagenome ERZ827126 (study PRJEB31778, sample SAMEA3449262) | human gut metagenome | biome: human gut; feature: human-associated habitat; material: faeces | place: United Kingdom | collected 2010/2012 ...
TGTCTTGCTGTCCTCACTGTCTTCGTCATCCGAAGAACTGCTGCTTCTTACATAAATTGTAATCGTTTCTCCTGTATTTACCCTCGTTCCGCTGTCCACACTCTGTTTATAAACTTCTCCTTCGTTTACAGACTGGTCATTTCCTGTCTGAACACTTACAAGAAGTCCCAGCTGACTTAAGGTACTCTTTGCATCTGCTTCACTTGTCCCAATCACATTTGGCACACGTACTGCAGTATCTCCTTCTCCGATACTGATAGTCAACGTTACCGTATCTCCGGCTTTTACACTTGTTCCGGCTTCCGGGTCAGTTGAAACAACATTTCCGATTGTAATGTCACTGCTGTTTGCTTTCTGTACCGCTGTCTTTAAGCCTAATTCTTTTAACATTGCTTCTGCATCTGTCTGTGAATAGTCAGTCACATACGGTACTTGAATTTCTTCTGTTCCACTGCTGATATAACAGGTAATCTGTGTATACGGCTCTACTTTTGTTCCTGCTTCTACATCCTGACGGCAGATATTTCCCTCTGCTACACTGTCAGATGCTTCTTCTCCGCCATTCTTATACCCTAACTGCAAGTCATTTAATGTTTTCTGTGCTTCTTCCGGTGTCTTGTTTGTTAACTCCGGAACTTCCACCTGTTTTACACTGCTGTCTGAATCTTTTTCTGATTTACTGTCTGAAGCCGTCGTATTCCCACTGTTATTATTTTTAGAGGAACCGAATTTTAATAAGCCCGAAGCTGATGCGATTGTGTAAACTAAGACACAGATAATAATTGCTCCTACCACAATTCCACCAATTGTCATCACCTTTTCCAATGTATGACTGATTCCTTTTTTGTGTGGTTCTTCTTCCTCTGCATCATAGTCATCTACATCATCTTTATAATCATAATCTGCGTTGTTGTCGATATATTCATCTTCGTCCGGAATTTCAAAATCTTCATAATTTACTTCCGGATTACTTTCCGGCACGGTATTTCCTGCTGCCACTGCACCTCGTTTAATCTGTTCCATCTCTTCCGGAGAGATTACAACCGTCTGCGCATGATTACTCAGTGGAGTCAGATTTACGAAATTTCCGTCCGGATCAATCAAAGACTGTTTTAAATCACTGATCAACTCTGCCAGTGAATTGTATCGTCTATCCGGACTTTTCTGGGTACATTTCATGATAATTTCTTCCAGACTGTGTGGAAGCTGTGGATTTAATTCTGACGGTGGTATCATCTCCTCCTGAAGATGTTTGATTGCGATAGAAACAGTTGTATCGCCATCAAAAGGAACCGTTCCTGTCACCATCTCATACATTGTGATACCTAATGAATAGATATCACTCTTATAATCACTGTAACCGCCACGTACCTGTTCCGGAGAACTGTAATGAACCGAACCCATTGCATTGGTACTGATCGTATTGGAAGAAGCGGCTCTTGCGATACCAAAGTCGGTTACTTTTACTTTTCCGTCCGTAGAAATAATAATATTCTGCGGTTTGATATCACGATGCACAATCTTTTTATTGTGCGCTGCTTCAAGTCCCATCGCAACCTGAATTGCAATACTGGTTGTCTCTTTTATCGTCAGTCTGCCTTTTTTGGAAATATACTCTTTTAAGGTAATTCCCTCAACCAGCTCCATTACAATATAATTAATTCCATTATCTTCTCCTACATCAAACACATTTACAATGTTTGGATGCGCCAGACCTGCTGCGGCCTGTGCTTCTCTTTGAAACTTACTGATAAAGGTTGTATCAGAACCAAATTCTGCTTTCAATACCTTTATTGCAACAAAACGATTCAGTTTATGGTCTTTCGCTTTGTATACATCCGCCATTCCACCGGAGCCAACACAACCCACAATCTCATAGCGGTCACTTACAATAACTCCCACATCTAACATACTTCCACCTCTTTTGTGTCTGGTTCTACCAGAACTATTCCTATATTATCCTTGCCTCCATTTTCATTTGCTGCCTCTACCAGTCTTTTACCGGCAGTTTCAAGCAATTCTTCAGAAACAATAATGTCTTCTATATCTTCATCTAAAACCATATTGGTCAGCCCGTCGGAACATAATAGAAGCCTGTCTCCCGGTTCTAAATGAACGTCAAAGAAGTCTACTGCTACATCTTTTGTTGCACCAAGCGCCCGTGTAATCACGTTTTTATCCGGATGATTTCTTGCATCTTCCTCGGAAATTTCGCCCATTCGCACCATTTCTTCCACCAGTGAATGGTCTTTTGTAATCTGAATAATCCTCTCATCGTTAATCAGATACAGCCGACTATCTCCTACATTTGCCACATAAGCGTAATCACCTACAATTGTTGTCAAAACTATCGTTGTTCCCATTCCGCTCATTGTCTCATGTTCTGCCGCTTCTTTTAAGATAGAACTGTTCGCAGTCTCAATCGCAGTACGGATGATTTTAATTGGATTATTCTCAGGATTAACACGGATTGTCTCAAGTAGTGTCTCCACTGCATATTTTGACGCGAAATCACCTGCATTATGTCCACCCATTCCGTCTGCAACTACGAAGAGGTTCGGCAGATTTCCCACAGGGGTATCTGAGGCAAATACGAAGTCCTCATTGAGTGTCCGTATCTGGCCCACATCTGTAATAGAATATGATTTCATCTTACGAATCCTCTTTGTTATCGATATAACTCTTTCTTAATTGTCCACAGGCCCCGTCAATATCCTGACCCATTTCTCTTCTAATAGTAACATTAATTTGGTATTTTTCAAGTTTATTTTTAAAATTTAAGATAACTTTCATTTCTGAGCGGACAAAATTTCGCTCTTTAATCGGGTTAACCGGAATCAAATTAATGTGGCAGTTTAAGCCTTTTATCAGTTCTGCCAGACGCTGTGCATCCTCTTCAGAATCATTTTTTCCGCCCACCAGACTGTACTCAAATGTGATTCTTCTGCCGGTTTTTTCAAAATAATTTCTGCATGCATCAAGGACTTCATCCAGACTGTACTTGTTTGCAATCGGCATTAATTCTTCTCTTTTTTCCTGACTCGAAGCGTGGAGAGAAAGCGCCAGTGTAATCTGAAGTTTTTCTTCCGCAAGTTCATACATCTTCGGTACAATTCCACAGGTAGAAACCGTGATGTTTCTCTGACTGATATTTAAACCCTTATCGTCACTTAACATGCGGATAAAACGAAGCAGGGAATCATAATTATCCAATGGCTCGCCGGTTCCCATTACTACTACATTTGATACTCGCTCGCCGGAATCTTTCTGAATCTGATAAATCTGGTCAAGCATTTCGGCAGCGGTCAGATTTCTCGTCCAGCCTCCAATCGTCGAAGCGCAAAAACGGCATCCCATCTTACAACCGACCTGAGAAGAAATACACACACTGTTTCCATGATGATAGCGCATAAGCACACTTTCTACCACATTTCCATCTGAAAGTGCAAACAGATACTTTCTTGTGCCATCTATCTTGGAAATCTGAACTTCCACTTTTTTTAAAGCAGTCAACGTACAGTTTTCTTTTAATTTCTGCCGAAAATTTTTTGAGAGATTGGTCATCTCATCAAAATCATCCGCCAGCTTTACATGCATCCATTCATAGAGCTGTTTTGCACGAAATGGCTTCTCTCCCAATTCCAAAACGGTGTTTTTGAGTTCCTCAAGAGTCTGGGACTTAATATCTGTTTTCTGCATCTTTATTCCACCCTCCTAAGTCTTGCCATAAAAAATCCATCGCTCTTATGAATTCCCGGAAGCATCTGTAAGTAGCCGTCTTTGGTTGTCTTACAGTGAAGTTCTTCACAGATATAAGGCTCAATGCTTTCTAATTTATATGGATAGTTTGAAATAAACCAGGCAATATTTCCTGTATTTTCTTCTTTGGTAATCGTACAGGTACTGTAAATCAGAACACCCCCCGGTTTTACATAGCAGGCTGCTTTTTCCAGAATTTCTCTTTGAAGTGGAACTAAGGATTTGATTTTTTCCAAAGTCATATTGTATTTGATATCTTTCTTTCTGCCGATTACTCCAAGCCCCGAGCATGGAACATCTGCAATGACAACATCCGCCTGATCCATGATAGAAGAGTCAAATACCGTCGCATCTTTTACACTTGCTTCGATATTATGAAATCCCATGCGGGTGACATTTTCCTGAATCAATTCTACTTTTTTCTGACTGACATCTCTGGAACTCACCTTGCCTGTTCCATTTAATTTGTCTGCCACCGCAAGGGTCTTTCCTCCTGGGGCAGCACACAAATCCACTACAAAATAATCGCCCTTCTGCGGGTTTGCAATCTCTGAAACCAGCATGGAACTGACATCCTGAACCTGTATTTTTCCGGCACGAAATGCTTCTAACGCCGGAAGATAATCATATCCGCTTAAATAATACGCATTTTCCAGATAAGGAGCTTTTTCTACCTGTATCCCTTCTGATTTTAAGCTTTCCAGTACTTCTTCTTTATTAATCTCAGACTTGCGGATCCGCACGGTAAGCGGTCTCTCCTGCATAAAAGAAGCCAAAATCTTCTCGGTTTTTTCAAATCCAAACTGTTTTAAAAACTTTTCTGCCATCCATTCCGGTACAGAATATTCAATCGAAAGATATTCTTTCTCATTTGATTTTTCCGGGAATACAATACTCTTTCGCCTTCTTGCCATTTGTCTGAGTACACCATTGATAAAACCCGTCAGATTATAGAATCCTTTTTTTCTGGTTAATTTAACTGCTTCATCACAAACTGCATTATCCGGAATCGAATCCATAAAAAACATCTGATAGACACTGCTTCTTAAAATTTCGCGAATCACCGGTTTCATCTTTTCGACTTTAATCTTTGAAAACTGATTAATCATATAATCGATTTTAATCTGATTCTCCTGTGTGCCCTCACAGACTCTTGTAATAAATGCTCTTTCCTGTTTTTCCAAATACTGGTATTTTTCCAGTGTATTGCGGATTGCAATATGTCCATACTGACCTTCTTTATTAATTTCAAGCAATGTCTGCAATACCAATTCTCTCGTATTTACCTGAACCGCCATTCTACTTATCCCCTAATGTCAAACCTGTATCCACCGGGTATCCACGAAGAAAAGAAGCCGTATCCATACGTTTTTTTCCTTCTAATTGTAATTCTTTGATATTTAAACAGCCCTCTTTTGTCTGAACAAGAAGTCCATTCTTATCTGCACGCAGAATCTGTCCTGTCTGTGCCTCATCCGCTTCTGATTTTTCTAATACTTCAGCACTCCAGATTTTTAAATTTTTTCCATTCATACTGGTATATGCACTCGGCCATGGATTTAATCCACGTACTAACTGTTCAATCTCCTTTGCCGGACGATTCCAGTCAATTTTTCCCATCTGCTTACTAATCATTTTCGCATAAGGTGTAGTGCTTTCTTCCGGCTGAGAAATACGCCCTGCCACTCCTGCCTCTAAATCAGCCATTACTTTTACACAGAGTTTTGCTCCGGCAATACTTAATTTATCAAACAGGCTTCCACCGGTTTCTTCTTTTTCAATCGGTACAACCACTTTATCAATCATATCACCGGTATCCAGTCCCTCATCCATCTGCATAATGGTAACACCAGATTCCTTATCGCCATTAATGACAGCCCACTGAATCGGAGCTGCTCCTCGATAGGCAGGCAGCAAGGACGCATGTACATTGATGCATCCATATTTTGGAAGTTCTAAGATTTCTTTTGAAATAATCTGTCCAAACGCAGCTACCACAATGATATCCGGTGCAATTTTTTCTAACACTTTCACAAACTCTTCTGCTCTTACTTTTAACGGCTGATAGACCGGAATTGCATATTTTAATGCGGCTTCTTTTACAGGCGTCGGCATTAACGTCTTTCCTCTGCCCTTTGGTTTGTCCGGCTGAGTGACAACTGCCGCCACCTCATGTCCTGCTTTTACGATCTCTTCTAATGTTCCGACTGCAAAATCAGGTGTTCCCATGAAAACAACTTTCATTCTTATTCTTCCTCCTCGTAATTTACACGGTGCAGTTCCCCTTCCACCAGTTCTGTATACAATTTTCCATGTAAATGATCTGTCTCATGACAGATAGCTCTGGCTAAAAGTTCTGTTCCTTCTAAAATAAATTCTTCCATGTTTTCATCATAAGCTTTTACTTTTACATAATCCGGTCTTGTCACTACACCTGACATTCCCGGTACACTTAAACAACCTTCTTCTCCTGTCTGGCTGCCAGATGTCTCAAGAATTTCCGGATTAATTAATACATACAACCCTTCTCCATCTGCACTGGTATCGATGACAACAATCTGTTTTAACACTCCTACCTGTGGTGCTGCAAGACCAACTCCGTTTGCGTCATACATGGTCTCTATCATATCTTCGATTAAATCACGGATTTTTGGTGTTACCTCATCTACTTTTCTGCATTCTTTTTCTAAAATGGTATCTCCCTGCACTCTAATTTGTCTTAATGCCATGTCTTTCTTACTCCTCTTCTCATTCAATCTCTTACTCTACTGCCTGCGAATTACGTCGCTGTACAACAATTCAATTCATATCAAACTGGATATAAATCTTTTCAAATCCTTTATTAATCTGAATATAGCGTTCCAGTCTTTCCATAATTTTAATCAAGATTTCTTTATTTCCATGCCGCAGATGCAGTACCATACGGTACATGTCTTGTATTTTAGAAATACTCTGCGGTGCCGGTCCTACAATTAATAAATCATTTTTCTTATAAATGCTTTCAATATATTTTCGGCAGTAGGTTAATCCCTCCAAAAGCAAGGCTTCCTCTGCCGAGCTGCCCGAAATCGTCAGCATTGATTTTGCCGGAGGATACCCCATCAAACTGCGATAAACGATTTCCTGTTCAAAAAACTGTTCATAATTTTGTCTGGCCGAAGTCACAATACTATAATGTTCCGGCTGATATGTCTGAATCACCGCTTCCCCTGCAAAGCTGCCACGCCCTGCACGCCCAACTGCCTGTGTAAGAAGCTGAAATGTACGCTCGGAAGCCCTGTAATCTCCTACGTTTAAAGATAAATCTGCCGCAATCACTCCAACTAGCGTTACATTTGGAAAATCATGACCTTTTACAATCATCTGCGTTCCAATTAAAATATCTGCTTCCTGTGCCAAAAACGCAGATAAAATTTTCTCATGGTCGTCTTTTCTTCTTGTCGTATCGGCATCCATCCGAAGGATCCGCGCTTTTGGAAAGAACAGATGCGCCTGTTCTTCTATCTGCTGTGTTCCTGCTTTAAAACCTCCAATATAAGGCGAACCACAGGAGGGACATTCTTTTACATTCGGAATCGTATATCCGCAGTAATGACAAATCAGTTTTCCATTCCTGTGAGACGTCAGGGACACATCACAATGCGGACATTTCATTACATGCCCGCATGCCCGACAACTCACAAATCCGGTATAACCTCTTCGGTTTAAAAACAGCATCACCTGCTGCTTCTTTTCAAGCCGTTCTTTTATCTTTTCCTGTAAACTCTGACTGAATACAGAGCGGTTTCCCGCCTTTAATTCCTCTGCCAGATTTACAATCGTCACATCGGGCATCACCTGATTTTGATAGCGGGACTTTAATGTAACAAGCAGATATTCTCCTTTTCTTGCACGTTCGTAAGACTCTATTGTCGGTGTCGCTGAACCCATAACAACATTTGCCTTTTCTTGTCTGGCTCTCTCAATTGCGGTCTCTCTTGCGTGATAACACGGAGTTTTCTCACTCTTATAAGAGGATTCCTGTTCTTCATCAATTACAATTAATCCAAGATTTGGAAATGGTGTAAATAAAGCAGAACGAGGTCCTACAATAATTGAAATCTCTCCATTTTTCGCCCGCTCCATCTGATCATAACGCTCTCCTGCTGAAAGTCTCGAATGTAAAAAAGACACACACTCTCCAAAGCGGGCACGGAAACGCTCCACTGTCTGATACGTCAGTGCAATCTCAGGAATCAGTACAATTGCCTGCTTTCCTTCCCGAAGTATCGTTTCTATCAGCTTCATATAAACTTCTGTTTTTCCGCTTCCTGTCACTCCATAAAGCAGAACCGGACGATGAAAAGGACTTTCCCACTCTTCTAAAATCTCAAGTACCGCCCTGTCTTGTTCTTCATTTAACTGTTTTTGAACGGTTTTGGTTTCTTTTCGATGCACAGGATCACGATATACTTTCTGATTTTCAATCTGAATGATACCACTTTCTTCTATTTTTTTGATTCCGGCACTGGAAAGTTTTAAATTTCCCGTTGCCTCGGTATAAGAAAGTACTCCTTTTAAAAGCAGTGCTTCTAACAGCCTTGCCTTTGCCTTATAGTGTTTTCTTTCCCATTCTTCTAACAGCGCTTTCGCTTCTTCCGGTTCAATTTTAAGGCAAATGGTTCTGGTTTCCTTCTGCTGTTTTTTTTCTTTTACCGGAAGTACGGTTTTTAATGCCTGATTCATCGTACAGCCGTACTCCCTGCTCATCCATCCTGCCAGTCCGATTAATTTTGATTCAATTTCAATTCCTTTTTCCCATATCTTTGAAACAGGTTTGATTTTGCTTTCTTCTATCTTCGGCTTATCTGAAATTCCAATCACATAACCACTGATGGTTCGGCTTCCTTTTCCAAAGGGCACTTCTACTTTTGTACCTGTTTTTATAATTCCAAGTAAATTTTGCGGAATTTCATACTGAAATGTCCGGTCCAATTTTTCCTGTGAAATATCTACAATAATATCTGCATACCATTTTTTCATTTCCTTTTCCTTATGTGATGCATAAAAACAACTTCTCATAAGTATACGGGTATTTTGAAGTGAATATGGAAGTCCCGCAATATATACTGCTCTTCCTTTTCCGTAGTCATTTGAAGACATCAATAAATCTCCATTTCTATAACAAATTATTTCTGTTTCTTTACTCTTTGAATAAATATTTTTTTGCCCTTCACCAAAATCAATTTCTTCAATAACATCTTCTATAATGAAATGTTTATCAAGTTGCGTATTGAAATATTTATCTGTACTTAATGAGAATCCTAATTCTTTATCTACGCCTAATGCTTCTGCTAATTGAAAGAAATGTCCTCCTTCTAATACTGCTGAAGGTTCCCCTACTCCAACAAAACCTCCACCATTATAAATCCATTCTCTTAAAGTACTTATTATTTCTTTATCAAGCCACTTATCGCCTCCGCTAAATGCAGTTCCTGCATCTCCAGCATTAATTATCACATCTATGTCACTTGAGATTCCATTTTCCTTGATATCATCAAAGCTTATAAATTCAACATCAAAACTCATACCACTTAGTGATTCTATTATTCCTAAGTAAGTATATATTTGCTTATACCATAATGCATGTGCAACCATATGAGTTTGCCAACTTCTTAATTTACCAAAACAATTTAACACTCCAACTTTTAATCCACAGTATGGTTTAGAATTATCTATATTATCATATATTTCTCTAAATTCATCACAAACGTTTTCAATATAATCAACAAACTTCGGAAACTTATATGCTAATGATAAGTATCCCCCATATCCAATTCTATCTACAGGTTTTCTCATTAAGGCTCTTCTTGCAGTTACCCAATTTTCTCTCGCTTCTATTGTAGGATCATTCCCTTCATAAAATGTATCTGGAAAGAAATATGGTAAGAATCTACCTTCTGTATATTTAACACCTGGTATATCTGAAATCATTCTAAGTGTTGCTCCACCACCAACAGAGCCAACTATTCCATCTATTCCTATAGAAGAAAAATATTTTCCATAAGGCTCTGTACCGATCCAATTATCACCTAAAAACATCATAGCTTCCCTTCCATCCTCATGCACAATATCTACAAGTTTTTTCACATTTTCTGCATTTTTGTTGAAAATCAATATAATCTAAATATTCTCTAGAAGGAACTCTAAATGAAGAATTATAATATCCTTGATCAACAATATGCTCTGGCCTTAATGCATAACCTTTTTCCTTTTTAAATTCTTCTAAACACTCTGGACTTACACTTGAGCTATATCCAAACCAATCTACAAACTTTTCTTTAGCTAAATCATTAAACACTAAAGTAAAATGATAAAAGAAAGTAGTAAATCTAACTATGTTTGACTCTTTATGTTCATCAAGCCAGTTATGCATTGCCTTAAATATATACTCATTAGTTTTTGGCTTTCTTGCATCAAAAGGCATTTCATGTGGTTTATTTCCCCAGTTATTTGTAATGTGATTATACATTTGGGTTGGATCCCATATACAATAAGCCAAAAATGTTACTGTATATTCATGCCATTTAATTGTATTTTCTATAATAACTTCTTGAGTTTTCTCATTATATTTCCACAAGGAAGCATCTATAACCTCATTGCTCGTTCTATCAATTACTTCCCACCAAACTTTTATATCATGATAAATATCTGGTTGAACCTGCTGTTCAAAATATCCATCCATTATTTTTATTACTAGCTTATCTTCAGTTGCAACATGATGCTTTGTTATTAAATATGTTTGTTGTAATTCTTCTTTATTAGCCTCTGCCCATTTATTATCTCCACGAGCAACGAAATAAGTTGAATATATTCTTTCAGCCAATCCTTTTATTTCTTTTGGTAGCTTAAATCCATCACAATCTCTAATCCCATCAGCCCCCCACTTTTCAGCTATTTCCATAGTTTCTTTTATAAAATTATCATCTGTTGGTATCGTAACTCTTCCTTTACTCATCATCATTTCCCCCTATTCTTTTATACCGCCTACTGTCATTCCTTCAGTTAATTGTTTTTGCACTAAAATATAAAGTATTATTGTTGGAATCATTACTATAGCTAATCCAGCATACATTGCACCATAATCTGTTGCTGTTTTTTGTACTTGCATTAAATTCAATAAACCAACTGGTAAGGTTTTTGATGAATTAGGAAGTAATTTTAATGCTA
>ERZ827126.2956-NODE-2956-length-10946-cov-2.794142_pt1 | contig 10946 bp, 10 predicted proteins | sample MGYA00519780_ERZ827126 | MGnify/ENA primary metagenome ERZ827126 (study PRJEB31778, sample SAMEA3449262) | human gut metagenome | biome: human gut; feature: human-associated habitat; material: faeces | place: United Kingdom | collected 2010/2012 ...
TGTATTTTTTTCTTTTGCTTTCCTTCTACCACTCTATCTGCGCCGCACCCCAGGTCAGCCCCGCACCAAATCCGGAGAGAATGATCTTCTGTCCTGGCTGCAGCATTCCCTTTTTGTTCATCTCATCGAGAAGGATCGGGATACTGGCTGCGGAAGTGTTGCCGTACTGCTCCATATTCATCGGGAACTTTTCTTCCGGCACCCCAAGCCGCTTTGCCACGGACTGAATGATTCTGCTGTTAGCCTGATGAAGAATAAACCAGTCGATTGTTTCTATCTGAGTTTCGGTCTTTTCTGTTACCTGTCGGATACATTCCGGGACCTTTTTCACTGCAAATCGAAAAACTTCCTGTCCGTTCATCTGAATATATTCAGTTTCAGAATCATTCTCTTTCCATGGATTCTCTATTTTCCTTCCCGGGCAGGTAAGTACTTCACCGCTCACGCCGTCCGACCACTGAACAAACCCTTCCATTCCATGATCTGCCGCCGTTACCACCGCCGCTCCGGCACCATCCCCGAACAGGACACAGGTGGAACGGTCGTTCCAGTCGATCAGTTTAGACAGCACTTCCACACCCACCAGCAGGATATTTTTATAAATCCCGGCACAGATATACGCATGTGCGGTATGCAAGGCAAATAAAAAACCGGAACATGCCGCACTCAGATCAAACGCCGCCGCGTTCGTAGCATGGATAGCTTTCTGCACCAGACATGCAGTACTGGGAAACTGAAAATCACTGCTGCACGTTGCCACTAGGATCAGATCAATCTCCGATCCGTCCATCCCTGCATCTTTTAATGCTTCCTCTGCCGCAGCTGCTGCCATATCTGCTCCACTTTCCTTCGTTGCAATTCGTCGGTTTCGAATCCCTGTCCGGGAAGCGATCCATTCATCACTGGTATCCACCAGCTTCGCCAGATCATCATTGCTGACCACATGTTCCGGCAGATAACTTCCTGTTCCTATAATTTTCGTTGTCATTCATGTTCCTCTTCTTTGTTTTTATTTTGAACTTCAAATTATTATCTTTTCAAAGTATATGCCATCTTTTCATTTTTGTCAAGGTTCATAAGCAAAAGTCCTCGTCAACAAAAGGATCCTGTAAAGTAAAAAAGACCGCAGGCACCGCTCTGCGCTTGCAGAACAATACCGGCAGTCTTCTTTCTTCACTTTTCGGTATGTACCCGTCTCTCCGGGCTTACATAGGTGGATCCGCTTCCGCCGAATCTGCCTTTATTTTTCAGATACACATGTTTGATATACCAGAGGGTCTTTTCCTCCCCTTTCACTGCCAGCATCCGCAGCAGATATTCAATCTGTGCGCTGGTATCCGGATGAATAAACCACAGTCGGTCTTTTCCTTTCAGAAAATATTCCAACGGTGAGGCATCTGTATAGGTTTCCGGGTGATAGGTCCGTGATGCGCTGATCCGATCCATGATCATCTCGGCGATATATTTTCTTGGCATCGGCATACCGGCAAGTACATGCTCCGCTCCGATTCCGTAATCTACCCAATATTCAAAATGATGTTTGTTTCTTCCTTTGTGATGCAGCCAGGAAGTAGATACTCCGGTGGCTTCTCTCTCTGCATTGTTGGGGCTTCTGGTTCCCTGATAGTATTTTGCTCCCACCATGAACTCGGTAGGAGAATATTTCGACAGGTCATGCAAAAATCCCTGCTTATACAATCCCACCTTAAAACAATACTTCATAACCAGAAATTTATGGGATGTGATCGTCTTAAAATGTCCCCATGCGTTCATATTACTTATCTCCCTGTTTTTCTAAGATTTTGTGGGCAAAAAGTATTTTGCTCACTTACTCACATTTTTGATGAGTACGAAGGCAGAAACCTTCCTGCCGGCAAGCTTGCGTCAGGCTTTTGCCCCCGGTTCTCTGGCATCCCCTAATAATACCAGTATCGTCCGCGGTTTTACATAGATTGATTTCTTCTCTTCCAACAGCAGTTCCTCTCCTTTCGGGCAGACACTGTTTTTTTTCGAAGAATCAATCGCCAGATACCATCGCATCCCCTCCGGGATATCCGGCAGGGCAAATTTGTGTTCATTCCAGTGCATGTTGTAGATCACATAGATAAACACATCTTCTTTCCCGGTCATCTCTTTTGCGTAACCACCACAGTACAGAATCCCGATCTGCCGGCTGCTGCTCTCCGTGTCTGCAAACCAGGCGCGTTCCGAATGATAGGAGATTTCCGGCCAGCCCAGGGATTTGTAATCGGTCGGGCGTAGCTCCTGTGGCATATGCAGGATCGGATGATCTTTTCGAAAACGGATCAGATCCTTTACAAACCCGGTAAACTGGCTGTAAGATCTGCCCTTTTTCCAGTCTATCCATCCGATTTCATTGTCCTGACAATATGCATTGTTATTACCCATCTGGCTGTTTTCCAGTTCGTCACCGCCGTATAACAACGGAGTCCCCTGTGACAAAAACAACAGCAGCATGGCATTCCTCATCTGTCTTCTTCGAAGTTCCAGAATCGACGTTTTTCTTGTCGGGCCTTCCACACCACAGTTCCAGCTGTAATTATACGCACTGCCGTCCCGGTTTTCCTCACCGTTCTCCATATTATGACGGGTATCATAACTGGTCATATCTGCCAGGGTAAAACCATCGTGGTTTGCCAGATAATGAACCTCACCGTGATCCTGGGGATTTTCTCTGGTATAATATAAGAATCCATTCACCTGATCCTCATCACCTCTGAGGAAACGGCGCATCACGCTCTGGAATCCGCTGTGACAGGCTGCCAGACGTTTTTTTCCGCCCAGTTTTCTTGCGATTCCACCCATATCATAGCCACAACCGATCAGTTTCACATCCGCAAGTACCGAATCTCTTGCCAAAAGTTCCATCCAGACACCATCACCCATCAGGACAAATCCGTCCACCCGGTATTCCATCCGCCAGAACCGCAGCACTTCCAACACCATCTGTGGATCCGTCTCCACCGGAAAATAAAAATCCATCAGATACTCGATGCCAGCCTCATGAAGAGCGCTGAAAAAGCTTTTTAGCTCCTTCTCCGGCTGATTACTCTTACAGTAAGATGCCTTCGGAGCAAAATAATTTCCTTTCGTATATCCCCAGTAATTAAGTTTTTCTTCCTGATACCGTATCGTTTTATCATACCCATACCGGTCTTTTTCGCCGGTTTTTGACGGATATTCTTCAAAATCATACGACGGCATCAGTTCCAGCGAGGTAATCCCCAGTTCTTTCCAGTACGGGATCTTTTCCGCGAGTCCCTGAAACGTTCCCTTTGCCCGCACCCCGGAGGTCTTCTGCATCGTGTAGCCTCTCGGATGAACCTTATAAATCACCATATTTTCATAGGGAATCGGTTCCTCAAGGGGCACCACTTCGTATCCTCTCAGCACTTTTGCCGAGGTCATCACTTCCCCTTCCGCTTTTTCGCCAAAACACGGTTCCCCCGTCACCAGTCTTGCCGCAGGATCAGTAAATGTTATCTCTCCCTGCCGGTACCGATACTCATACTGGTGCAGCCCCGGTTTTTCGACCATCACCGCATACCGTCTGCCGGTGCGATAAGTCTCATCCAGCAAGATACGCTGCTCTTCTCTCCCGTCCCTATAAAACAGAAGTTCCGGTGATTCTCCTGTTCTGGTATCCACAGCAAAATTATACCGGTTTCCTTTTCCGGTCACTCCCGGACGGGATGGATCACCCGGACTGATCTTCCAGGGTTTTCTTTCTGTTCCCATCTTTTTCCCCCTCTATAAACAAATATCCAGTTCTACCGGACAATGATCGGATCCAAAAATCTCTGTGTGGATCTTCGCATCTTCCAGCCGGTCTTTCAGGCTTTCGGACACACAGAAATAGTCGATCCGCCATCCTGCATTCTTTTCTCTCGCTTTGAATCGATAAGACCACCAGGAGTAGATTCCTTCCAGCTCCGGGTAAAAATAACGAAAAGTATCGATGAAACCGGATTCCAGGACTCTTGAGAATTTTGCACGCTCTTCATCGGTGAATCCGGCATTTTTCCGATTGGTTTTCGGGTTCTTTAAGTCTCGCTCACAGTGTGCGACATTAAGGTCACCGCAAAAAATAACAGGTTTCTCTTTCTCCAGTCCTTTCAGATATGCAAGAAAATCATCTTCCCATTGCATCCTGTAAGGAAGTCTGGCCAGTTCGTTCTGAGAATTTGGTGTGTATACGGTCACCATGAAAAAATCCGGGTATTCCAGTGTGATCACCCGTCCCTCCTGGTCATGTTCCTCGATGTTGATTCCATATCGCACAGACAGCGGCTCCTGCTTTGTAAAAATCGCCGTACCTGAATATCCCTTTTTCACTGCATAATTCCAGTACTGATAATATCCCGGAAGTTCCAGCTCAATCTGTCCTTCCTGCAGTTTACTCTCCTGAATACAGAAAATGTCTGCATCCAATTCCTGAAAGCGTTCCTTGAATCCTTTCGTCACACAGGCCCGCAGCCCATTTACATTCCATGATATCAGTTTCAAACATCTGTCCTCCTGTTTTGTCAAGTCTGGTTTTATTATAACACACAAAAGCTGTCCAGTGAAGCATCCGATGGTCCGTGAAAGTGAAGTCCTTTTTTTCTGTATTCTTCCATATATTCCCAGATTTCCTCCGTCACCAGTTCTCCCGGATTGACCAGTGGTATTCCCGGCGGATACGGAATCAATGCTTCTGCCGCAATCTTTCCTTTTGCTTCCCGCCAGGGAATCCGTTTCTTTTCTTTAAAAAATGCCTGTCGCGGAGTATCGATCATCGGTGGAATCTGTGGAATCAGACGTGTCTCCGCATTCACAACATCCACATTGTTCTTTCCCGTCATTTTCCTGCTGATGTCTTCCAGTGCCTCCACCAGCTGCCTCATATCACTCTCTTCATTGGCATATGTTACAACAGCAACCACATATCGATCATCTGCCAGTTCCATACCGATCTTGTATTTCTCATAAAGGCGGTCTGCCAGCTGATAACCGGAAAGTCCAAGATCCGAAGCAGAGATCACCAGACGCACCAGATCCAGGTTATAGATAGCTTTTCCGCGAGATGCTTCTCCCACACAGGTAATTCCCGGAATCTTTTTCATTGCTTCTCTTGCCATCTGTGCCAGTGCCAGACCTCGTTGCAGCATCTCCTCCCCGTGAAGAGCCAGCTCATACCGGGCCGCATCCAGGGATGTCATCAGAAGATAGGACGGACTGGTACTCTGCACTATATGCAGACAGGCTTCCAGTCTTCCAAGATCCACCCGGTCACTTCCCACATGCAACAGGGAACTCTGGGTCAGAGATCCCGTCACCTTATGCATGCTCTGCGCGCACATATCTGCATCCTGAAGAATTGCTCCCCGGGGAAGTGTCTCCGTAGCTGTCCCTTCCTTCTGAAAATACAGATGGCCTCCATGTGCCTCATCTACCAAAAGCAACGCCCCGTGTCTGTGACAGATATCGGCAATGGAACGGATATTGCTGCACACACCATAATAGGTTGGACTTACCAGAAAAACAGCCTTACAGTCCGGATATTGTCGGAATCCCTCTTCCACAGTCTCCGGATCCAGGCTTCCCCAAAGGCCGGTGACCGGATCCTGCTTCGGCATCAGATAAACCGGAACCGCCCCACTAAGCGTCAGCCCCATCAGTACGGATTTGTGGGCATTTCTTGCTACCATGATCTTCTCGCCCTCTTTTACCGAGGCAAGCACCATCGCTTCATTTCCACAGGTTGTTCCATTGACCAGAAAATACGTTTTTTTTGCCTGAAATACCTCCGCTGCCAGCTCCTGTGCCTCCCGGATCACGCCTTCCGGTTCATGCAGATCATCCAGTCCCTCTGCCTCTGTCAGATCAAACCGGAAGATGCCATCTCCTGTCCACTGTCGCCAGCGGGGACTGATTCCCTTTTCGTATCGATGCCCTGGAATCTTAAAATATACCGGTCTGTTTGTTGTATAATCAACAATCGCATCCAGTAATGGTGTTTTTCTTTGTTCCATATTGTTCTCCTGCTCTTTTCTCACTGACTTTCTGTCCTATATCAACAGTCGTCCTTTTTTCTCATGCAATCATAATCTTTAACTCTTTGATAACATAATCAAAATTGGTCCACCGAACCAATTATTAATATGCAACGCAATAAAGAAAGAGCTCTCGCATCATTATCTTCTGCGACAGCCCTTCCTTATATTCCTTATGCATATCAGCACAATTATTCTTTATTATTTTACCAGTCTTGTCCAGCCGTATTTGTCTTCTTCTTTACCCCACTGGATGCCTGTCAGATAATCATACAGTTTCTGAGTCAGTTCACCAATCTTGAAGTTATTAATTGTGATTTCTTCTCCTTTGTAAACCAGTGCGCCTACAGGGGAGATAACTGCTGCTGTACCGGTTCCGTATACTTCTTCCAGTCTTCCGTCTCTTCCGGCCTGCATAAGATCATCTACAGACAGATGCGTTTCATTTACTTTGTATCCCCAGTCTTTCAGGATATGAATGATAGAATCTCTGGTTACACCAGGAAGTACTGTTCCTTCGATCGGAGCTGTGTAGATTTCGCCATCGATCTTGAACATAATGTTCATTGCACCAACTTCTTCTACATATTTTCTTTCACGGCCATCCAGCCACAGTACCTGAGAGCAACCATATTTTTCAGCTTTTACCTGACCGATAATAGATCCTGCATAGTTACCGCCACATTTTGTAAATCCGGTACCACCCTGTACGGCACGAACATATTCATCTTCAACCATGATCTTAACCGGAGCCAGACCTTCTGCATAGTAAGCACCTACAGGAGAAAGGATGATTACGAACTTATATGCTTTTGATTTGTGTACGCCCAGAGAAGACTCACATGCAAATGCAAACGGACGGATGTACAGAGAAGTTTCCGGTTCAGACGGAACCCAGTCTTCTTCTGCTTTTACCAGTGCGTTTACGGCTTCGATAAACATATCTTCCGGAATAGTTGCCATACACAGACGTTCATTGGAATTGATCATACGACGTGCATTCATCTCCGGACGGAATAACTGGATCTGGCCATCTGCTCTTCTGTATGCTTTCAGTCCCTCAAATGTTTCCTGTGCATAATGCAAAACTACAGTAGCCGGATTCATCTCAATTGGTCCGTACGGACGAATGGTTGCGTCATGCCAGCCAATTCCTTCATCATAGTCCATAGTGAACATGTAATCAGCGAAATATTTGCCGAAACCAAGTTTCTTCTGATCCGGTTTTTCCTGCAGTTCTTCTCTTTTAATAAATTTGATATCCATAATATCTCTCCTCCTGCTTTTCTCGAATGTATTTTTACATTCTTGCATTCTGCCGGAGCCAGTCTGCTTCGACAACATATGTTAAGTATAAAACTACATTTTTCTCCCGTCAATAGAAAATCCATTGCTTTTTATGATTTCTTCTGTTAAAGTATACATAGATATAGTTGTTTTTTCTGCAATCTTTATGCTGATACAGAACAGCTACCATATTAAGAAAGAGTGAGGTTTTTATTATTATGAGTGATCTGGAAAACAGCGCATGCACCGGTTCCTGCGATACCTGCGGGTCCGACTGCAACCTTGATTTATCCAACCCGAATGCAACCGTAACCCTGACCCTGGACGATGACAGTGAACTGGTCTGTGCCGTCCTGACCATCTTCCCTGCCGGCGAGCATAAATATATTGCTCTGCTGCCATTAGATGAGAACGGCGAAAACCAGGACGGTGAAGTATTCTTATACCGTTTCTTCCAGGAAGAAGGTCATCAGCCAACTCTCGAGAACATCGAAGACGCCGACGGCGAGCCTGAACTTGAGAATATCGAAGATGACGATGAATATGAGATCGCTGCCGATGCTTTCGACGAACTGTTAGACAGTGCTGAATATGACGAAGTGGTTGACGGTAAAGAACTGTAAGAAACACCACGGTCACAGACCTTGGTTTGTGACCGCATAAAAATCCCGTACATGACAGAATCGTTTATCGATTTTTTGTCATGTACGGGATTTTTCTTTTTGTTCCGGTCGTCTCAGATAACTGTCAGTCTTTACCTTCTACTTTTTCACCGTAGACATAATAGTGTACCCACTCTCCAAGATTCACGGCATGATCGCCAATACGTTCCATATATTTTGCAATCATCAGTACGTCCAGTTCACTGCCGGAACTATTTGGATTTTTTGCAATTTCTTCCATCAGTTCCATTTTGATCTCTTCAAAAAGCCGATCCACCTGATCGTCCGTGGCAATCACTTCTGCTGCCAGTTTGTCATCCTTGCGTACAAACGCATTAACACTGTCATTGACCATCTTGGATGCAATTTTACCCATATGAAAAATCTTCGGATGCACTTCCAGCTGAAAATCTGTCAGATGCCTGGATACATCTGCGATATCTGCTGTCTGATCTCCGATCCGTTCCATATCCGCGATCATGCGAAGTGCGGAAGAGATACTTCTCAGATCCCCGGATACCGGCTGCTGGCGAAGCAGCAGTGTCATACACATGGCTTCGATATCCCTTTCTTTTTGATCGATCTTCTGTTCAATCTTATGTACACTGACCGCAATCTCCTCGTCTTTTTCCCGGAGTGCTTTCATCACCAGTGACATGGCCTCCTCACAGAGGTCACCCATCTCAATCAATTCTCCATTCAGCTTAAGCAGCTGCTCCTGATATGCCTGTCTTGCCATCAGCCAAACCTCCCTGTGATATAATCATCTGTCCGTTTATCTTGCGGTTTTGAAAATATGGTTTCTGTATCATTCATCTCCACCATCTCTCCCAGAAGGAAAAATGCGGTTTTGTCTGAGATTCTGGCTGCCTGCTGCATATTATGGGTAACCATAACAATAGTATACTGGTTTTTCAGTTCCAGTGCCAGATCCTCGATTTTCGTAGTAGAAATCGGATCAAGCGCACTGGTCGGCTCATCCATCAGAAGGACTTCCGGCTGTACCGCCAGCGCTCTGGCGATACACAGTCTCTGCTGCTGTCCACCGGACATACCAAGTGCACTCTTTTTCAGCCGGTCTTTTGTCTCATCCCAGATTGCCGCCTTTTTCAGAGAATCTTCCACAATCGCATCCAGTTCGCTTTTTTTACGGATTCCGTGTGTTCTCGGTCCATAGGCAACATTATCATAGATACTCATAGGAAACGGATTCGGCTTCTGGAATACCATGCCTACCCGTTTTCTCAGCAGATTGACATTTTTCATCTGGTTGATCGGTTCACCGTCCAGAAGCAGTGTTCCGGTGATCTTACATCCTTCTACCAGATCATTCATTCGGTTTAAGGACTTTAACAATGTGGATTTTCCGCATCCGGAAGGTCCGATAAATGCAGTAATCTCTTTTTCCGGGATATGCATGGAAATCTTTTTCAGTGCCTGAAAATCCCCGTAAAACAAATCCAGATCTTTTATCGTAAATTTATCTTTCTCCATTTTCTTACCTCTTTGTCAGTTTTTTCGCGATCCAGCCGGAACCGGCATTGATCAGAAGTACTACTACCAGGAGTACCACTGCCGTTGCATATGCCTGTTTCATATACAGTCCCTCGGACAACAATGCGTACATATGAACAGCCAGCGTTCTTCCCGAACTCATCAGTCCAGGTACTTTTGCGATAGTACCTGCTGTATACATCAGTGCTGCCGTCTCTCCTACCACACGGCCGATACCCAGAATCACACCTGATACGATACCCGGTACCGCAGAAGGAAGAATGATGCGGAAGATTGTCCGCAGACTTCCCGCTCCCAGACCAAAACTTCCCTCACGAAAGGAATCCGGTACTGCTTTCAGTGCTTCTTCTGTAGTTCGAAGAATCAAAGGCAGTATCATAATCGCCAGAGTGAGCGCACCTCCCAGGAAGGTATAACCCCATCTGAATGTTGTTGCAAATAACAGATAACCGAACAGACCATAGACGATCGATGGAATTCCGGAAAGCGTTTCCGCTGTGATCCTTACGAGTTTTACCAGTTTGCTTCCTCTTTTTGCGTATTCCACCAGATAAATAGCTGCGCCGATACCCACCGGAACTGCGATCAATAATACCAGAAGTACCATCAGAACGGTATTGATGATTGCTGGCATCATGGATACATTCTCTGTATTATATTCCCAGGCAAACATCTCCGGTGAAAGGTTCGGTATTCCACGAATGAGGATATAACCTACGATACAGACTGTGATCCCCACGGTAAGAAATGTGGCAATCCACATCAGAAACCGCAGCACCAGAGAAAATGGCTGTTCTTTGTAACTTTCCAGCTGACCTTTTATCTTTTCCATCACTGTCCGCTCCTCCTTTGCAGTGCACTGCAGCACAGATTAATGATCAGGATCAGTACAAATAACACTACTGCCGTTGCAATCAGTGCTTCTCTGTGAAGATCCGTTGCATATCCCATCTCCATAACGATGTTGGAAGTAAGGGTTCGAACACCCATAGCCAGGTTTCCCGGTATCACCGGCTGATTTCCGGCTACCATGATCACCGCCATCGTCTCGCCGATGGCACGACCGATACCAAGAACCACACCGGCAAGAATTCCTGACTTTGCTCCCGGAAGTACTGCAAAGAACACACTTCGTTCCCGTGTGGCGCCAAGAGCCAGGGCTCCTTCATAATAGGAGTCCGGAACCGCGCGGATACTGCTTTCTGCCACACCGATCACGGTGGGCAGAATCATAATTCCCAGCAGTATCGATGCTGTCAGAACACTTTTTCCGCTTCCTCCCATGAGTTTTTGCATGATCGGAACAATTACTACCAGACCAAAGAATCCGTAGACGATCGATGGGATTCCTGCCATCAGTTCCACTGCCGGTTTGAGAATTTTATATAATTTCTCGTTACAGAACTTTGCCAGATATACCGATGCG
>ERZ827126.2960-NODE-2960-length-10930-cov-4.779770_pt1 | contig 10930 bp, 8 predicted proteins | sample MGYA00519780_ERZ827126 | MGnify/ENA primary metagenome ERZ827126 (study PRJEB31778, sample SAMEA3449262) | human gut metagenome | biome: human gut; feature: human-associated habitat; material: faeces | place: United Kingdom | collected 2010/2012 ...
CGCTGCTCGTCGACCTGGACGCGCGTGGCATCGCTGCCTCATCCGGCTCGGCCTGCGCCATCGGGCGCCACGAGATTCCTGCCACGTTGCTGGCGATGGGCCTCGAACCGTCCATCGCCAAATCGGCATTGCGCATGACCTTCCGCAAGCCGTTGACCCGCGAACAAGTCGAACGCATCAGCTTGGCCATCGAAGAGTCCTACACCGACCTGACCCGCCATTAAATCTGACGCCACTTACCAGAAAGGAAAACGACGTGAGCACCACCACTTCAGCGCAACCCGCGCAGCTCACCCGCAACGAGCGCCTCGACCGGCTGCCCTTCAACAAGGCGCACCGCAAACTCCTCGTCGCCTCCGGCATCGGCTGGGCATTCGACGCCATGGACGTCGGCCTCGTCTCCTTCGTAGTCGCCGCCATCGCCGCCGACCCGCACTTCAACCTCACCCCGACCGAAAAGTCATGGGTGCTGTCCATCGGCTTCGTCGGCATGGCCATCGGCGCGGCAGTGGGCGGCTTCATCGCCGACCGCGTGGGCCGCAAAACCGTGTTCACCGCCACGCTGCTCGGTCTGGCCGCACAGCATCCCGGCAAAACGCGGCTGCTCGTCCCCTGTGCGGACGGCTACACCCGCCTGCTGGCGTGCCATGCCGATGCCCTGCGCGGGGCCTACCGCTTTGCCTGCCCGCCGCCCGAGGCCGTTGAAGCACTCAGCGACAAGCAGCGCTTTGCCGCCGCCTGCCGCGCTGCCGGGCTGCGCACGCCCCAAACGGTGGTATTCTGCCCCGGCGGCACGGTGCCAGACCTGCCGTTTGGCTGGCCGGTCATCGTCAAGCCGGCGGACTCCGATGCGTGGGCGCGCTGCCGCTTTCCCGGGAAACGCAAGGTGTATCTGGCGGGGGGCGCCGCCGCACTGCGCACTGTTCTGGACGCAGTCTGCCGCAGCAGCTACTGCGGCGCTATGCTCCTGCAGGAGTACATCCCCGGCCCGGATACCTGTCTGGGGGTCGTGAATGCCTACTGTGCGCGGGACGGCAGCGTGCCGTGGCTTGTGCAGGGGCAGCCCCTTTTGCAGGAGCGCACGCCCGAGGGCACCGGCAACTATGCCGCCGTGCTGGTGGAGCCTGCCCGGCAGGACACCGCCCTGCTGGACACCCTGCGGGGGCTGCTGCAGGCGGCGGGCTGGCGCGGCTACGCCAATTTTGACCTGAAGTACGACCGCAGCGGGACGCCGGTTCTGTTTGAGCTGAACCCCCGCCCGGGCCGCGCATCGTTTTACTGTGATGCCGCGGGTGCGCCGCTGGCAAGGCCGCTGGTGGAGGATCTGCTCTGCCGCGGCCCTGTCACGCCGCCTAAGCTGCGCCCCGCCGTCTGGCATACTGCGCCGTGGTGCGTGGTGCGGCGGCACTGCCCCAGCAGGCTGCTGCTGCACCGTGCCGCTCTCCTGCGGCGCCGCGGCAGAGCCAGCGCCCATCTGCTGGCGGCAGGGGAGGGCGCGCCCCGGCGGATCTGGTTTGTGATGCGGCAATGCGGGTATGCCCGCAAGCTGCAGGGGCAGCGAAAGCGATTGGAAAAGGGGTGACAGCAGCCATGTGCGGCATCGTCGGTTTTACGGCAGAATACCTTGACCCGGCATCGGCCCGGCAAACGGCCAAGGCAATGGCAGCGCTTATCCGCCACCGCGGGCCGGACGGCGAGGGCTATTACGCCGACACGCGCGCCGCGCTGGGCCACCGCCGTCTGTCGATCATAGATGTGAACGGCGGCGGCCAGCCGATGTTCAACGAGGACGGCACCCTTGTGGTGGTGTTCAACGGCGAGATCTACAACTATAAGCCGCTGCGCGCAGAGCTGCGCCGGTTGGGCCATACCTTTGCCACCGACTCCGACACCGAGGTCCTGCTGCACGGGTATGAGGCATGGGGCGCGGCGCTGCCCCGGCATCTGCGCGGGATGTTCGCGTTTGCTCTGTGGGACCGCGCCGCCGGTACCCTGTTCTGCGCGCGGGATCTTTTCGGCATCAAGCCGCTGTACTATTACCAAAAAGGGGCGTGCCTGCTTTTTGCCAGCGAGATCAAGGCGTTTCTGGCGCACCCGGCCTTTGAAAAGCGGCTGAACGAGGCCCGCCTGCCCGATTGGCTCAGCATGGAGTACCTGCCCGACCGGGAAACACTGTTTGCGGGCGTGTATGAGCTGCCGCCTGCCCATACGCTGTGCTGGCAAAACGGCCGTGTGAGCCTGCAGCGCTACGCCGCGCCGCGCTTTCGGGTACAGCGGGGCCGCAGCCTGCGCAGCTGGGCGCAAGCAATCGGCGATGCTCTGACGGACAGCGCCGCCGCCCATCGCATCGCAGATGTGGAGGTCGGGTGCTTTCTCTCCGGCGGGGTGGATTCATCGCTGGTCGTGCGGGAGACGGCGCGCAACCAGCCTGCGGTACAGTGCTTTTCGGTCGGCTATCGGGAGGAAAAATATTCCGAGCTGCCCGCCGCCCGCGCGGCTGCGGCGGCGCTGGGCGTGCCCCTGATCGAAACGACCGTTACGGCCGAGGCGTTCTTTGACGCCAACCGCGCGATCCAGTGGTATCTTGACGAGCCGATGCCCAACCCGGCGGAGGTGCCGCTGTATTTTCTGTGCAAAACAGCGCGGCAGCGTGTAAAAGTGGTGCTGTCGGGCGAGGGGGCAGATGAGCTGTTCGGCGGCTACCCGCTGTACCGGCAGGCCGTATGGGCCGAGAGCTGGCAGCGGCTGCCGCGCCCGCTGCGCCGTGCGCTGGCCGCACTGCTGCCGGGGTGCGGCCTTCTGCGCCGGGGCGCACAGCCCCGCTGGCAGCGCTGCGCCCGTGCCAACTATGTGTTTGAGACCCCGCAGGAGCGCGATAAATATTTGAAGCGCTCGCCCAACACGCCCGAACCGGCCCGCCGCTGCAAGCCGTATTTTGATAAGGTGCGCGGTCTGGATGAGCCGACGGCCCTGCAGTGGGTGGATTTGCAGACATGGCTGCCGCGGGACATTTTGCGCAAGGCGGACCGGATGAGCATGGCCCACAGCCTTGAGCTGCGGGTGCCGTTTTTGGACCGGCGGGTGCTGGCTGTGGCGCTGGGGCTGCCCCGGCAGTACCGCTGCACTACGCGGCGGGGTAAGATTGCCCTGCGCGCCGCTGCGGCACGCCGCCTGCCCCGGGCGCTGGCCACAAACCCTAAGCGCGGGTTCCCTGTGCCGCTGGCCGACTGGCTGCGGCAGGACGAATACTATGCGCGGGTGAAGGCCAAATTCACCGGCCCGGTGGCCGAGCGCTTTTTTGACACCGGGGCGCTCTGCGCCCTGATGGATGACCACCGGGCAGGTAAAATAAACGCTATGACGAAGATATGGGCGTTTTACTGCTTTATAGAATGGTATGAGGTGTACTTTGTAGAGCAAAAACCGCCGATTTTGTAAAAAACTTACCGAAAAAGCTTGACAAAGACCGATTGCGTTGCTATAATAACTTACGCAGTATGTCCCTTGTGGGCAGAACCCGCAATAAGCGCCCGTAGCTCAGCTGGATAGAGCAACTGCCTTCTAAGCAGTGGGCCGGGGGTTCGAGTCCCTTCGGGCGCATTATGTGGTGCCTATGGCGCAGTTGGTTAGCGCGCCAGATTGTGGCTCTGGAGGCCGAGAGTTCGAATCTCTCTAGGCACCCCACCAAAGACCGTTCAGGCCCGTTCCTGCGCGGTCTTTTCTTTTTATAATGGGCCGTCGCCAAGCGGTAAGGCAGAGGACTTTGACTCCTCCATCCGTCGGTTCAAATCCGGCCGGCCCAACCATGCCCCATAGAAAATGACGCAGCCAAGTTGGTTTGCGGCATTCTTCTAGGGGGCTTTTTTTATGGCAAGGCGGCGCGTCATACCCTGCGCGGCCGGGCCTTCCCTGTGAAAAAAGTTTACAAAAAGCTTTTCCGCTCCTGTTGACAGGGGGCGGGGGCGCAGCTATAATTAAGGCTGTAAGTGAACAATGTTCATATTGAGGTGCCCATGAATACGATCGTCACATCCAAAGAGGAGATACTGAAAACCAGCTGTGCGCTGATTCAGGAGCAGGGGTGGTCTGCTGTCAGCATCCGCTCTGTTGCGGCGGCGTGCGGGGTGTCGGTAGGCTCTATTTACAACTATTTTGACTCCAAGGCGGAGCTGGTCAGCGCCACCGTTGAAAGCGTCTGGCGCGAGATCTTCCACCGCCCGGAGGATGCCGCCGTCTTTCAGGATGTGCAGGCCTGCGTGATCTGGATGTATGAGCGGATGGCCTACGGCTGTGAGCAGTATCCCGGCTTTTTCACGCTGCATTCGCTCGGCTTTATGCGGGACGAAAAGGCTGACGGCAAGCGCCATATGCAGCAGGCCTGGCACCACATGCTCATGGGGCTGTGCGCAGTCCTCAGGCAGGATGCCAGAATCCGGCCCGATGCCTTTGATGAGCAGTTCACGGCAGAAAAATTTGCCGAGGTGCTGTTTTCACAGCTGCTGTCCGCGCTGCTGCGGCAGGATTATGACCCCAGCGCCGTGCTGGAGATCGTGCGCAGAACCCTATATTGACCACTGGCTTTTCATTCCCACCAGCGTGTGGGAATTTTCAATGCCTCAAACTGAACAATGTTCACAATGCTTACAAAAAACATCAGCAAAAAGGAGAAATTGAGCTATGCAAGCAATCGTAGAAACTGTATTTGATGCCGTCTATCTGGTATCTGTCATCACCATCGGTATCCTGATGATCCGTGGGAGCAAGGGTAACCCGCAGTTCCGTCTGTTTGGCCTGATGGCCGTTGTGCTGGGCGCCGGTGACTCCTTCCATCTGGTGCCCCGCGCGCTGGCGCTCTGCACCACGGGTCTGGAAAACTACACCGTGCCGCTGGGCCTCGGCAAGTGGATCACCTCGGTCACGATGACAATTTTTTATGTGCTGCTCTACTATGTGTGGCGTCAGCGCTATAAGGTCGAGGGGCGGAAGGGCCTGACCGCCGCCGTCTACGGGCTGGCCGCCGTGCGCATCATCCTCTGCATGATGCCGCAGAACCAGTGGCTCAGCGCCGAATCCCCGCTCTCTTGGGGCATCTACCGCAACATTCCCTTTGCCCTGATGGGCCTTCTGATCATCGTGCTGTTCTTCCGCAGCGCCAGGGAGCATAACGACCAGGCGTTCCGCTGGATGTGGCTGACCATCGTGCTGAGCTTTGGCTTCTATATCCCGGTCGTGCTGTGGGCCGATACGATCCCGATGATCGGTATGCTGATGATCCCCAAGACCTGCGCTTATGTCTGGACGGTGCTGATCGGCTATTCCGCTATGAAGAAGGAGTGCAGATAAGCCACAGCACCCCGCCCGCAGAAGCCCGGCAGGACCGACTGCACTTTTTTGAACAAAAATCCACCTTTTAAAACAGCAGGCACTGGTCGGCGGCTGCGCTGTCTGTTATAATAAAAGCACGATACTGGCGGCAGAATGCCCGCATACAAAACAGACAGAATTTGGCAAGGAGTGATACCATGCTCGACCTCAGACAGTGCGCACTCGGTATTGAATTCGGCTCGACCCGCATCAAGGCGGTGCTGGTGGACGGCAGTCATGCCCCGGTGGCGCAGGGGGACTTCACTTGGGAAAACCAGCTGAAGGACGGCGTCTGGACCTACCCGCTGGAGGCCGTGCATACCGGCCTGCAGCACGCCTACGCCGCGCTGGCCGCTGATGTGCAGGCAAAATACGGGCAGCCCCTTACAACGGTGGGCTGCATCGGGATCTCTGCAATGATGCACGGCTATCTGGCCTTTGATGGGGCCGGCCGTCTGCTGGTGCCCTTCCGCACATGGCGCAATACGATGACCGGCCCGGCGGCGGCAGAGCTGACCGAGGCGCTCGGCTTCAACATTCCCCAGCGGTGGAGCATCGCGCATTTTTATCAGGCGCTTCTCAATGAGGAGGGTCATCTGGGCGAGCTGGCCTTCTTTACGACGCTGGCGGGCTATGTCCATTGGCGGCTCACCGGGCAAAAGGTGCTGGGCGTGGGCGATGCCAGCGGCATGTTCCCCATCGACAGCGCCACCGGCGGCTATGATGCCGAAATGCTCAAGACCTGCAGCCGACTGATCGCCGCTCACGGCTTCGGGCGTGAGCTGGCCGAGCTGCTGCCCGCAGTGCTGCCTGCCGGTGCCGATGCCGGTGTGCTGACGGCGGAGGGCGCCCGCCTGCTGGACCCCACAGGGACATTGCAGCCTGGCGTGCCGTTCTGCCCGCCGGAGGGGGATGCCGGGACCGGCATGGTCGCCACGAACAGCGTGGCCCCGCGCACCGGCAATGTCAGCGCCGGCACCAGCATCTTTGCAATGGTCGTGCTGGAAAAGCCGCTCTCCCGCGTCTACCCGGAAATCGACATGGTCACGACCCCCAGCGGCGAGGCTGTGGCCATGGTCCACTGCAACAACTGCACGAGCGATCTGAACGCATGGGTCAGCCTGCTGGCCGAGAGCGCGGCGCTCTGCGGGGCTGAGGTCGATAAGGGAACGCTTTTCACAAAGCTGTTCAATGCGTCGCTCAGGGGCGCACCCGACTGCGGCGGTGTGACCCCGGTGAACTACTTCTCCGGCGAGAGCGTGACCCATTTTGACGCGGGTCTGCCGCTGCTGCTACGCCGCCCCGATGCTGATTTTACGCTGGCCAACTTCATGCGGGCCAACATCTACTCGGCCTTTGCCACGCTGGCCATGGGGCTGGAGATTTTGAAGAACGAGGCTGTGGCCGTGGATACCCTGCTGGGCCACGGCGGGCTGTTCAAGACGCCGGGCGTTGCCCAGCGGTATCTGGCAGCGGCGGCGGGCGCACCCGTCACCTGCATGGAGACGGCGGGCGAGGGCGGCCCCTACGGCATGGCCCTGCTTGCAGCCTACCGCCTGCACCGCGCCGAGGGTGAGACGCTGGCCGACTACCTCAAGACCCGCGTCTTTGCCGGGGCACGCAGCACGACCGTGACCCCCGATGCCGCTGATGTGGCCGGGTTTGCCTCCTTCCTCCGGGAGTATGAGCGGGCGCTCAAGGCAGAGCGGGCGGTGGTCTGAGGTAAGCGGCCCCTTTGAACGAATGTCCCCTGCATAAACACCCCCGCCCCTGCGCATACTGTCGGTACGGAGGTGTTTAGCTATGAACTATCTTGACTGTGCGCAGTATGACTGCTGCCATAATAAGGCGGGCTGCTGCTGCCTGAACAGCATTCAGGTCCGCCACACCGGCCCCGGGGATGCTGTCTGCGGCAGCTACCGCAACAGCGAGGGCTGCGGCAATGTCGCCACCGACAACCCGCCCGCCTCGCCCGAGACCGACATCCACTGTGACGACAAGGGCTGCCGCTATCTGGAGGGACGCTGCTGCTGCGCGGACCATGTGAGCATTGACGAGTGCAGCTGCGGCCCCGAGTGCGCCACCCGCGCCCCGAAGGAAAACAACTAATAAGCTAGCAAGGGCACCGCTTATTTTGGGCGGTGCCCTCTTTTGTGTTGCGAAAGGGTACATTTTGTTGTATAATAAGACGATATAGTAGGTCGTGTACGCCCTTTTGCGGGGTAAACGCGGCGGTGCGGGTGCCGTGCGGGGCGGATGCCATATCCGCCTGCATCGCTGGTGCAGGCTGCACGGGTGCATGTGAAATGCGCCTCTACGATAAATTTGCTGTTTAAAATGAGGTGTCACTCTATGTCCGAGATCCCTGTCACGGTGCCGTTTGTCTCTTTCCGCCCGATGGAGCGGGAGCTGGATGCCGAGCTGCGCGGGGCGTTTGCCCGCGTGCTGGACAACAGCTGGTACATCGGCGGCCGCGAGGATGCCGCCTTTGAAAAGGCATTTGCCGCCTACTGCGGCGTCAGGCACTGCATCGGCTGCGGCAACGGACTGGACGCGCTGGTGCTGATCCTCAAGGCGATGGGCATCGGCCCGGGCGATGAGGTCATCGCCCCCTCCAACACCTTTATTGCAACGGTGCTGGCCATCAGCTACGCCGGGGCGACCCCTGTGCTGGTCGAGCCCACGCTTGCAAGCTATAACATCGACCCCGCCCGCATCGAGGCCGCCGTCACGCCGCGCACAAAGGCCATCATGGCGGTGCATCTCTACGGCCAGTGTGCCCCGATGGATGAAATCAACGCCATTGCAAAGACCCATGGTCTCAAGGTCATTGAGGATGCGGCACAGGCCCACGGCGCAGTCTACAAGGGCCGCCGGGCGGGCAGCCTCGGCGATGCCGCCGGGTTCAGCTTCTACCCGGGCAAGAATCTGGGGGCGCTGGGCGATGCAGGCTGCGTGACAACGAATGATGATGCGCTGGCCGAGAAGATCCGCGCCTTGGGCAACTACGGCAGCGACTACAAATACCACCATATTTATAAGGGACAGAACTCCCGTCTGGACGAGCTGCAGGCCGCTTTTCTGGCGGCCAAGCTGCCGCATCTCGATGCCATGAACGCCGAGCGCCGCCGCATCGCCGCGCGCTACCTCGCCGGGATACACAACCCCGCCGTGGCGCTGCCCGCCGTGCAGCCCGGCTGTGAGCATGTCTGGCATATCTTTGCCGTGCGCTGCAAGACCCGCGATGCGCTGGAAAAGCATCTGGCAGATCGCGGCATCGGCACGAACAAGCACTACCCGACACCGATCCATCTGCAGGGGGCCTACCGGGAGCTGGGCCTTGCGCAGGGCGCACTGCCGCTGGCAGAGGAGATCTCCGCCACCGAGCTGAGCCTGCCGATGTATTACGGCATGACCGAGGCGCAGGTGCAGGCAGTCATTGACGCCGTGAACGAGTATGAGGGGTAAACCATGCCGAAGGTCGGAATCATCATCTCCAATTACAACGGCTGGCAGGACACGCTGGTCTGTCTGGAAAGCCTGCAGCGGCAGACCTTTACCGATTTTGAGATCATCCTGATCGACGATGCCTCGCCCAATGATTCGGTGGCGCAGCTGCAGGACAAACTGCCGCCGAACACGGTGTTTCTGCCCCAGCAGCAGAATGTCGGCTTTGCGGCGGCCAACAACATCGGGATCCGCCGCGCGCTGGCCGATGGCTGTGATTTTGCGCTGCTGCTCAACAATGACACAGCCGCGCGCCCGGATTTTCTCGAAAAGCTGCTGACCGAAACCCCGGCCGGGGCGGTCAGCTGCCCGAAGATGCTGTTTATGGACCCGCCGGACGAGATCTGGTTTGCGGGCGGCGCGCTGGACCCCAAGACCGGCAGGGTGAAGCATTTGGGCGGCCATGAAAAGGACGGCCCGCGCTTTGCGGAGAAAAAGCAGGTAAGCTTTATCACCTTTTGCTGCGTGCTGCTGCCGCGCGCGGTCATTGAACAGGTTGGCTATCTCGATGAAACGCTGTTTATGTACTGCGAGGATGTCGATTACTGCCTGCGGCTGACCCGCGCGGGCGTGCCGCTGTGGTTTTTGCCCGATGCCGTCATCCACCATAAGGCCGGCGGCAGCGCCGGCGGTATGCTGTCGGTGTATTACATCACGCGCAACACACTGTATTTGACCTGCAAGGGCAGAAGCACCGCCTATGCAAGGCTGAAAACGATCCTGCCGCTCCTCACCGGCGCAGCCCGCTACGCGCTGACCAAGGCGCTTGGACGAAAAAAAGGACGCAGCTACGGCGCGTTCAGAGGCGCCGTGGATTTCTGGAACGGGAAGATGGGGCGGATGGAAGGATAAGCAGCGGCAAACCTGACGGGGCGTTGCTGCCTTTAGTACATTTGTGAAGCCGAAAGGAGGCCCACCGTGCCGCAACTCACCATCGTCATCCTGCAATACCGCCCGGACGCCGGGGCGCTGCGGCGCACACTGGCGGCACTGGCCATGCAGGACACCCGCGATTTCGCCGTGGTGCTGGGGGATGACGGTTCACCGCAGGATTATTTTGCCGAGAGCCGCACATATCTTGCGGCCCACGGCATCACCGATGTGCAGACCGTCAAGCTGATGCCGAACGGCGGCACTGTGAAAAACATGCAAAACGCCCTGCGCGCAGTCACCACCCGGTGGGTGCTGACCCTTTCGCCGGGAGATTTCCTCTATGACAGTGAAACGCTGCGCTGGTGGCTCGGCCGCCTGCAGGCAGATGCGCCGCGCGTGGCCTTCGGCCGGCAGGCCTACTTTGCGCCGGGCAGCGACCCGCACCCGGTCCCGGGCGAGACCCCCTTTGACCGCACCCCCTACGACCCGGCGCACTACGATGCAAGGTCCGTCCGCCGCAATCTGCTGCTCTACGATGACGGCATCAGCGGCGCGGGCCTTGTGTATGAGCGGGCGCTGCTGCAGGCCGCGATGGATACCATGGCCGGGCGCGTCCGCTTGGCGGAGGATTTTTCGCTGCGGATGTTCGCCGTGCAGGGGATACAGATCACCCGCTATGACCGCCTGACCGTCTGGTATGAGTACGGCGGCGGTGTTTCGACCGATGCCCGCGCCCGTGAGCGGATGCTGGGCGAATGGCGCGCCATGCTTGCGCTGCTGCGGGAAAAATTCCCCCGCGACCTCACGGTGCGGCTGGCCTATGAATACTACTTCAACGACCGCAGGAAATCCCGGCTGGTCCGGGGGCTGGTCGGGCGGCTCATCGTGCCGCAGAGCGCCCCCTTCAAAAAAGCGCAGCGTGCATGGACCCCGCCCACAAACGGCGACATAACCATCCTGCGCGCCATCTGCGCGTTTGCGGAAAAGTGAGAAAGGCGTCCACTATGATTATCCAGACAATCCATATGAAAAGCGTCACGGCGGAAGGACAGGGAACGCTCTCGGTCTTTGAGGGCAGCCGCGATGTGCCGTTTGACATCAAGCGCATCTACTATATCCACGGCGCGCCGCAGGGCACCCAGCGCGGCGGCCATGCCCACAAGGCACTGCGGCAGGTGCTGTGGTG
>ERZ827126.2962-NODE-2962-length-10913-cov-4.466845_pt1 | contig 10913 bp, 9 predicted proteins | sample MGYA00519780_ERZ827126 | MGnify/ENA primary metagenome ERZ827126 (study PRJEB31778, sample SAMEA3449262) | human gut metagenome | biome: human gut; feature: human-associated habitat; material: faeces | place: United Kingdom | collected 2010/2012 ...
AGATCGCTCTGTCCTACGGCTACTACCGCTACCAGACCAACATCATGATCGTCTGTGTGGTGCTGCTGGTGCTGATGGTGCAGGCGTTCCAGTCTGTGGGTACCCTGTGGGCCACCAAGAGCGATAAGCGCCTGCGGAAATAAGAAGCTTTGAATTTTCGATTCCCCGCCGGAGGCAGCCCCTCCTGCGGGGAATCGTCCTTCCCGACCAAAAAAACCAGCAAAGGAGTATGTTGTATGAACCGTGATACCATCTGTGTGCAGGGCGGCTACACCCCCGGCAACGGCGAGCCCCGTCAGATCCCCATCATTCAGTCCACCACCTTCAAGTACGCCACCAGCGAGGACATGGGCAAGCTGTTCGATCTGGAGGCAGACGGCTATTTCTATTCCCGCCTGCAGAACCCTACCTGCGACATGGTAGCCAAAAAGATCTGCGAGCTGGAAGGCGGCACTGCCGCCATGCTCACCTCCAGCGGACAGGCCGCAAACTTCTTTGCGCTGTTCAATATCTGCGAGGCGGGGGACCACATCGTGGCTTCCAGCACCATCTACGGCGGTACCTTCAACCTCATCTCGGTCACCATGGCTAAAATGGGCATCACCGCCACCTTCGTGGACCCTCTGTGCACCGAGGAGGAGCTGAACGCCGCCTTCCGGCCCAACACCAAGGTGGTGTTCGGCGAGACCATCGCAAACCCCGCCCTGACCGTGCTGGACATTGAAAAGTTTGCCAAGGCCGCCCACGCCCACGGCGTGCCGCTGATTGTGGACAACACCTTCCCCACGCCGGTCAACTGCCGCCCCTTTGAGTGGGGCGCGGACATCGTGACCCACTCTACCACCAAGTACATGGACGGCCACGGCGCGGTGTTGGGCGGTGCCATCGTGGACGGCGGCAAGTTCGACTGGATGGCTCACGCCGACAAGTTCCCGGGTCTGTGCACCCCGGATGACAGCTACCACGGCATCACCTATGCCGAGCGCTTTGGCAAGGAGGGTGCCTTCATCACCAAGGCCACCGCGCAGCTGATGCGGGACTTCGGCTCTATGCAGTCCCCCATGAACGCCTATATGCTGAACCTTGGTCTGGAAAGCCTGCACGTTCGGATGCAGCGCCACTGCGCCAACGGTATGGCGGTGGCACAGTTCTTGGAGAACCACCCCAAGGTGGCCTATGTGAACTACTGCGGGCTGGAAAGCAGCCCCTACCATGCACTGGCTCAGAAGTACCTGCCCAATGGCAGCTGCGGCGTGGTGAGCTTTGGTCTGGCCGGTGGACGTCAGGCTGCCAGCACCTTTATGAAGGAGCTGAAGCTTGCCGCCATTGAGACCCATGTGGCGGATGCCCGCACCTGCTGCCTGAACCCCGCCTCCAGCACCCACCGCCAGATGAACGACGAGCAGCTGGCTGCCGCCTGTGTGCCCGCTGAGCTGGTGCGCATGAGCTGCGGTCTGGAATCCGCCGAGGACCTCATCGCCGATATCGCGCAGGCACTGGATAAGGTATGAAAGGAGCAACCATCCTATGCCGCTGATCATTCCCAAGACCTTACCTGCCTTTGACGCCCTGTATGAAGAAAACGTCTTTGTCATGCACCGGGAGCGGGCGCTGGCGCAGCATATCCGCCCGCTGGAAATTTTGATCCTGAACCTGATGCCCACCAAGATCGCTACCGAGACCCAGATCGCCCGGCTGCTGGCCAACACCCCGCTGCAGGTGCACATGACCCTGCTGCAGACCGCCAGCCACTCTGCCACCCATGTGTCGGCTGCCCACCTTGAGGCTTTTTACAAGACCTTTGACGAGGTGAAGAACAACCGCTACGACGGCATGATCATCACCGGCGCGCCGGTGGAGACCATGGATTTTGAGCAGGTGGACTACTGGAACGAACTGTGCGAGATCATGGACTTCAGCGAAACGAACGTCTACTCCACCCTCCATGTCTGCTGGGGCGCACAGGCCGGGCTGTACTACCACTACGGCGTGCGCAAGCAGTTGCTGCCGGAAAAGATGTTCGGCGTGTTCGAGCACCGGGTCACCCGCCCGGCAAACCCGCTTGTGCGCGGCTTTGATGAGGTGTTCTACGCCCCCCACAGCCGCCACACCGGCATCTGCCGGGAGGATGTGGACAACTGCGCCGCCCTGCGCATTCTGGCCGAGAGCGACGCCGCCGGCCCCTTCCTCATGAGCACCGAGAACGGGCGGCAGATCTTTGTTACCGGTCACCCGGAGTACGATAAGTACACGCTGGATGCCGAGTATAAGCGGGACGTAGCCAAGGGCTTGCCCATCCATGTGCCCGTCAACTACTACCCGGACGACGACCCCACAAAGCCGCCGCTGTTCCGCTGGCGCGCCCACGCCCACCTGCTGTACGAAAACTGGCTCAACTACTACGTTTACCAGAACACTCCCTACGACTTGGGGGATATCCAGCGGGTCAAGCACGAAGAAGCATAAGAAACATCAGAAGCCGCCGTGCAGAAAAACTGCCCGGCGGCTTTTCTGTACAGGTAGGTATTGTATGAAAAAAGTACAGGTGGTACAATAAAATACATAGATCGTCTGAAAAAGGCGAAAACAGAAAGGGTGGAATCGTGGAACAAAAAGTTTTTGCGGACAAAAGCAGAATGCGGGATTCCGGCGTTGAGCTTTTGAAGGTCATTGCGGTCATTCTGATCGTAATCAGCCATGTGGTGCTGACACTGATAACGGAAAATGAATATATTCCGTATAGTGACTACCTTCTGGATTGTACCCATGCAACGACCAACGTAACAGTTCTGCTTTTAGCGGTCATGCGGCATTTTGGCGCGCTGGGGAACTGGATCTTCTTCGTTGCTTCTGCATGGTTTTTGCTGGACAACACAAAAGCGTCCGGCAAGAAAATGATGGGAATGCTGCTGGATATCTGGGTGATCTCCGTCCTGTTCCTTGGAATAACGCTTTTGATCCGGGGTGAGGTAAGCGGTAAACTTTTCATTTTTTCGCTTTTCCCAACGCTCTTTGCAAATAACTGGTATTTGACCTGCTATCTGCTATTCTATCCCATCCATCCGTATTTGAACCGTCTGATCGCCGCGATGACGCAAAAAGAACATCTGAAGGTGGTTTCTGTACTGGCGGTACTGTATATCGGCTTTAACTTTATAAAAGACAGGTTTTTCTTCCCGAATATGCTGCTTCTCTGGATCAGCGTATATCTGATCGTTGCCTACATCAAGCGCTATTGTATGGAGCTGTATTCCAGCGCAAAAGTGAATAGCATCCTGCTGCTGTGCGGTGCGGCGGGGGCAGTGGGCATCGTGATTCTGACCGACCTGCTTGGATTGAAGATCGCTGCGCTGTCGGATCAGCTTTTACGGTGGGTAAGCAATTTTAATCCTTTCTTGATCCTGATCGCCATTGCGGCGTTTGGGCTGGCCAGAAAGAACCACTTTAAAAATAAAAGGGTAAATCACATTGCAAAATGTGCCATGCTAATCTATATCATCCATGAAAACATTTTGCTGCGAACCTATACAAGACCCTATCTCTGGCACTGCATTTTTAACCGGTACGGGTATGCCCATCTGTTTTTGTGGGTCTTTTTGTACGCAGCTGGCTGGCTGCTTGCGGCACTTGCGCTCAGCCTGCTTTACGAAAAGAGCATTCAAAAGATAACAGCAAAGGTAAGTGAAAAAATACTGAAATGGATGGGCAGCTGGTATCAAAAATATGAGGCTGCCATGCTGAAGCTGCATTGATAAAGCCGCAGCCTGCCCGGACTTGATTCCGTAAAAAAAGGAACCCTCTCAAAGCAAAAACTTTGCAGAGGGTTCCTTTTTGCATGATGGATTATTTTTTGTGCTTTGCGGGCTTTTTCTTCCGCACGCTGTAACCAAAGGTGCCCAGCTTTTTGCCAAGGGCCAGATACTCGCCGTGGCTGTACACAATGAGGTTTGCCTTGTCCAGACACAGCTTGCCTTTTTCGTCCAGCAGGCTCTCGTCCACATCGCAGGCCACCACCTCGGCTAAAAACAGGTCGTGGCTGCCCAGCGGGATGCGCTGGGTGATGCGGCATTCCAGATTGACCGGGCTTTCTTCCAGCACCGGGCAGTCGGTCAGCACGCTGCCGGGTGCTGCGTGCAGGCCGCAGGCGGCAAATTTGTCCACGTCGCGGCCGCTCTTCACACCGCACCAGTCGATGGCGCGCACCAGCTTTTCGGTGGGCAGATTGATGGCGAACTGCCCGCGCTCGCACAGCAGCTGATGGCTGTACCGCTCCGGGCGCACGCTGATGGATACCATGCTGGGCTGGGTGCAGATGGTGCCTGTCCAGCCGATGGTGATAAGGTTGGGCTTATCCAGCCCACCGCAGGATACCAGTACCGGCGGTTCTGGGTTCAGAAGGGTGCTGCCCTTCCAGCTTTGCTTGCTCATCCGTGATATTTCCTTTCGTAGGGAGCCCATGTGCGCTCCGAGATGATATAGCGCGGGCGGGCTTTGGTCTCCATATAGATCTTGCCGATATACTCGCCGATCACGCCCAGACACACCAGCTGCACACCGCCCATAAAGCAGACGATGCAGACGGTAGAGGCCCAGCCTGCCACGCTGCTGCCCATAGCGGCGCACACGATGGCCCAGATGACCCCGATAAAGCTGACCAAACTTACCACGATGCCCGCCCCGGTGATGATGCGGATGGGTTTGTTGGAAAGGCTGGTAATGCCGTCAAAGGCCAGCGCCAGCATCTTGCTCAGGGGGTAGTGGCTCTCGCCGGCCAGACGCTCGTGGCGCTCGTAGGTGACCACATCGTGGGCAAAGCCCACCAGCGGCACCATGCCCCGTAAAAAGATGTTGACCTCCTTGTAATCCGCAAAGCTTTCCAGCACGCGGGTGCTGATCAGGCGGTAGTCTGCGTGATTGAACACGATATCCGCGCCCAAGGCGTTCATCACATGATAAAAGCCCTCGGCGGTGAACCGTTTAAAGAAGGTGTCGGTGTCCCGGCGGCTGCGCACACCGTACACCACCTCGGCACCGTCCAGATACTTTTTCACCATCTCGTCCATGGCGTTGATGTCGTCCTGACCGTCGCAGTCGATGGAGATGGTAATGTCGCAGCTGTCGCTGTGCAGTGCCTCCATCAGCCCCGCCAGCACGGCGTTCTGGTGGCCGCGGTTGCGGCTTTGGGAGATGCCGATATAGTGCTCGTCCTGTGCGGCAAAGCCTTGGATTAGCTCCCACGTTTTGTCGCGGGAGCCATCGTTGACAAAGAGCACCCGGCTTTTATCGCTGACCAGCCCCTGTGCGGTCAGACTGTGGATCTTTTCCAGAAACATGGGTGCTGTAATGGGCAGCACCTGCTCCTCGTTGTAGCAGGGAATCACGATCCAGAGAACAGGCTTGGACATTGCTTTATCGCTCCTTATTGATAAAATAACCCTCTCAGTCATCGCTGTGCGATGCCAGCTCCCCCGAAAGGGGGAGCTTTTCTCGGCAGAGGGGAACACTTGCTCTTCTGCCGGAGAAGGCAGACTGTTCTAAAAACTTGCATAAAGCTCCCCCCTCGGGGGAGCTGGCGCGAAGCGCCTGAGAGGGTTTTATTGCACCATCTGCTGCAAAGCATCCGGCTCCAGCAGCTTGAAGCTGCTGCGGTAAGTGTCGATGAGCCCTTCCCTCTGCATGGTGCTCAGCTCCCGGGAAAGGGCGCTGCGGTCGCAGTTGAGGTAGTCCGCCAGCTGGATGCGGGAGAAGGGGATGCTGAAGGTCAGGCTGTGGGCGCGGGCGGCTTCGCTGAGCAGATAAGCCGCCACCTTGGCGCGCAGGCTCTTCATCACCAGCAGGTCGATGCGGTGGGAGAGGGAAAAATACTTATCGCTGATGGTGCGCACAAGGTTCTGCACCACACGCTGGTGGGCGGGGCTGCCATCCGAGAGCAGCAGCCGCTCGTAGGGCAGCAGCAGTACCTCGCAGGGGGCGGCAGCCAGCACGGTGACCGGGCTGGACAGGCTGGAACCTCCCAGCACGTCCCCGAACACCCCGCCCGGCTCTACCCGGGCAATGGGGATGCGTGCCCCGCCCGGCGCCGGACGGTAGGCCTCCAGCTCACCGGACAGCACGATGCCTACCCGGCGGCTGGGTTCCCCCGCCAGCACAAGGGCTTCGCCCTTACCGTAGCTGCGCACACCGGCCCCCAGCCGGGACAGCAGCGTGCTGAGCTCCGCAGCGGAAAGACCCGCAAACAGCGTGGTGGTTTGTAACAGCGGCAGATAATTATTCATCGCAACTCCGCAGAGAAAATAGTGTTCTCCGCAGCCTCCTGCAATTGCGTTGCACACGCAACGGTATTTTTACCCCTATTATAGTAAACTGGAACGCGCAAAGCAAATGATTTTGCAAAATTTTTCAAAAAAGGCCGGTTTCCGTCCCCGCAGCGGGGCGTGCCGGGTGTGAAAAGGAGTATTTCATGAAAAAGATCCTGTCCTTACTGCTGGCGTTCAGCCTTGCACTGAGCCTTGCAGCCTGCGGCGGAAGCGCAAGCTCTGCTGTTTCCAGCGCAGCGGTGTCCGAGGCTGCTTCTTCTGCGGCTGCTTCCGAGGAAGAGACCGCAGCGCCGCTGTCTGCTACCGAGCCGCTGCGCATCGCGGGCCTGAAGGGCCCCACCACTATGGGGCTTGTCAACCTGCTCTCGATGGAGCAGGCCGGCACTGCTGCCATGGACTACGATCTGCAACTCTACGGCGCTGCGGATGAGATCGTGCCGCTGCTCATCAAGGGCGAGCTGGACATGGCCGCCATCCCGGCCAATCTGGCAGCGACCCTGTACCAGAAAACAAATGGCGGCATTCAGGCTGTGGCGGTGAACACCTTGGGCGTTTTGTATGTGGTGGAGCAGGGCGACACCGTCCACAGCATGGCAGACCTCAAGGGCCGCACCATCCTGTCCACCGGCAAGGGCACTACCCCGGAGTATGTGCTGCGCTATCTGCTTACCGCCAACGGCATTGACCCGGACAAGGATGTGGATATCCAGTATTACAGCGAAGCTACCGAGGTGACTGCCCAGATGGCCAGCACGCAGGATGCCATTGCCGTGCTGCCCCAGCCCTATGTGACCGCTGCCGGGCTGAAGGACGACACCCTGCGGGTAGCCCTTGACCTGACTGCCGAGTGGGACAAGGTGGCAGACACCCAGCTGATCACCGGTGTGACCGTGGTGCGTAAGGCCTACGCTGAGGAGCACCCGGATGTGGTAGCTGCTTTTCTGGCAGACTATGCCCAGAGCGTGAACGCCGCCAACACCGATCTGGACGGCACCGCCGCTCTGTGTGAGGAGCAGGGCGTGGTGGCAAAAGCCGCCATCGCCAAAAAGGCACTGCCCAATTGCAACATCGTCTGCCTGACCGGCGAGGAACTGAAGGCGGACGTCTCCGGTTACCTGCAGGTGCTCTACGATGCCGACCCTGCCGCCGTGGGCGGTACGCTGCCCGGCGAGGACTTCTACTGGACAGCCCAGTAACAGCCTGAAATAGCATTCCATCTCCCGCCGCTCTGCCGTGGTACGCAGCGCGGCGGTTTTTGTTTCCCGGTTGCAATTCCGCTGCAAAAGTTCTACAATAGAGGCACATTATAGAATATGGAGGGAAAACCTATGGCTTGCACTACCATTCTGGTCGGCAAGGCAGCATCGTACGATGGCTCTACCATGATCGCCCGCAACGATGACTCCGGCTCCGGCCATTTCACCGCTAAAAAATTCACCGTGATCCACCCGGAGGATCTGCCCAAGACCTACCGTAGCGTCCTCTCCCATGTGGAGATCCCCCTGCCGGAGGGCGCACTGCGGTTTACCGCCATGCCCAACGCCGTGGAGGGCAAGGGCATCTGGGCGGCTTCCGGTGTCAACGCCGCCAACGTGGGCATGACCGCCACCGAGACCATCACCTCCAACCCCCGCGTGCTGGGCGCAGACCCGCTGGTGGAGTATCAGCCCGCCAAGGGCGAAAAGCCCGAGGTGCCTGGCGGCATTGGCGAGGAGGATATCGTCTATCTGGTGCTGCCCTATATCCGCTCTGCCCGTGAGGGCGTGCTGCGTCTGGGCAGCCTGCTGGAACAGTACGGTACTTACGAGATGAACGGCATCGCTTTTCAGGATGTAAACGAGATCTGGTGGCTGGAGACCATCGGCGGTCACCACTGGATCGCACGCCGCGTGCCGGACGATGTGTATGTGGTCATGCCCAACCAGCTGGGCATCGACACCTTTGATCTGGAAGATGCCTTCGGCGCACAGGAAAATTACCTCTGCTCTGCCGACCTGCGGGAGTTCATTGCCAAGAATCACCTCGACCTCTCTTTGGACGGTGCACTGAACCCCCGGGACGCCTTTGGCAGTCATGATGACGCCGACCACGTTTACAACACCCCCCGCGCATGGTATATGCTGCGCTACCTCAACCCCCGCACATGGGTGTGGGAGGGCGCTGACGCCGACTACACTCCCATGTCCGATGACCTGCCGTGGTGCATGGTGCCGGAGCGCAAGGTGACCCCGGAGGACATCAAGTATATGCTGTCCAGCCACTATCAGGGTACCCCCTACGACCCCTACCTGAGCTACGGCGACAAGTCCGCAAAGGGCGCATACCGTTCCATCGGCATCAACCGCAACGACTTTATGGCGCTGCTGCAGATGCGTCCCGACCAGCCGGAGGAATCCCGCGCAGTGGAGTGGGTGGCCTATGCCTCCAACGCCTTTAACACCATGGTGCCCTTCTACGCCAACGTGGAGCGCACCCCGGAGTATCTGGCAAACACCACCGGCACCGTGTCCACCGATAACTTCTACTGGACCAGCCGCCTGATCGCCGCCATGGCAGATGCCTCCTATAATAAGTCCCTGTTCCACCTCGAGCGCTACGAGGAAGCCGTGCTCTCTGCTGGCCGCGCCCTGGTGAACGGGTACGACGCAAAGCTTGCCGCCGAGCCGGACGCTGCCCGCCGCGCCGCCCTGCGGGAGGAAGCCAACACCGCCATTGCCGCCATGCTGCAGGAAAAGGCCGCTGACACGCTGGACAAAGTCCTGTTTGAACTGAGCAGCCAGATGAAGAACGCCTACTCCCGCTCGGATGCCTGAGGTAAGCCAGCCTGAGCACCAAAACCGGTCACGACCGGTCACATAAACGCAGAAAAGACCACCGCATACACAAGTGCGGTGGTCTTTTTGCGTGCAAAAGCTCTTGTATCCCAGATGTTGGCAACGGTGCACAAAAATCGAAGATATTTTTTGTGCACGAAAATGATTGAATCTGATTGATTTTGACGGACTTTTTGCTATAATAAAGTTACAGGCAACCAAAATACGCCAAGACCGTGCAAAACCGGTCAGGCGCGGGAAGGAAAGAGGAAGAGACACCATGCTGGCAGAGGAACGTTTTGCACTGATCTTAGAACAGCTGAACGAAAAACGCACCGTGACGGTGCAGCAGCTGTGCGAGGCGCTGCACACCAGTGAATCCACCATCCGGCGCGATTTGACCGAGCTGGACCGGCAGGGAAGGCTGACCAAGGTGCACGGAGGGGCCACCCTGCCGGACAGCCGCTTTCTGGCAGACGAGCCCACCATGGAAGCCAAGGAGACACTGGCTGTGGCAGAAAAGCGCAGCATTGCCGCAGCCGCCGCAGCACTTATCACTGCCGAGGATTTTGTGTTCATTGATGCAGGCACCACCACGCTGGAACTGGTGCGGGCGCTGACGGGTGCGGCGCTCAAGGCTACCTATGTGACCAACGGCGTGGCGCACGCCCGGCTGCTGGCGCAGAAGGGCTGCCGGGTGTATCTGCCCGGCGGGCTGCTGCGCCCCCAGACCGAAGCCATCGTGGGCGCCCCGGCGGTCAGCAGCATCCAGCAATATAACTTCACCAAAGCGTTTATGGGTGCCAATGGCGTGGCGCTGGAGGCGGGCTTTACCACCCCGGACCCCGAGGAAGCAGCGGTAAAGGCCGCAGCCGTCCGCCGTGCAAGGGAAAGCTGGTTCCTTGTGGACGACGCAAAGTTTGCCAAAATTTATCCGGCGGTCATCACGGACCTGCACGGCGGTGCCATCCTGACTAACCGCTGTCCGAACCCCAAGTATAAGCAGCAAACATTTGTAAAGGAGGCAGAAGTATGATCTACACTGTTACTTTTAATCCGGCCATCGACTATGTTGTGCGTCTGGACGCACCGCTGGAGGTGGGCGAAGTGAACCGCGCCCAAGGTGAGGACTGCGTGCTGGGCGGCAAGGGCATCAACGTGTCCGGCGTGCTGGCGCAGCTGGGCTGCGAGAGCGTGGCGCTGGGCTTTGTGGCCGGTGAGACCGGCGCATGGCTGGAGCGGGGGCTGGCTGCACAGGGGCTCAAGACCGACTTTGTGCATCTGGAAAACGGCATGACCCGCATCAACGTCAAGATCAAGGCAGGGCAGGAGACCGAGCTGAACGGCGCAGGCCCGGCCATCCCGGAAAGTGCGTTGCAGCAGCTGGAAGCCCAGCTGGACAAGCTGACCGAGGGGGATATCCTCATTCTGGCGGGCAGCATCCCGGCAAGCCTGCCGCAAAGCGTCTACGAACGGCTGCTGGCGCGGCTGCAGGGCAGGGGCGTGCGCGCGGTGGTGGATGCCACCCGCGACCTGCTGGTGAACGTGCTGCCCTACCACCCCTTCCTCATCAAGCCCAACAACCATGAACTGGGCGAGATCGTGGGCAAGGTGCTGACCGGTGACGCCGAGATCGTGGCTGCTGCCCGCACTTTGCAGGAAAAGGGCGCGCGCAACGTGCTGGTGAGCATGGCCGGGGACGGTGCACTGCTGCTGGACGAGCAGGGACAGGTGCACCGCATCGGCTGCCCCAAGGGCAAGGTGGTCAACAGCGTGGGCGCAG
>ERZ827126.2972-NODE-2972-length-10889-cov-7.876223_pt1 | contig 10889 bp, 5 predicted proteins | sample MGYA00519780_ERZ827126 | MGnify/ENA primary metagenome ERZ827126 (study PRJEB31778, sample SAMEA3449262) | human gut metagenome | biome: human gut; feature: human-associated habitat; material: faeces | place: United Kingdom | collected 2010/2012 ...
AAATCCTGCGAATGTGCTTGTATTTCAAGGGTTTTTCGGGATAATCAAAATTTTTGTCAGAAAAAGCGGGGTCCTGCTTCAAGTGATAAAACAGAGATGCAGCGACTACAGTTTTGCCGGTTCCGGCGTCGCCCTTAATGAGGATCGGACGGGTATGCTTGGCGTCCCGCTGCTTTTGCGAGTCGCTGCAATGCAGCGCGTTGATCGTGCTCTCAAGCGCTTCCTGCTGCAAAGGGGTCAGGCGAGTGAAGGGAGAGTACTTATATTCGGAAGAATTCAGGATCGTCTTAAATTCCATGTGGCTGACAAGTCCCTTTTCGGCAAGTTTTTGCCAGAGCTGGTCGAATCCTAACTCAAATTCATTCTTGCTATGGTAGAACGTCCGAACACCGGGCTCGGTATTGCGCACGTGGAACTTCTGGTCGATCTCCATGAGCTTGATGAGCATGTTTTCATAGTGCTTGGCCGGCGTTGCCGTGATGTCTATGCCGGTGATCACGTGGATACGGCGGAAATGAAATTGATGACAAAAGTCAGCCTTTTTTCGATGGTCGCCGGTGCGGACCTTTATGTCATTGGTTTCCCCGATGTAGGCGTCCTTGCCGTTTTCCAGAATGTAGAGATAGTGATAGTCATAGGGGAAGATCCAGTCACTGTAGTGCTTGGCGGCAAAGTCATACGTGGTAATTTCAAAGGAGGGAATATGGTCCATCAGGGCACATCCTTTCTTAGTTTGTCGACTCTATTATACAAATTTGCTATCAGTTCAACAAGAGAATATTTCGGCGGGCGGGAATAAAAACGCGGGGCGCAGATGCCTGCGCCCCGCGCCCGCTCAGGGGATGAGCGGAAGAGAGAAAGAGAAGAATATCATCAGAGAATCGTGCCGCCACCGAGCACGGTGTCGCCATCGTACAGCACGACGGCCTGACCCGGCGTGATAGCGCGCTGCGGCTCGTCGAAGACGAGGTGCACGTGCCCGTCCTCGAACACCGTGACTGTCGCCGCCTGCTCGCGCTGGTGGTAGCGCACGCGCGCGGTCGCGCGCAGCTCGCGCGGTGGGACGTCGTAGACGATCCAGTTGAAGTCATTTGCCATCAGCTCACGAGAAAAAAGCGCGTCGTTGCCGCTTAGCACCACGCGGTTTTCTGCCGCGTCGATGCGCTTGACGTAGAGCGGCGCGTCCGCGGCGATGCCGAGGCCCTTGCGCTGGCCGACGGTGTAGTGCACGATGCCCTTGTGTCGGCCGAGTACATGGCCGCTTTCATCGACAAAGTCACCCGCGGGGCAGTCGCGGCCCGTATAGCGCGCGATAAAGCCAGCGTAGTCGCCGTCCGGCACGAAGCAGATGTCCTGACTGTCCGGCTTGTCGGCGTTGTAGAAGCCCTGTTTCTCCGCGATGCGGCGCGTCTCGCTCTTGTGCATCGCGCCGAGCGGCAGGCGCGTGTGCGCCAGCTGATCCTGCGTGAGCGAGTAGAGCACGTAGCTCTGGTCCTTGCTCTCATCGAGCGATTTTTTGAGCAGCCACCGCCCGTTTTCCTGCTCGATGCGCGCATAGTGGCCGGTCACAATGGCGTCGCAGCCTAAAATGCGGGCGCGCTCGTAGAGACGCTCAAACTTCAGGTAGCGGTTGCAGTCGATGCAGGGGTTTGGCGTCGCGCCGCGCTCGTAGGACGAGATGAAGCGGTCGATGACCTGTCCCTTGAAGTCGTCTGAAAAGTTGAAGACATAGTAGGGGATGCCGAGGCGCAGCGCGACGAGACGCGCGTCCTCGACGTCTTCAAGCGAGCAGCAGGTCTTCGTGCGGCTGACGCCGATGTCCTCGTTGTGAAAGAGCTTCATCGTCGCGCCGATGCACTCGCAGCCCTGCTCCTTCATCAAAAATGCGGCGACGCTCGAGTCCACACCACCGCTCATCGCAATGAGTACCTTATCCATATTTCCTCACATCATGCGGCACGCTTTGGCGCAGGGAATGTCCCTGTGAGAAGCGATGCCGCGTTTATCGTTTTGCCTTATTTTGCCGCGTGCTTATAAAGTGAACGGCTTTTTGCCGCTGACGAGGTCCTTCCACAGCGGTGACATGCCGCGCAGGTATTCTACGACTTCGGGCACGGCTTCGAGGATGCGGTCGATTTCCTCGTCGGTGTTCCACTCGCACAGGCTCAGGCGCAGCGAGCCGTGCGCCACGTCATGCGGGCGACCGATGGCCAGCAGCACATGGCTTGGGTCGAGCGAGCCGGATGTGCACGCGCTGCCGGACGACGCGCAGATGCCCTTTGCGTCGAGCAGAAGCAGCAGGCTCTCGCCCTCGACGCCCTCGAAGCAGAAGCTCACGTTGCCGGGCAAGCGATTCACGGGATCGCCGTTGAGCGCGCTGTGCGGGATCTTGGACAGGCCGTCGATCAGGCGGTCGCGCAGGGCGCTGACCCTTTTTGCGTTCTCGTCGAGGTGCGCGCAGGCGTCTTCGAGCGCCGCAGCCATGCCCATGATGGCGGGGATGTTCTCCGTACCCGCGCGCTTGCCGCGCTCCTGCGAGCCGCCCCCGATGAGGTTCGTCAGGAAGACGCCCTGACGGGCGTACAGCACGCCGGTGCCCTTCGGACCGTGGAACTTGTGCGCGGAGAGCGATAGCAGGTCGATGTTCTGCGCCTTGACGTCAATGGGCAGATGCCCCGCGGCCTGCACAGCGTCGGTGTGGAACAGCACGCCCGCCTCGCGACAGACTGCGCCGATCTTGCTGATCGGCAGGATGGAGCCGATCTCGTTGTTGGCGTACATGACGGAAACCAGGCACGTATCCTCGCGGATGGCGTCTTTCACCTGCTGCGCCGTCACGGTGCCGATGGGGCCGACGGGGAGCAGCTCGACGGTGAAGCCCTCTTTTTCGAGCTTTTGGAGCGTGTGCAGCATGGCGTGGTGCTCGAATGCGGTCGAAATGATGTGCTTTTTGCCCTTGCGTTCGCCGAGACGCGCGGCGGAGAGGATGGCCTGATTGTCGGCCTCGCTGCCGCCGGAGGTGAAGTAAATTTCGCGCGGGGAGGCGTTCAGGCACTTGGCGATGCGGTCGCGCGCGCTGAGCAGAGCCTCGGCCGCCTGCTGGCCGATGGAGTGCAGGCTCGAGGGGTTGCCGTAGATCGTTTCCATATAGGGGAGCATGGCGTCGATCGCTGCGCGGCTCATCTGGGTCGTCGCGGCGTTATCCGCGTAAATTGTCGTCATTGTGATCTCCTTTGCTGCTAAATCCTATCTTTTGAGTATGTTAATATGATACACAGAACAGGCTGCTTTGTCAATGACTTTTAAGCTTCTCCCGTTTGGCATCGGGCGTAAAAAAGGAAGAACCGCTCTTGCGAGCGGTTCTTCCTTTTACAATAGGGGGTGGAGGGATTTTGGCTTACTTTTCCAGCTGCGTCCAGTCGCGCGTCTCGCGCAGCTCGGTCCACTTCTCATACTTGGAGTTCGTCTTGAACTTGTAGTAGTGGCTGTTCGTCGCTTCCTGAACGGCGAGGTAGTACCAGGCCTTCGGGTTTGCGTTGTCCGTCCAGACCGTCATGTTCGGGAGAAGATCGTCCTCGGTCTCGGGCTGGCGGTTCAGCACGCGGTTGACGAGCGTCATGGTCTCGGCACGGGTGATGTCGCGCTGGGGACCAAACGTGCCGTCGGGATAGCCGGTGATCCAGCCGTTGTTGTAGGCGATGCTGATCTCGTCCTTGGCCCAGTGGGTCGCGATGTCACTGAACTTCGCAGCGGTCTTGTCGCCGTCGTTATCAAAGCGGGCGGCGATGGCGGCGAACTCAGCGCGGGTGATGGCGGCGTTCGGGCGGAACGTGCCGTCGGGGTAGCCCGTGATGATGCCCATGGAGCTGAGGGTCGAGACCGCGGTGTTGTACCAGGAGGTGGCGGCCACGTCGGAGTAGCGGTTGGTCTTGGTCAGGTTCTCGTCGCGGACGTCGTCGGTCAGCAGGCGGAAGAAGATGGTCGCGACCTCGGCGCGGGTGATGTTGTTCTGCGGGCGGACCTCGCCATTGCCGTAACCGACGATATAGGCGAAGTGGTCGGTCGTGTTCAGACCGAGCGCGTCATCGTCAGGGATCACGACGGTGGGGGTGGGGGGACGATAGGTGGGCTTGTAGTAATAGGTGTTGGTGATGGTGACGCCCTGAATGTTATTCACTTTGCAATTCGCATCTGTAGTGAAGTTGAAACGATACTCTGCCGTATCGCAGGTCACGTAAGACAGATTGGCGTCCCGCTCCTTAACAGTGACCTGATAGTGCGTGCTTGCTTCCAAGGGCGTATCCGTGCCGCTGAAGACAAACAGCTCGCTCGCGCCGGTGCTCAGCGTGACCTTACCGGTGTAGGTGCTGACAGGGCTGAGTTCCTGCGCTGCAATTTGTCCCTCCGACGCGTTGATGATAACCGGTGCGTTCTTCGTCACCACTGCATCGACAATAAATTCAGCGGTGGTGGAGTAGCCGTAGGTAGAGTTGAACTGCTTCTTGACGTACTGGTTCAGGACACCGAGGACGGTATCGGGTTTGATCTCCTTGGTGTAGAGAACGTTGATGATGTTGTCCTCTTCCTGCACCGTATAAGGCACGGTTCCCTGCTGAACACCATTCATGTAGCCGCCAGTAGTCGGCTTAAAAAGATTAAGCTCAACATCACCGATTGTAATCGTACTGTCTACCGGCTGGTTTTTAATGATAAACTTGTTCAGGTAGCAGTTCGTATCAGCTTCGGTAGTGACAGAATCCTTATAGTAGTTGACCGTCACGTCAACGAGGGTCGGTTTGACTTCGTTCGCTGTCCAGCTGCCGCTCAGTTTCACAGGCTTGTTGGGCATGGTGAACTTGCCGCTGTCGATCGTCGCATCAGACGTGCTCCAACCGGAGAAATTATGCGTCGCAGAGGTCGGGGCTGCCGCAACATCCACAGTCGCACCGTACTTATAGGTTCCTGCCGTAGGCAGTGCAGGCGTGGCGTCGCTGGGCGTTGTGTTGGTGTATTCGTACGTCACCGTATAGCTGTTTCTGGTGTAGTAGAGCTTGAGGACAAGGCTGCCGTCAGCGGCAATGGTGCCTTCCTGAAGCGTACCTGCAACGGAACTGTCAAAGGTGAAACCGGTATAGCCCTTCGCCGTTGCGGTAACTTCTTGACCGGTCGTACCGGTCAGCGTTTCGGACTCGGAGGCGTTCTCGGGATAGGTGCCATCCAGATTTTGCTGATAGTGCTGAACTGTGTAGCCGGTGCTTCCGTTCGGCGTCCACGTTGCCGTGTACGTGCGGTTGCCGGTGCTGCCCTCTGCAACTGTAACCGTCTCGGTTGCATTGGTCAGGTCCGTACCCGTCCAACCGGCAAAGGTATAGCCCTGCTTGGTCGGGTTATGCAGCGTAAAGTCTTCCGTTTCGACCGTGTAGGTCTCGGGATTGGTCTTATCCTCAGCCAGCTCACCGCCGTTGAGGTTGTAGGTGATGGTATACTTGGTCGCAGCCTTCGCCCACGTGCCGGTCAGTTCAACATTTGCCTTGTCGATGGGAACTGTATTTCCCACGGATTCGTTGCCATTCTTCCAGCCGTCGAACGTGTAAGTGTAGCCGCCCTTGTCAACGGGAGAAACTGGCTTCATCAACACATTGGCAGTCTGGCCGGTGATGTAATGCTTGCCGTCCTCGTAGGTCGCGCTTTTCGGGTCTTCGCCGGAAACCGTATACTTCACCTGATAGGTCTCAACGGGGGCTTCAGGGGAAGCGACCGTAGCGAAAGGATCGCTGCCGTCCTTGCCAAGAGTTGCGCTACCGCTATTGGTAACATACCTGTCAGCGGCGGTCCAGCTCGTGCAGCTGGTGTCGGGCTTGACATTGAAGGTCACGACAAGCTTATGGCCGCTGGGGGTGGCCCCGTCAGTTACGACGTTTTCCGCGCTGGAATAGTCAAAACCCCTGACCGTGACGGCCTTCGTAGTAGGGTTAAGCGCAACGTTTACATTCTCAACCGTTTCTGGTTCACCCCACGGTTGACCAGCGCCGTTGTACTTCTGCTTCTGAACCGTCACGCCGGTGACCGTGCCGTCCTCGACCGCTGCACCGTCAAAGGTAAAGTACGGAGACAGCGTATCCGTCAGGTCGGTGTTCGCATCCGCCTCGACGCTGGGCTTAAGGATAGAGCCGGAGATCGTCTGGAAAACAGCACTCAGGTCGCCACCCGTAACGTTCATATAGTACTTGGTGTCGGCGGACTCTCCAGGATTGTCCATACTCAGTGCGTTGGGATAATTGGAGGACACATAGTTCATGAAGTTACCGACATCACCGCCGTCATCGTCGATCATACCAACAGAGAAAACCTTTGCATTATAGGTGTTTTTCGCGGTGTATGCCTTTCCAATTGCAGAATTGGCTTCGCTTTGACTATAACCGGTGCGTCCCGGCTCACCGTCCGTAAAGAAAACCACAACGCGGGAGCGTCCCTCCGAGAAATTGTTGGCAAACACATTGCTTGCCATTTCCATGCCGTAGGACGCGCGGGTCGCGCCGCTGGCAGCCAGATTACCAATGGCGTCAGTGATAGCCTGACTCTTAGAATCTACCAATGCAGCCTGATAGTCGGCTGGCGTCAGGTCAATATAGCCCTTCTTAGCTCTGCGTTGAACTTGGACATGATCTGTATCATTATCTTCTGCACTGGTTTTGGGCTTTACTGGATTCCAAGAACCCAAAAGTGTCCAATAGCCCCACTCTTGTCCATTATACTCAATGCCAGGACGATAGGCAAGGTTGTAGTAAGCTCTATACTCGTAGGTGTTTTGCGGATCTTCACCATTGGGCAAATATACATTTTCCCAGGTACCTTGTCCTTGATAGGTCTGGTAGTTTTTAAGCTTACCACCGATGAACAATCCTGTGTTGATCCAGCTGCTCTGACTGCTGTCGGGTGAAACAGTTCCGCTGTTACTCATTCCATCCTTCTTGTCGCTTGCAAAGCCGACAATCGCAATGCGGTGCTCTACCGAGTGGGTGGTAGCGTCATTATTGATTGCAGTCACAAAATCGTAAACAGCATTTTTCAGGTTAGCGAGCTTGTCACCATTCATACTGCCGGACTGGTCCAGCACCAGCACGATGTCCAGCGGGACAGACCCAGTCGTCGACTCGACCGTGCCGGTCACCCAGGATTCGAGCTGGATCGTATAGGTGCCGTCAGCATTCTTGGTGGCAGACTTGACGAGATTCGCGCCGCTATTCGCGGTGCTGTACTTTGTGTCCATATTCGTATTGCCCGCTGTGTCGCCTTCTACCGCCAGCACGTTCAGCGGCAATAGCGACAGCGTCATCACGAGGACCAGGACCCAGGTGAGAAGCCGCTTGCCAACTTTCTTCTCAGACATAAAAAAATCCTCCTTCTTTTGCCTGTACGGCGCGAAGAAGGGGGGAGATGATCTGCATTTGGCAACCGGCTGCCGTGCGGCGCGAGCGCCGTTTAGGTCCGTGGCTTTGCGACACAGGCTTTCGCCTGCTGTGCCTTTTTCTGTACAGTTGCTCTTCTGCGAGCCGCACAGATATTTGGGTGTGCCAAAATTTTATGTTCACAGTATACCAGATTTGCCCAAAAATGCAAGGAGATTTTCAAAAAATATATAAGATATTAACAGAACTAATAATGCGCAGAAAAAAACGGCGGCAGGAAATACCTGCCGCCGTACTTCGACGAATTGTGATATTTTACGCCACCGCGGACACGGCGAGCGTGTCGCTCTGCTGGGAGTAGGTCAGGGGAGAGACGCAGCCGGCGAAGGTGGTCTCGTTGATGACGCGCTTGGTGACGGCGTAGGTCATGTCGATCTGGTACCAGTTGCCGCTGACGTTGACCTTGTTCCAGGCGTGGTAGCTGCTGCCAGCGTAGCCCTTGGTGAGGGTGCAGGGGATGTTCTGGCTGCGGCACATGGCGGCGAAGAGGGACGCGAGGTCGTAGCAGATGCCCTTGTTGCTGTTCAGGGTGGCGGCGGTGTCGGGGATGTACTTGCTGACCTTGCCGGAGGTGATGTCGTTAGCGAGCTTGGTGTCGTAGGTGTAGTGACCGGCGATGTAGTTGTAGATCGCGGTGACCTTGTCCATATCGGTCTTAGCGTCCTTGCAGAGCGCGGCGGCCTTCTTGCACACATCGTCACCGGAGGTGAACTGCACGTCGGTCGTGGCGATGAGGTAAGGAGCGTAGGCGTTTTCGATCTTGGCGTTGACGCGCTTGCTGGTCACGATGCGATAGGTCGTGCCGGAGATGTTCTCGCAGAGGGAGATGGTGTAGGTGCCGTCGCCCTGCTCGAGGGAGAAGACGGCGTCCTTGCCGCTCGGGCAGTTTTTGTAAGACGTCTTTTCGTTGCCGTACTGGATGCCGACCTTCAATTTGGCATTGGAGGTGTAGTTGACGGTGACGAAACCATACTTGGCATTCGTGGTGTCAATGGTGGTGCCATTGGCAGCGCTGGCGTTCACAACCGTGAACATGGACATGACAATAAGCACTGCGAGCATAGCGCAGGCATGACGAAACAGCCGTTTCATACGGCGATCTCCTTTCGGTAACTGGCTGCCAGCCCTGTTCCCAGGGGTAAGGCCCTATAGCTTTGCGTCGCCGGTTTTCACCGGGTTTGCTATTATCGTTTGAGATGCGGTCGAAGCGGCTGCACCTACTCTTTTTTACGGCTCACACTATATACGCGCTCTTAACGTTTGTCAACAGATCATTTGCGCTTTTTCGACAAAAAAACAGACAAAAAAGAGCGCGGAAACCGCGCTCTTTTTGATGTTTTTGCAATTTTCGGGCAAAATCACACGCTGAGCCAGTCGTCGAGGATAAGACCCTCATTGTGCTTGGTGAGAAAGCCCACGCTCCACTCGCCGCCGAAGGCGATGAGCTTGCAACCCTTGAAGTCCTCGAGCACGCGGGAGCCCGAGCAGAGCATCAGGTCCTTCACGTCGCACGGGCACTCGCGGATCAGGCGCAGGTGCTCATAGGGGAGGCCGCTCATGCGCAGGTCGACGCCGTACTCGTTTTTCATGCGGTATTCGAACACGTCGAACTGCAGCGTGCCGACCACGCCGACGACCACATCCTCAAAGCCGCTGTCGGGGATTTTGAAGATCTGGATGGCGCCCTCTTGCGCGATCTGCTCCACGCCCTTGACGAACTGCTTGCGCTTCATCGTGTCCTTGGGCGAGACGAGCATGAAGTGCTCGGGCTCGAACGTCGGGATGCCGGAGAAGCGGAATTTCCTGCCGGGCATCGTGATCGTGTCGCCGATCGAGAAGATACCGGGATCAAACACGCCGATGATGTCGCCCGCATAGGCCTCGTCGACGATCTCGCGCTCGGCGGCCATCATCGTCTGCGGCTGGGAAAGGCGCATCTTGCGGCCGGACTGGACGTGGAAATACTCGGTGTCGCGCTCGAATTTGCCCGAGCAGATGCGCATGAAGGCAAGGCGGTCGCGGTGGGCCTTGTTCATGTTGGCCTGAATCTTGAAGACGAAAGCCGAGAATTCGGGGGAGTAGACGTCCACCTCGCCCTCGTCGCTCACGCGCGGCAGCGGCGGCGTGGTCATCTCTAAAAACGCGTTCAAAAACGGCTCGACGCCGAAGTTCGTCAGCGCGCTGCCGAAGAACACGGGGGAGAGCTTACCGTGGCGCACGGCGTCCAGGTCAAAGTCGCGGCCCGCGCCGAGCAGCTCGACCTCTTCGGCGAGCGTATCGCGGCGGGTCTGACCGATCAGGTCGACGAGCGCGGGATCGTCGAGCTCGATTTCCGTGATGCCCGCCTTTTTGGCGTGACCCGCATCGGTGAAGTGCAGGATGCAGCGCTTATCGCGGTCGTACACACCGGCAAACTCCTTGCCGCAGCCGATCGGCCAGTTGACGGGATAGGTGTCGATGCCCAGCTCGCGCTCGACCTCCTCGCACAGCTCGAGCGGGTCGCGCGTCTCGCGGTCCATTTTATTGATAAAGGTAAAGATGGGGATATTGCGCAGGGCGCAGACCTTGAAGAGCTTGCGCGTCTGCGGCTCGACGCCCTTTGCGCCGTCAATGACCATGACGGCGCTGTCCGCGGCCATCAGCGTGCGGTAGGTGTCCTCGGAGAAGTCCTGATGTCCCGGCGTGTCGAGGATGTTAATGCAGTAGCCGCCGTGCTGGAACTGCATGACCGACGACGTGACCGAAATGCCGCGCTGCTTTTCGATTTCCATCCAGTCGGATTTTGCCGCGCGCTCGCGCTTGCCCTTGACTTCACCCGCCTGCGCGATGGCTCCGCCGTAGAGCAGAAACTTTTCCGTCAGCGTGGTTTTACCGGCGTCCGGGTGCGAAATGATCGCAAACGTCCGGCGGCGGGAGATCTCTTCCTGTAAAGTGGCCATGACTGCCTCCTGAAAAATACGATTTACCGGGCAAGTGTATCACAGCCCCCCGCATTTTGCAACAGAATCCTAAAATCTATGCTTGACAAAGCGAAAAATGTCTGGTATAGTACATCTTGTTCCGCGGGCGTAGCTCATCTGGTAGAGCGCCACCTTGCCAAGGTGGAGGTAGCGAGTTCGAGCCTCGTCGCCCGCTCCAAAAAATAAAGGCATGACGTAAGTCATGCCTTTATTTTTTGGCTCCAGCGGGCAGAGGGGCGAACAGGGCGCGAGCGAAGCGAGAAAACGCCCCAGTGGGGCGTTTGTCGCCCGCTGTGCGTGTCGCGGCACGGCAGTGCTGCGAGCGAGCCTCGTTGCCCGCTCCAAAAAAGAGGTCACAACGTAAGTTGTGACCTCTTTTTTGGATTCCAGCAGGAAATTAAAATGCTCGGGCGAAGTGAATTCGCCCTCCGCCAAGGTTTTGCTGCGCAAAACGCTTGTA
>ERZ827126.2984-NODE-2984-length-10862-cov-2.622930_pt1 | contig 10862 bp, 13 predicted proteins | sample MGYA00519780_ERZ827126 | MGnify/ENA primary metagenome ERZ827126 (study PRJEB31778, sample SAMEA3449262) | human gut metagenome | biome: human gut; feature: human-associated habitat; material: faeces | place: United Kingdom | collected 2010/2012 ...
ATTTAAGGATGATGTTTTTAATATTTTCTTCCGGGATCGCTCCGTCACGGTCCATAGTCTTGATCGCTCCGACCCATCCACCATAGCCTAGAGCTAGCTCTGTGACCTTTCCCTGCTGACGGTAAGGTGTCCCTTTTCCACATTCTGATTCCTTCATATTGAAGGTACGGGCAGCAGATGTTACGTAGATGTCACCACCTCTTCGGAATGTTTCGATTCGCCATGTTTCGTTCGCCAGCACTGCGATCACACGGGCTTCGATGGCGGAGAAGTCAGCTACCCGGAAGACGTGGTTATCACGGGCAATGAATGCCGTACGGATCAGTTGTGACAGGATGGACGGGATATTATCGTAGAACAGCATCAATTCGTCTAGGTCCATAATCTTAGCGTCCTCACGAACTCTCTCAAGCTCCTCTAGGTGGTTCTGCGGAAGGTTCTGCTGCTGGACAATTCTTCCAGCCCATCTGCCTGTCCGGTTAGCTCCGTAGAAGCGGTACAAGCCCTTAGCTGATCCGTCTTTGCACAGGCAGTTCAGCATGGCAGCGTACTTTGCGATAGATGTCTTGTAGGCGATTTTGCGGGCTGTCAGAACACGAGTCACATCCTTGTCGTTGCATTCCTCCATGATCTGATTGATGTTGTTTTTGTTGATCGTTTCGTATAACTTCCCGCTACGCTCTTCGACGAATGCACTGATCTGCTTGCTTGACTTAAGGGACGTGATACCGTATTTTGCCTTGATTTTCTCGTTGAGTCTTTTCAAGTATTCCGTATAGATGGCATCAGCGTTCCGGGCTAGCTGGACATCCACCATCGTCCCGCGATCATTGATATCTTGATCGATCCCGTACAGTTCGATTTCCGATTCCGGCATTTCGATGTGCGCCAGCTTGCGGTCGATCTCACGCTCAGACAATACGTCATATCTGAGGTATGTCTTAAATTCTTCCCATTTCTGCGGATATTGTTCCGGATATATGCGTGATCCGTCCTTCTGCGGACACGAGAATAACTTGATCAATGCGCTACCCGTGTCTAGCTTTCCGTCTACTAGCTGCATGGCTGCTGATACCTTTCCTAGTGCTTCGGGGAATCCGCAGTATAGGGCTTTTGTGGCGGAGCAGCGAAACTTGGTAGCGGGGATATCAAATTTGTAGGCACGAAGACACAACCGTTCGAAGGTGGCGTTGTGCGCATGGATCAGAACGTCCGGCTGCTGGATCAAGGTAAAGAACGGTAGCGGGTCCTCAAACCTAGCCAAGTCTATTATCTTTGGTTCCTCATCCTCTATGGCATAGCCAATCAACAGGATTTCGAAATCGGGATGCTCCGTGTACCTGTACATCCCGGCTGTCTTGATCGGTTCGGGAGAGTAGGTTTCGAAGTCTATGTAAACATTTCTCATATGTTGTCCTTTCTTTTTAAAAAGATAGCGGATGTCTTCTACCCCATCCGCTATCCACATTTGCACCAACTTACTTAGTTAAATAATAAAATTTAGTTAATAATAAATGAATAAAAATTTAAGTTATAAATTAAAAGTTTCTTTGTTTTAGTACGGAAGGTCTTCATCCGTAGGATCATCGAAGATCGGATCATTGTCCGTATCATCGTCTTCTTCATCGAAGTCGTTGATAGCCGATCCTCCGCCTCCGAAGGCTTCATCGTCTTTCACCTTCTGAACTCCGTTCAAGCCGAATGTGATCCCCTTGTTTGCAATCTGATCGAATGAGTAGGCATCTATCGAAGCAACTCCCCAGCATCCGGAGTAGAAATCTTCTTTCTGTGTGATCGGTTGTTTGTGCCTGTCGATGATAACCGGACGACCTTGAGATTCATTGCGGGAAGCACGAATGTAGTACATTCCTTCGAATCCATCGTATTCAATATTGTCGTCACCGTCTTTGATAGGATTCCATTTTGACGGGTCACCGGGCAACTTGCCATTGCATTTCGGATGTTCCGCAAGGTATTCCTTCTGCAACTCCTTGATAGCTGCTGCAACCTTCTTGATATTATCCTTGTCAGTCTTCGGGATTAAAATGGTCACTTCGTACTTTGATTTGCCTTGGTTGAAACGGTCTTCCGCTTCGAATACTCTCACGAATGAGAATCTTACATTTTTTAGGATTAATTTCTTTCCCATGATTTTTGTTTTTAAGTTGTTAATACTACTTGTTTAACTTTGATGACGCAAAAATATAACGTTTATTAGCTTTCGACATCGAAATCAGATAGTGAGTTATATTCTGTTCCGGGATGGCTTTCCGGTACTAGTTTAGGCGCACCGGGCTGACTCTGAAGATATTTGCCGAACCGGGCAGCAAAAACTTTCTTGCCTAATAGCTTCTCAAGATCGGTAATGCCCTTCAAGCTGATGTTCATGATCTCGTCCTCAAGATACTCGTCCAGCAGTTCGTTGCGAACCTTGTCGGGGTCGGTGATCTTACGGGAGGATCGTCCTTCCACCAGCTTGTATCCGGTCCATTTCTTGCCATTCATAGCCTCTTGGTAGACAAATTGATCGAACGAGTTGATCCAGCTACGGTATCTGTCTATTTTGCCGATCATTTCAACGATTTCCTCGTCCGTCATGAGTAACGGTTCACATTCCTCATCAAAGTCACTGGTGATGGCATCATATTGCGCTCTGCACTGTGCCTTGAGCGGGCAGAACTGGCAGTGGTCTCCGATCTTCTGTTCTCCGCCACCTTCCCAAGCCACTTTAGCCTTCGGTTTTAAGACTTTCTCACCCCACACTAGCAAGTCATTGGCTGACATGGTGAGCGTGTCGTAGTGGTCCAATCTTGGCTGTACGATCGACATACGTACTTCTTTTATGTCGCCTCTTTGGGCTTCCGGGATGGTGTTCAGCATTCCTAGAGCGTAGATCATCAACTGCGTGTTGCTTTGTGCTGATACTTTCACGCCAGCACCGTATTTCAAGTCGATGACATGCAGGATTGTAGGGCTTAGCAGAGTAGCATCAGAGCTACCGAAGGATTCCGGGATATACTTGCTCAAGTCAAAGGTAGCTTCCCAATATCCGATTACATTATCACCTGTTTCTTCCTTATGCATGGCGTGGAATTCGTTTACTACGAAGTCTACGTAGCTTCCGACATGTCTTACCATATCCTCGGAGAAGTAAGGGCTTTTCGCTAGGTCATCGGGAACAGGTAATTCGTCTATCTCCGGATAGTACAAGTCTCGGTCCCACAATTCCAGCGCATTCTGAGCTATCTCGTGTGCCAGCGTTCCTTCATCGGCATACACGCTGCTCTTGTTTTCCACCGATTCGGCTAGTCTAGCGGATGGCGGGCAATTAAGCCATCTCTTCGAACTCGATGGTGAGAGGAGGGCGTGGTCACGCTCCCCATGATTTATCTTTTCCATGTTAGATGGCTTTTACGGCTTCGTAGAACTTGGCGTAATCGGCTTCTCTCAGAGTAGCGAATGTCGAGCATCCACATGACTTGAATACCTTGAGAACAGCTTCACGGTCCTTCTTGATCTTGATGCGGGCTTCGTCTCGGCACATGTCGATTGTGACAACTTTTTCTTCCGGTTTCTCAGCGATTTCCTTCTCGAACGGCATTTCCCCGGCTGCTTCGGCTACCTTATCATTAGCTGCTTCTGCCTTAGTTTCTTCTGCCTTAGTTTCTTCTGCCTTAGTTTCTTCTGCCTTAGTTTCTTCAACGGTCTGTTCTTCCGCTTCTTGGGTAGGAGCTTCCAGCTCTCCCTTAGATGCGCTCATCAAGAGACGACGCAACTTGGCGTTTGTGTTCTTTCCGGGGTAATCGGATGGGTCTACGTTGTACACTTCGACTAGGATTTTAACCAGTTTGTCTGTAGGCATGGCAGCGAGTTCTTTCTCGGACATCTCGGTAACGGCTTTCTTGGCTTCTTCGTTTCCATCGAATACTTCCTCTACTGCTGACTTGTTATCAACGATAACTTCAGCCTTGTTTGCCTCGTTGGACGAGTCAATTACGGTTTCTTCAGATTTCACACCGGGAATATCTTTGGTCAAATTCTCGAACTTCTTCTTGTCTTCTGAAATGTTCGGTTTCGGAGCAGGTGCGAGAAATGAAGGTGCTGGAGCAACAGCAGGATATCCTTCTTCGCTCGCTTTTCTAGCCGCTAGAGTAGCCGCGAATTCAGCGATGGTTTGCAATTCATACACTTTTGTTTCTCTGTCAATACTGATTTCTACTTTCATGATTACTGTTTTTTAAATGTTAAATATTTTTCTGTAATTTCCGCTTTGCTGAGTCTCAATGCACCGTTCATGTTACGGTAGTGGTTGAGATAGCCCTGCTTTACTCTGTACCGCACAGCATTCTCTGTAAGGTCCAAGATACGGGCAGCTTCGCTGACCGTGATCAGTTCTAACTTCTTTTCTTGATTCTCCATAAATTCAATTAACTTTTTTGGTTTTCGATAATTTCTTAAAAAATCTACATACGCTCTTTCCCTAGCCCTTTCGTAGATAGGATGGTACAGGTCGGCATTCTTTACTATGAAGTCTTTTATCGGGTATTCAAACTCTTCTCCGAAAAACTCCAGTACCATATGCCTTGCAAATACCTCCTTCACGGTGAGGCGCAATGGGGACGAAAATTTATTAAATGCTTCGATGGCTGTCTTGCAGCGTGCTATGCCCTCCGTTACAGCATCATAATAAAACTTTTCGAGCGCACATAGATTCACTTTTTTCTCCATTGCTTTCGGTTTTTAAAATTCAGCGAGCCCGTCTATCTCCGTAGTGGTCCTTTGTTCACCACACTTATTTCCTCAGCCAATCGTAGGTGACTGAACGTCTGATTATCGGTTTACGATTACGCTGACAAAGGTACGGCTTTTATTTTAATTTGCAACAATCTGCACAAAATAATTTCAGTATTTAACGTTTATTAGCATGAAAAACCTATCAAATCACTGTAACTCACTGATAATCAGATAATATGCGATGCCGTGCATTGATGTGCATAGATGAAAATTGGCATCTATTCCGTGTAACTGCCTGCAGATCAGACCGATGCAGTGATGCATTGATAAAATCGGATTTTTCTATAATATACATAAATATGGTGTGTGCGATAATATATAATTACAATATACCTGTTTTCATATATTTAATAATACCTCATTTTATCTATGCATCAATGCAAATATCTATAAATCAGTTAGTTATCCTGCACAGATACAAAAATATTCAACAATGCCTATCAATGCAGCTTGCGCATCACACTGGTTTGTAGCAACTTACGTGCATACTCGAATCTACGGATATACTATATACCTTACAAATCAGTCGAAATTGGCTGAAAATGTCACGTGAAGCCTGTTTTTAGGGTTTCTGTTAGTTACGGTAGTCAGTATCTTAGGCTTGCCAATCCGGAAGAACAGGAACCGTTTCTGCTTGACATGGCTGATTACGGCTAGTGAGTCAACCGACGAATTGTTAATTTCTGTAGAATCCGGTGACACCCTTCCCTCTATTCTGTTCCATCCGTCGTAGTATTCGAATCGGTAGATACCGGGAATTGTATCCCGGATAGTCTTGGTAACCGTACGAATCTCTAGCTTGGTTTCTACGGTGTGCGCTGACTTGACATCCCGTAGCTTTATCTTTAGATCCTTCACGGTCTCCTGCAAGTCTGAATTGAATAGTTCTAGCTCTGACTTCTTCAAGGATAGCGAGCGTATCTGCTCAGCGAACTTCCCGCTCTCCGTTCTGTACTGCGTAGCCTCGATGTTCAATGCTTCAATGTTACTCTGTTTACGGTCCAGTTCGACCTTCTGTCGCTCTACCTTATTAAAAAGGAAGCCCACTGCTATTACTAGCAGCAGGCATGCGATAATCAAGTACTTTCTCATGGTGTGATTATTACGTCCTTCTTTAGCAGCCCGTACTCGCTTCTCACATCGAAGCAGGGACACGCCTTAATATACTCTGCTGGTTCTACTTCCCAATTTCCGTTCAAATCCGGAGATGTATCCCGATGTCCCAGCAATTCGACAATCGGATAGCGTGCGCAAATATCGTTGATCAGATTCATCAGAGATGCTTTCTGTTGTGGTGTGCGGGTATCCTTCGCTTTCCCGTTCTTGTCCAGCCCGCCTACGTAGCAGATACCGATTGAATGGCGGTTGTATGATTCTTTGGAGAATCCCTTAGTATTACAGTGAGCACCTACGGATGTTTCTTTTCTACCCGGTTCTACTGTTCCATCCAAACGGATCACGTAATGATAACCGATTCCGTTGAATCCTCGCTGTTTGTGCATGGCATCAATTTCCTTTGCGCCTATGTCTTGCCCTTCACGTGTAGCACTGCAATGGATAATAATTGCGTCTACCTTATTGGTGTTGTTTACCATCCTTAGTTTCCTCCTTCCGGTTTTCACCGATGTTAAAGTTTTTGAAATAACTCTCTATTTTCCCACGAACGTAGATACTTATGCCGAAGATCGATCCAGCCCAAATCAAGCATTGTGCAAAATACCACAGCACCGATTCGTGGATGGAACCATCAGCGGACCTAAAGAAGCCCAAATAACACAATACAACTCCCGAAATCAGCATTCCGATAGCTGTAAGTATCTGCAAGTCTTCTTTCATCCCCCTTTTCATAATTATATGTGTTAGTTAATAAAACATATGCGGTATTTTTGAGGCTTGCAGCACTCGTTTTCCTGTGGTTTTATAGATTCTTTGTACTTTTCGTAAACGGTGTGGAAGTCCTCTAAAAATGCATCCGCTTTCCCTTTTTCCGCCTCGTAGCGTCTACTTTTAGAGTTGTCCGGAACAATCACCGATGCCGAATAGCCGGGAATCTTGAATCCCGTGGACGTGCTTTTCTGATCAGCGTCCTTGACATACCGAGCAAAGGCATAATAACACAGGATTGTGGACAGTGGAACAATCTCGTAAGACTCCTCGCCCACGTCAACAGTGAGCGAATAGGCGTCATCTGAAGTAGACGAATCCGGAATGTCTCCGCCATCCAAACCACCGCCAAACGAAGCGGGAACCTTGATAAAGGTGTCACCGCATAGACCCTGCTTGATGTCGAGTTTATCGGCTTCTTGGATGACCTTGTTGATCTCGGAGTCCTTAACATCAGCAGCGATGCTAAAGATATCCCGGAATTTCTTGATTACATTTGCAAAGTTAGCCATATCGATTAAACATTAGTTATTGTAGCCGTTTCAGTTTCCTCAAGTTCGTTTCGGATTTCGCAAAATTCTTTCGGAACATCGAAAACTCTAGCTAGTTCACGGCTTATTTTGTTACGCAATTTAACGGTTGACCTACGGTATACCTTCTGCATCTCTCGCACCACCTCTCCGGAGGCATTTGAAAATGAGATCAGAGAAGAATCAACGAGCGGGACCGGAATGTTGTAGGCTTGTGAAGCGATATCCTTCTTCAATGGTTCGCAATAAGCCTTGTACAAGTTAGCGTCAATCGGTGTGCCCAAGTCATCCACCTTGATAAATGGACGGGATTGCGGGATCATCGTGTTGTCATCGCGAACCATCACTACCGCTCCTGCACCTTCAGCACCCATGATGTCACGCATACCCTTTACGAATTCATCCTGTTCCTTCTCGTCAGTAAAGTCACCGTGAGAGACGATTTTGCACATGTGGAATCCTCGTGTAAGCGTGCGTTCCACGTAGGTGGAGTTCATCGCTTCAGCTTGCATCTCGGATTGGACCGCGTGGAACGGAGAAAGCGGATAGGGCTTGGTGGTGCAGAAGTTCATGTATAGCAACTGACCGGGATGGTTTTCGATGCCACCGTAAAACTCGCATTCGCTGGCGAAGTTGTCCGGATCGAATGCCGGATAAGTCACCGAGGTTTTTTCAAGAGTCGTGCTTTTGATGTTCTGACGTTCCCAGTTGTTGAATACCACATACTTGTGGATGACGGGATTTGTCAGATAATCCTTGTTCAGCCCCGCACGAACATATTCAAAGGGAACATGGTAGACAGCTTTCGGACGGTAATCACCTCCGTATTGGACGATAAGCGCAGCACCCCGAAATCTTGCGATATCGTATGCTATGGAATTCAACACATCGTTCAGTGTGTCCCCATAGGCGTTCTCTATGTTTGCGAATTCTTCATGCAAGAATCCTTCGCATTCTATTGCCTCTGACAATCTCTCGGTGCTTAGAGCGGCTGTTTTGCTCGCATAAATGAGTTCAGAAATGATTTGGGGATACAGGTTTCCTTCCCCGTATCCCACAACTTTCTCATTTGTGCGTGCGCTCGTCTTTAAAGCCCTGTCTATTACTACATTAACTTTCTTGTGCGCTATCATCACTAAATGGTTTGATTACTTTTCTTCGTTCAATTCTTTCTCAAGGTCTTCCAGCACCTTATCATCTTCGGGAGCTTCTTCCTTCGGTGCTTCGGGATCAGCAGGTGCTTCCTCTTCCTTCGGTTCTTCGACTTCCGGAATCACAGTAGGTTTGTCTTCTTCGACTTCCGGAATCACAGTAGGTTTGTCTTCTTCGACTTCCGGAATCACCGTAGGAACATCTGCGCCCGGCATGACGAACTCGCCCAAGTCTTCGAAGTAGTCTACGTAATCCTTATTTTCCTTCATTATGCGGACCGCAATGGCATCGGTGCAGTTAAATGCACGATACACGATTCCGTCACCTACGTGATTGATGGTAAGACCCGGCTTCATCACGTAACGGGCATGGATGCCTGTGATGTAGTGCTTTTCGTACCAATCCTTCGCATATTTGCGATCCATGTGACATGTCGGATCGAGTTTCAAATGCGTTATGCTCTTGCATAGCATTAACATTTCTACTTCGTCTGTCAAAGTGACAAGTTGTCTGACAGGCTGAATATCTTTAGTTGCTTTCTTCTTAGCCATTATGCTTTCGTTTTAAGTTGATTATACAATTCGGCTGTGATGCTGTAACGGTAATCACCGCATGCACCGTCCGGTGTTTTAAGAGTCGCAGTTGTCACGCCATCTGTTGCACTGTCAGTAACCATGTCAGATACTTCAAGCGGGGAATGCGCTCCGAGCAAGTAGTACTGATTAGTTTTCGTCTTAACAGCCAGCAGAAACGATCCGGAGAGCAAGCCGTTGATGTACGTCACTACCGGAAGAGCAGACAGCAACTTGATGTTTGCGGTCAATTCCAACATGGTAGGAGCGTTATCGTTTGCTCGTGCGGCTTCCGTGATCTGCACTGAGTTCTTCACGCATTGGATGGTGTAGCCTTTCGTCCCGGCTTTCAGCGTGATCAATGCGCTGCCTGTGGATGGTGTAGCAGAAACGCTAGACACATCCTCGAAGTTGATTATAATGGCTTCCTCGACTCCCACAATACCCGCAATCAGACCGGGATTGTTACAGTCAAAAGCCAAATCATCTGTTATTTTCTTGATACATGCCATATTATCCTGCTTTAGCTACTAATGTGTTCCAAGTACTTTCCGTAATCACTGCTCTTGGTTCTCCCAGCACGTTTTCCGGAGTTGACAGCGTGATAGCGGTAAATCCACCGTTTTCGTTAGCTGACTCTTCCAATGCCGATACTTCCAAGCCGTAATTTGGACCGAATATCCGGTAAACCCCGTTTTCCACCATCTTGGCGACTGCTACGAGTCGAGAATTAATAATGGTGTTCACAAAATCGGCTTCTACCTTTGTTTTCTTATACACCGTAAAGTTCACGGTTTGTTCCAGCGCATTTGGCGCATTCTCATTTGATCTTACTGCTTCGGTCGCATTAGCTCCCTTCCGGATGGATGCGACTCTCACAGGTTTTGCGCTGACTACCAGCGCGATGGTCGCTTCTCCTGCGTTGATAGCTACTGACTGGACGTCAGAGTAGTTGATCAGCAGCAAATCGGCAATCCCAACAGCACCGCCTAAGCAGTCATAGGTGATAGCACCTGTAATATTACTTATACATCCCATAGTTACCCGGTTATTTTGTTAGCATTTAGATACGTCCAAGCAGTTGCGCTTGCCACCATCACAGAGTCGCCTCTTCCCCCGTCCGGAGTTTTCAGCGTGACAGTAGTAAATCCTCCTGCTGAGGATGTGTCGGAGTCAGCACTTGCGGCTTCCAAGCCAGCCAGCCCTCCGGCTACCTTTATAACACCACCGTCTTTCAGCTTGCCGAACGCAACAAACTTGCCATTAAGCAGGGAATCCACGATTCTTGCGCCATCTTTTGACTTGTCGTAAACAGTAACGGTTACTGTCTGCTCCATGCCATTGGCTGCATCTAAGGATCGTATAGCCTCTGCGATCTTAACACCGTTCTTGTAGCAGTCGACTGCGTAAGCTTTTGCTCCGGAAACTAAGGTAATCGCTGTTACCTCGTTATCCACTACGGTGATAGATTGTACGTCAATTTTGTTTACGAGGAGAAGCTCGGACAAACCGATAGCTCCTCCTGCGCAGCCGAAAACGATAGCTTTATTGAGTTTAGTTAGACATGCCATTGTTTTCAGTTTTTAAGTTTATCTCGCTTTAGTTGCGAGTTTCATGATTTCCGGAACAGCCACCATTACGTCAGCAGCGAAGACAGTAGTAGAGTAGTACTTACGTGTCTGAGCGTCCTGCAAGAACGGTTTGATGTTGACATTGCTGTCTTCCAAAACGATTTGGATGTTTGTTTTCGGAGTAAATGCGATGAACGCTTCTGTTTTAGTAGTATCAGCGATCATTGACGCAGATACGTGAGGCAGTTCGCTGATCTTGTATCCTTCCAAGTAGTACTCCGGTTTACCGTCCATCATGATCATCTGAGCAATGTGGTTGTCCTTCTGTTGAACGAAGTCCTTGAAGATACGCATCACGT
>ERZ827126.2986-NODE-2986-length-10852-cov-2.797999_pt1 | contig 10852 bp, 8 predicted proteins | sample MGYA00519780_ERZ827126 | MGnify/ENA primary metagenome ERZ827126 (study PRJEB31778, sample SAMEA3449262) | human gut metagenome | biome: human gut; feature: human-associated habitat; material: faeces | place: United Kingdom | collected 2010/2012 ...
GCATGCTTCGTCACTTCTTCCAATATCTTGCGATAATGTTCCATGCGTTCACCATTCATACGTCCCCGCAGGTTATCTTTGATGATCCGATGGATCTGAAGATCCGGGTAACGACGAATCGGTGATGTAAAATGTGTATAATATTCATCCGCTAAACCAAAATGTCCTAAACATTGTTCATCATATCTTGCCTTTGCCATGCAACGAAGAAGTAATGTAGAAATAATCACATGTTCATCTGTTCCTTTACTTGCTTCAACGATTTTACTTAATTCTTTAGAATGAATATCTTCTAACGAACCTTTTATTGTATAACCTAGAGTTCTAGAAATTGTAGAGAATTTTCTTAATTTATCTACCTTAGGATTTTCATGAACACGATAGATAAATGGTAAATCAAGCCATTTAAAATGTTTTGCAACTGTTTCATTAGCAACTAACATAAATGATTCAATAATACGGTCACTTTCTCCACGTTGTCTTAAAACAACATCTATTGGTTTACCTTTTTCATCAACTAATACTTTAGCTTCATTTGTATCAAAATCGATTGCTCCACGATCTTCTCTTGTTTTTTGTAAAATTTCAGCAAGTTCTTTCATTAAGAAAAATAAATCACATACATGGCTATACTCTTCTTGTAGTTTTTTATCCCCTGCAAGTATTTTATTAACATTATTATAAGTCATTCTTTCAGTTGAATTAATAACTGATTCAACGATATCATGATCAATGACTTCCCCTTGAGGGGTAATTTCCATAAAACATGAAATTGCAAAACGATCCACATGAGGATTGAGTGAACAAATTCCATTAGATAATTTATGAGGAAGCATTGGAATAACACGATCCACTAAATAAATAGAAGTTCCTCTTGCAAGTGCTTCTTTATCTAATTCAGATCCTTCTTCTACATAATAAGAAACATCAGCAATATGTACCCCTAAATAATAATTTCCATTCTTTAATCTTCTTAAAGAAATTGCATCATCTAAGTCCTTGGCATCATCACCATCAATCGTAACAATCGTTTCATTTCTTAAATCAGTTCTTGTTTTAGCTTCTTCTTGATCAATGTCATTTTCAATTGATTCGATTTGTTCATAAACTTCTTTAGGAAATTCAACATGTGCTTCATGTTGAGAAACAACAGATAAAATATCAACCCCTGGATCTCCTACATGTCCTAAAATTTCTACGACATTTCCTTTTAAATAAGGTTTATACGTTTTAATTTCAACAACAACTTTATGTCCAGCTACTGCACCATGACTATGTGCATGATCTATATAAATAGGTTGTGTAAACTTTTGATCATCCGCATCAAAGATAAGTTCTCTTTTAGCGTTTTTCAACAGCCCAACAAGTCTTGTTTGTCCTCTTTCAATAACTTTAACAATTCTACCTTCTTGACGCGATCCTGTTTGATGCTTTTTAAGTTCAACCATGACTGTATCCATATTAAAAGCATCTTTTAAATCTCTTGAAGAAATAAAAATATCATCACTTTCTTCATCAATAATGACAAAACCAAAACCTCTTTTATTAATATGTAAAACACCTACAATATAATTAGAATTTTCTATTAATAAATATTCATTTTTATCATTTCTTACAATTTTACCCTCATCTTCTAATTGATTTAAAGCTTTAAGCAAAACTGTAAAACCTTCACTATTATTTAGATCTAATACATGTTGTAATTCATGAATTGATCTTTCTTTATCTTTTAATATATCCAAAATTCTTTCTTTCATCTTCTCACCTCCAAAAAAAATAGGACGCCTTGCGTCCTATTATTCATTAATTCATACGTAGTAGAATTGCGATCACGAAGAAGGCAATACTCAAAATCATTGTCATTCTAGACATTACTAAATCAACACCACGTTCTTTTTGTTCAGCAAAAAGATTTGAACTTTGACCAGTTAATGCATTAACAATATCATCTGATTTTCCACTTTGTAATAAACATAATATAATAAGAGCAACGGAAATAATAACCATAGCAACCTTTAAAATTGTTTCAAACATATTTTTAACCTCCTTCGATTAATTTAATACATTGCATAGCAAATATTATCATAAAAAGCTCATAAACACAACATAATTTTAAAATAACTTATGCATTATCTAACCCACAAACATAGTAACGATCTTCTACCCTTACAACCGTTACATTGACTGTCGAATTTAAGCCTTCAATTTCTTCATTAAACGTTAATGAAATCAAAATATTATAATAATCATTATCCTCTAATCCAGCAATTGTTACCTTTGAAGGTGAATAAGATATAATATTATATTTTAAAACCTCTAATTCTGGATATTGATTTTTATAACTATAAAATGATGTTTGTGCATATTGACTAAAGTTTTCCACCATTTCAGAATACATATAATCAACACCACCTATTTCATTTTTTTTCTTATCTACAAAAGTATAATAATCACACACAAAATAAGCAGCCACTAATTGACATTCATCTTCTTCATCTTTATTTTTATAACTTGTATCTAGTCTTGCATAAATATTATTTAATAGTTCGCTATCTCCAGATTTAATGTATGGAGATTGTACTGTTTCAGTTTTTATTGGTAAAGGCGTATCTTTAGATGTCATAAAATAACCAACACCTACAATCATAAGTAAAAAACATAGCGCAATAATTAAATGATCTCTCATGGCTTTTTGAGGAGATCTTCTTTTACGATAACGATCTAAAAATTTAATTTTTGGTAATTTATCAGAATCAATAAAAATATTTACAATTGTTAAAATTGGTTTATATTTTCTAGAAATCATATCTGTTACTTCTACAAATATTTCAAACATAATCATTAAAGCAATAAATAAAATTGTTCCTGCAGTTGGATTATAATAATATAAATAAGATGAAAGCGAAAATAAGAAAGTGACTAAATAAAGCACTAAAACACTTTTTCTTTGTCCTAATTTTAATTTAAACATCAAATTATGATGTAAATGTCCTCGATCCGCTTCACTAAATTTTTTATGATGTATTTTTCTTCTTAAAATTGCTATTAAAGTATCCATGATTGGAACCATTAAAACAATAATTGGTGCTCCTAAAGTAAAAAAAGCAGAAGCATTGTATCCAAATCCTAATAAAGAAATAACTGAAATCATGAAACCTATATATAAAGCTCCACAATCCCCCATAAAAATTTTTGCTGGATGAAAATTAAAAAATAAAAAGCCCATAATACTTCCAGCAAGAATGAGTGATAAAGAAGCAATGTCACTTCTTCCAGATAATAAAGAAGTCATTGAGATAGTAACAAGGACAATAATTGAAATACCTGCAGATAACCCATCTAACCCATCAATTAAATTAATCGCATTAGTAATTCCTACAATCCAAAATAAAGTAACAACCCCTGAAAGAAATGTCATCGCATCACTTGGGAAATATCCAAATCCTTTTATATAGATTTCTCCATAAACAATGACAATCAACGCCGCAACCACTTCAAAAATTAATTTTACTTTAGGGGATAAATCATGACTATCATCATAAAGCCCTACCATAAAAATTATAAATCCTGCAACCATAATAGCATTTATTTGATGATCTGCTTTCAAAAATAAGGCTGATCCTATAAGTGAACTTAAATAAATGGCATAGCCACCAATACGTGCTATTTCATGTTTATGAACTGTTCTTTTATTCATATGTGCAACAATTCCTAATTGATTTCCAGCTTTAATTACAAGTGGAATCATTAAAGCTGAAATGATTGTTGTTACAACAAATGAAAGAATGACCGTCAGTGACATTTTGCCACCTCCTTTATGCCTATATTATTCATTATTTTTTAGTAAATTTCAACTTTTAAATAGCTCTAAGACTTGTATTCGGACAAAAACTTGTCTATACTAGTATATAAGGAGGAATATGTTTATGCATAGTTTAGGAATCTCTGTTTATCCAGATAAAAGTGATATTAAAGAAGTCTATGATTATATGGAAACTGCTGCTAAATTAGGTTTTACTAGAATCTTTACTTGTTTTTTATCGATTCCAGATGATAAAAGAGAAAGTTATTTAAAAGAATTTAAAGGATTCATGGATAAAGCTCATGAATTAGGATTTGTTGTTGCTGCTGATACAAATCCAGAAGTATTTAAATTAATTGGAGCTACTCCAAATAATTTAAAACCATTTGCAGATTTAGGATTAGATATTATTCGTTTGGATGGTAACTTTGGTACTCAAGGAGATATCGCTGTTACTAGAAATCCTTATGGTATTAAAATCGAATTCAATGCAAGTATGGATGCTGGTGTTGATTTATTAATTAAAAATGGTGGAAATAAAGACCAAATTATTATGTGTCATAACTTCTTCCCAGAAAGATATACTGGGCTAGATTTTGATTTATTCCAACAATTCAATAAACAATGGAAAGCATTAAATCTTCATACAGCTGCCTTTGTTTCAAGTCACAATGATCCAACAATTGGTCCTTGGGAAGTTTTCTGTGGTTTACCTACAGTAGAAATCATGAGACCTTTACCAATTGAAGTACAAGCAAGATATTTATTAGCTACTGGTGATGTTGATGATATTATCATTGGTAACTATCCAGCAAGTACAGAAGAATTAGAAGCATTATCAAAAATCAACTTCCAAGCTTTAGAATTACGTGTTGATGAAGTACCAGAAATTACTGATAATGAAAAATACATCATGTATGAATTTGCTCCACACTGGGATCGATACGATCATTCATCATTTATGTTAAGATCAAGTTTCCCAAGACTTCAATTCAAAAACCAAGCAACTGTTCAAGATTCAGGATTTGGTGATAAAAAAGAAGCTAAAGAAGACAAATCTATTCCACATCATGACTGTGGTAAAAAAGTATTTACGCGTGGTGATATCTTAGTGGTTAACGATAACTTAGCTCATTATCGTGGTGAATTAGAAGTCGTCTTAACTGAAATTCCAAATGATGGTGAAAGAAACTTAATTGGTAAAATTAAAGATGAAGATTTAGGTTTATTAGATTTCATTAAACCAGGTCAACATTTCAAATTTATTAAATAATTTAAATGAGGTTCAAAACGAACCTCATTTTTAATCTATTGTTTTTAAATATTCTTCTAAACCATTTTCATCTACATGACCAATCACTTCATCTGCTACTTCTTTTAATTGATCAACAGCATTTTCCACTGCATAACTTTGATTAGAAATTTTAAACATTTCCAAATCATTAATTGCATCACCAAAACAAATAACTTCATCGTATTTTACAATCCCATGACCTGCATATTTAATCATTTCTAAGTCATTCAATCCATCTCCAAAAGCATAACTATGCTCTTTATCAATATTTAAATGTTCTAATACCTTTTGTACACCTGTAGCCTTTGATGTATCTAATGCACATATTTCAAATGAATTAGCTGTTCCATGATGATCAAAATAAAATTTATCAGCAATATAATCAATAATTTTATCATGATCTTTTTTAGCACTTATTTCTATTTTTAAAGTACGATGCATTACTTCTTCTTTATCAAAATTTGTTATTAATTTTTCATGACGAATATCACAAATTTTAAAGAATTCAATAAAATTATGATAAGCAGGATCAATATAACAATCTGTTGCTGTTTCATAATTATATTCACAATCAACACTTTCTAACATTTTCATTAAACCAACCACTTTTTCATAGGGAATTCTATTTTCAAAAATAATTTTATGATTTAATTCCACATGCGCTCCATTACATAAGACAAAACCATCAAATCCAGCCTCAATAATTTGATTAGAAATAAACGCTAAAGGTCTCCCTGAAGCAACAAATAAATAATGCCCAGCATCTTTTAATCTCTTAAGTTCCTTTTTTACTCCTTCAGGGATTTTTAATTCACTATTTAATAATGTTCCATCTATATCAAAAAATAATACTTTTTTCACCATTTTCACCTCAGATGAGATTGTATCATTTTTAACTATTCAATTTGTATAATTTCTAGATAAGAAAAAAACTGTTCAAAAAGAACAGTCTATTTCATATAATGTAAGTTTTCTAACATCACACCGCATCCATTAGCAACACAATTTAATGCATCATCTGCTACGAATACAGGAACATTTAATTCAGATTCTAATAATCTATCTAAACCAGTTAATAAAGCTCCTCCACCTGTTAAGAAAATACCACGTGATACGATATCAGCAGCTAATTCTGGTGGTGTTTGTTCAAGAACATGTTTAGTTTCTTTAACAATTGTTGCACAAGTTTCTCTAAGTGCTAATTCAGTTTCGTTTGATGTAATAGTAATTGTATGTGGTAATCCAGTTACTAAGTCTCTACCACGTACTTCAAATGTTTTATCTGAAGCACCTTTGATAGCTGAACCAATTTCTAATTTAATTTGTTCAGCAGTACGATCTCCAATTAATAATTTATATTTATCTTTAACAAATTTAATAATGTCCGCATCCATGACGTCACCAGCAATTTTTAAAGATGAACTTGTTACAATATCACCTAAAGATAATACTGCAATATCAGTAGTTCCTCCACCGATATCAATAACCATATTTCCTGTTGGCTTATTAATTTCAAGACCTGCACCAATTGCAGAGCATGCTAAAACCAGTGCCTTACCTGTAATTCCATCCATGAGATGTACCTCCTAAATATTAAAATATGATTTCTTGATGTTGCCAGTTGATACCGCCCACCTGCTGCGAACGGATCCGCTTCCGGGGCTTTGACATCTTTTAATTTTCCTGCGGCATTTTCTGTGAAGTAAATACCATTGTCAGCATACAGAACACATAGGTCTGTATTGCACCGGAGAAAAGATCAAAGTAAATATGAAGAAATCCCGGCCAGCCCACTGCGATCTTGGAAAGCAGTGAGTAGATCAGTGACATCATAACCGTTCCGGAAAGCACATTTCCGAACAGACGCAGTGACAGAGAAAACGGCACTGCGATCTCTCCGATCAGGTTGATCGGGAAGAGGATCGGGATTGGCTTAAACAGATCGGTAAATGCACCAAATTTGTTATACTTCACATTGTTGTACTGTATGATACAAAATGTGATAATTCCCAGTGGAAGTGTTACGCCATAGTCCGCTGTCGGAGGCCGAAGCCCAAACAGACCTGAGATATTGCTGACAAAAATAAAGATAAAGATCGATCCGATGTAGTTGCGATATTTCTTCGCATAACTTCCCATGCTGCTCTCTACCATGCCATCCAGCATTTCCACGATCATCTCGACGATATTCTGGAAAAATCCCGGCACTTCCTGTGCGTGACGCATCGTCCGGTTTGCCGCAAGTGCAAACACAAACAGTACCAGCATCACCACGAGTATGCTGACATGCGTGGTCGTGATCCAAAATTCCTGTCCGAATAACCTGTACTTGAACAGTCCATGGATCATAAAATCCACGTCACCACTTGCCGCCAGCAAAAAACCTGCTCTCACTCATTCACCTTCTTTTCTTTTTTATTTTCTGAAGCAAAGGCTGCATATATGCTCCGACTTTCAGAGTCATCACTCCAAGCAGAACGCCGATCATACTGCCGATCTCAAAATAGGCAGTAATAAAAAATACAACCAGCACGACTGCCATACGGATGCCATACATACGGTACATATGTTTCGGAGCATCGCCCTCTGACATATCAAGTGCATCTTCTAAACTGTACCTGATGTGCCATGCCATAAAAACGGCAACGCCGACTCCGATCCACAGCCCCAGTGAAAAAAAGACCTTTGCATCAGAAAACCACACAAAGACTGCCTGAAACAGTATTCCACATAATAGGATACCGGAAATCAGACTTTTCAATACCTTATCTTCCATGTTTCTTTTCTCCTTTTTTCGGAATAAGCTGTTTTAAGATCAGATAACAGTTGCGTACACCTGCTGCGATACCAAAGAGAAGCAGCACGATCACGCTGTGAAACCCGAAATGCTCATCCAGCCAGTGGCCTGCGAATACGCAGAGAATGATCGGAGCCAGCATAGAAATCCCAAGCTGTGTGACCATAGCAAGATTCTGCATCACTTCTTTTTCAAACTTCATTTTTCCTCCTCATACTCCATCTTCGCCTTTTCTGATACATGATTTCTTTTTTACCTCTTTGTAAATGCAAAAGAGCATTTACCACAAATTTTAGTTTATCTTACTTTTCCCTTTTTGTCTACCAAATCTGGTATACATTCCTCCAAAAATGCCAAATTTTTATACACTTTCAGGGAAGTGTCGAAATACGCTTCCAGATTCTGGCACAGCATGGATTTTCCAGCTTTCTGTTGCAATCTTTCCGGCACTGTGTTATACTTTGAGCCGTTGCAAAGCCCTTAAAAACAAGGTCTTATCGGGCTTGCCGGCGGTCACCGCCGTAAAATGTGCTGAGTGTTCGTGACCTTCCACTCGTAAAACAAAACTAAAGGAGAAAAATATCATGAAAAAGTCTAACAAGGTAACCTTTTTAACCCAGGCTGCTGTGATCGCAGCGATCTATGTCGTGCTGACGATCATCTTTGCACCGTTCAGTTTCGGTGAAGTACAGGTTCGTATTTCTGACCATCCTGCCATTCTTCACACCGGCTGCGATTCCGGGACTGTTTGTCGGATGTATTATTGCCAACCTGTTCGGCGGTGCAATCCCTGCTGATATTATTTTCGGCAGCATTGCCACACTGCTTGGAGCCCTCGGAACTTATGCCCTGCGTAAAAAGAGCAGATTCTTAGCTCCGCTGCCGCCGATCATTGCCAACACCCTGATCGTACCGTTCGTCCTTTACTACGGATACGGTGTCAATCTGCCGATCCCGTTTATGATGCTGACAGTCGGCATCGGTGAAGTACTTTCCTGCGGTGTGATCGGACTGGTTCTGCAAAGTGCCCTGAAAAATTACAGCCATGTGATCTTCCGTGACACAGCAAAAGCCTGAAAAGGTTATAAGCTAAGTATTAAAAAACTTCTGAAATCCATACCGGATCTCAGAAGTTTTTTTATTTTATATGAGTTTTTTGTAAATACCCTTAACGCTTCTCAATCTTTTTTACAAACTTTTAACCTTAAATTTACTCCCCGCTCCCTTGCTCTTAAATAAATCTTTATAATTCTGAACGGAACCTGCCGGAACCGTAAAGGTTGCCGTTGATTTGATTCCGCTAAATGTCTTGCTTCCCACATTGCTCTTTGTCAGGTGCTCGCTTTTGAAGATGATCGTTTTCAGCTTGCTGTTTCCATACAGTGCATATTTCTGCAGACTGTTCAGTTTCGTTGAAACTACGTTAAACTTGGTCATGCCGGTACACTCACGGAACGCACCTTTCTTGATTGTAGTCAGATTCTTTGAGGAAATATAAACTCTGTGCACCTTTGGCACTCTGCGGAATGCACGCACACCGATCATTTCAACAGACGGAAGTGTGATCCGATAATTGGTTACGCCGATCGTGGTCAGATTTGTACAGCCGTCAAATGCTTCCTGATAAATATTCTTCACATATTTGAGGGTGCTTACTTTTACAAGAGATGTGCATCCCTTAAATGCATATTTTCCAACTTCCGTCACACTGTACGGAACGGATACATAGGTGATCTTTGTGTTTCCTCTCAGTGCCCCTTCTGCGATCGCCGTTACATTATACGTTATGCCGTTGATCTCCACCTGAGATGGGATGCTCACGGAAGTGATCTCCTCATCCAGCACGCCTGCGTAGGAAACTGCTTTGCTTCTGGTGCTTACAAGATACTTGCCGCCCGTTTTGCTGTCTATTAGAACCGTTCCGGCAGTCGGTGCCACATAGCTGACCGGCAGCATGGTGGTCTGTTTCAGATACGGATAACCGCCGTTTTCTGCTGCATTCAAAGCCCAGATGCCATCGAAATCAAAATCTTTGAAATAGCTCTGTGTCTTGATCTGCACATCATTGAGTGCCGTTGCTGTTCCAGTAATGCAGTTTCCTGTTTCAAATGCATAGACCGGATTCATGCTGTAATAGTAGCTGTTTGAAATGCTGCAGCCGGATGTCTGTGTGCTGCCTGCTGCCATTGTGGACGTGCCGACCATGCCGGATGCCACAGAATAATAAAACTGAATACCGACACATTTATTGATCACAACCTGACCGTTCCCTGCTGTGATCTTCGCTACGATATTGGCCCCTTTTTCCAATACGCCTGCGTTGTAGCAGTTTGCGATCTCAATGTTTCTTGCCGCTGCCAGATTTGGGATCTCTGCTGCACCGATCAGTCCTCCTGCTGTTACCGCACTGACCTCTCCGATGTTATAGCTCTCTGTCAGCTTCACAGATGCCGCCCCTTCCTGGTCATCTGTTGCCTGTACAAGTCCGATCAGGCCGCCGGCATTTGCCGTTCCGGCTACAGTCGCACTGTTAGCGATCCTCGAGATCACGACATCTGTCCCCTTCAAAACACCCGCCAGTGCTCCGGTATTCCCGGTACCTGTAACACTTCCGGTGATCGTGAGATTCTGGATCGTAACTGCACTTTTTTTGCCGGTTCCGATGACATTTGCAAGTGCACCGGTATCGCCGCTGCCGCTGATCTGCACACCCGATAAATTCAGGTTGCTCACCGTTCCCTCTTCAAGCACCTGGAACAGTGCCTGCTTCAGTCCTTTGATCGTATGGTTGTTTCCATCCAGTGTACCGCGAAATACAGAAATACTTGCCTGTTCTGCACTGTTCAGATCCAGATCCGCCATCAGCATATATTTTCCGTCCGGCTTGGAAGATAACAGACTCAGGTCACTGACCTTGTAAATGCCTTTGTATCCTTCCGGAACATTCGGGTCCTGTGTC
>ERZ827126.3000-NODE-3000-length-10804-cov-4.207833_pt1 | contig 10804 bp, 8 predicted proteins | sample MGYA00519780_ERZ827126 | MGnify/ENA primary metagenome ERZ827126 (study PRJEB31778, sample SAMEA3449262) | human gut metagenome | biome: human gut; feature: human-associated habitat; material: faeces | place: United Kingdom | collected 2010/2012 ...
ATCATCTGTACCAACCCATAAATTTTTATAGTTATCTTCAACTATGGAACTAATACTGTTATTACTAATACTATTCTTATCATTTTTTATATTTTTATATACCTTAAATTCATTTTCTTTGAGTGTATTTATAAAATTATCTTCTTTTCCATAATAAAAAATATCAATATCTTTATCTAATAAAGTATTACTCATAAATTCCAAAACTTCTTCTTTACTTTTCAAATCTAAATCTACTAAAAATAAATCTCTTTCAAAAAAATCTTTTATATTTACATCTTCATAAACATATCCCGTATCCATAAATTTTTCGATTATTTTAATTTCCTTTTCTGTTAAAAAAGGTGATACATTTATAACAGGTATTTTATTATAATCTAGTGGCATAGTAGATATTAAAAAGTCTATCTCCAGTGGGTTTATATAATCAATTAAATAAGACGGTATAATCTTTACTATTTTTATTTTATCTTTAAAAAGTTGTTGTACTTTAGTATTTATAAGCATGGATGTTCCAGCCCCTGAAGCACAAACAATAATTACCTTAAATAATTTTGTTTTTTTGTTACTAGAATATCTCTCTACTGCTCCACCCACATGGACTGCAATATTTGATACTTCATCATCTCCAATTTTCAATTCTAGCTCTTGTTCTATAGTTTTTTTAGCTATTTTAGCTAGTTCATATGCATAAGGATATTTAATTTTCACATCATTATTTATCACATTGTAATTGCAAATTCCCAGCTTTTCTTTTTTTATTAAATTATTTATATGATTATATAAACATTCTATAAAAAATTCATCCTTACTTATATCTATAGCTGTAGCTAGTTTTAAATTTTTACAAAATAAAGATATGGCATTGGTTATTTTTTGTTTATTTATATTGTTATTCATAATACTTTCACGTTTGATTTTATAATCTTTTATATAATCTTCAATAAACTTTTCATAATTTTTACTGTTACTTCTACTTAATTTTACAAAAATTGTACTACATAAATTTTTAAATTCAATATCACTAAGTATTAACTCTTCATTATTTAATGATTTTAATATTTCATTTTTCAAATTAAAAACTTTATTATTTACATCTTCATTTAAAAAATCTGATAATGAAAGTTCATTGTCTTTTCTAGAGCATAAGTCAACTATACATTTAACAATGTCACTTTCATTACCCTTTACTCCCAAACCATATTTGTGTCTAGAAATAATATTTATATTATATTTGCTTAAAATTTCTTTAACTTCTTTTAAGTCATTTTTTACAGATGATACGCTTATAAACATGGCATCTGATAATTCTTCTAGTTTTATACTGCTATCAACACTTAAATTTAACATGGTTTTAATTATAAATTCAATTCTGTCCACATTACCTATAGTATTGCTATTACATTCATTTATTTCAATTTTTCCTTCTAACTTATAACCTACTCCCCTAATAGAAATTATTTTTGTATCCTTTAGCTGTTTATTTATATCTTTAATTTCGCTTTGAATAGTTTTTGTTGAACAACCTATCTCTTCACTTAAAGCCAAACTACTTATAGGATGATTTAATTTCTTTAAAATTTCTATTATAGCTAAGGCCCTTGTACTTAAATTATTCATACTCATTCCTCTTTTGTTTATATGTTATTTTCCCCTATTTTATTTATTATTTTTTTAATTTTGCCAATGCATCAACAAATGGATTATTGAAATTTTGCTCATTTTTATTTTGATTTTTTAAATATTTTTGAATATCTTTTTTAGATCCCTTTTGTTTTTCTTCAGCTTTTCTCTTGTTAAAAGCTGATAATTTTTCTCTATATCCACATTGACATGCAAATATTTTATTTTCACCTTCTCCTCTAAGTTCCAGCTTTTTATGACAATTAGGACATCTTGAATTTGTTATTTGTGATACTGTCTTTCTTGTATTGCACTCTCTATCTTCACAAACAAGCATTTTTCCTTTTTTCCCCTTAACCTCCAACATAAATTTACCACAATTTGGACATTTGTTTTTGGTTAAATTATCATGTTTAAACTTACTTTCACTTTTATTTATTTCCCTTACTATTTCTTTAGTATAAGATTTTATATCTTCTATAAAAGTATCTTTATTACCTTTTCCATTAGATATATCTGTAAGTTTTTTCTCCCACTCTGATGTAAGTGATGGAGTTTTTAATTTTTCTGGCGCTAAATCTAATAATTGTCTACCTTTAGATGTTATGTGTATTTCTTTATTATTCTTACTTTCTACTAAGAAAGAGTTAAATAATTTTTCTATTATATCTGCTCTTGTGGCAACTGTTCCTAGATTATTTTTCTCCATTTCTGTAAGTAAAGTTCCTTCATTTAAATACGGTGGTGGATTTGTTTTGCCTGTTTTAACTTTAACTTCTTCTATTTTAAGTAAGTCATTTTCTAATATTTCTGGAATAGTGTTTAACGATTCATCTTCATCATCACCATATGCTTCAGTAAATCCAAGATTGACTACTTTATTTCCTTTTATTCTAAGCTTTTCTCCTTCACACTTTCCTGTAATAGTTGTTTCTGTATATTCAAAAGGAGGACAAAGTACACTTAAAAATCTTTTTACTACTAAGTCATAAATTTTTCTTTCTTTATCACTTAAATCACCAAGAAATACTCTTTCTTCTGTTGGTATAATAGCATGATGATCACTTACCTTAGAATTATCAACAAATGATTTATTTCCTTTTATATTTGTTTTTAATAATTTATTGCAAACTTTCGAATAATCACTTACATTTACTGCTTTAATTCTATCTTTTAAAGTATCTACTATATCAGTAGTTAAGTATCTAGAATCTGTTCTTGGATAAGTAAGTACTTTGTGGTGTTCATAAAGTTTTTGCATAATAGAAAGGGTTTCTTTTGCACTAAATCCAAATCTTTTATTGGCATCCCTTTGTAGTTCTGTTAAGTCATAAAGAGGCTTAGAATATCTTTTTTTATCTACTTTTTTAACATTAGTTATTTTTATTTCTTTATTGTTTAATTTCTTTGCTATATTTTCTATTTTTTCTTTATTAAAAGAAGTTGTATTATTTTGTTTATCAATCCAACTCATTTTAAAATTAGAACTGCCTTTCTTTGTTGAAATATCTATTGAATAGTATTCCTTAGGAACAAATTTTCTTATTTCTTCTTCTCTTTTTAAAATCATTCCAAGAGTAGGTGTTTGAACTCTACCACAAGAAAGTTGAGCATTGTATTTTGTTGTAAGAGCACGAGTTCCATTTATTCCTACAAACCAGTCTGCCTCTGCTCTTGCTATGGCAGAATAATAAAGATTGTTATACTTTCTTCCATCTTTTAATTTATCAAATCCTTCTTTTATGGCTTTATCTGTACTTGATGAAATCCAAAGACGTTTAATAGACTTTTTCACGTGAGCTTTTTCTATTATCCATCTAGCAACAAGCTCTCCTTCTCTTCCTGCATCTGTTGCAATTACAATTTCTCCCACATCTTCTCTGTTTAATTGAGATTTTACTGTATTAAACTGTTTTGAAGTTTTTTTAATAACAACAGTTTTTAATTTAGGTGGAAGTATTGGTAAATCTTCCATCTTCCATGATTTATATTTTTCACCATAACTTTCTGGATCTGCTAAAGTCACTAAGTGACCCAGTGCCCAAGTTACTATATATTTGCTTCCTTCTATATATCCATTTTTATCTTTATTACAATTTAATACTCTAGCAATATCCCTTCCTACAGAAGGTTTCTCTGCTAATACTAATATTTTTTTCATTTTAATCCTTCCTTATTTTAAATAAATATTAAAATAATTTTCTTAATTATAAGTTTACTTATGATAATAATTTTACCATATAATTCATCTACTTCATAGCTATGTAGCAAACTATTGATAAAGAATAAATTATCATAAAAATAGCCAAAGAGTATCTTTTTAGTATATTCTTTGGCTATTTTTATTTATTAAATTATTATTTTGCTATTTCTTGGTCTTTTTTGGTCCAACGTGCTAGCTCTTCTTCAGTTGCTAAAACAGTGTGTGTTCCTTCAACTAAAAATTCTTTTCCTTTTGAATAATCTACTCCTGCTTCATGTGCATCATAACTAAATACAGTACGATTTTTTTCCACCAAAGGATTTGGTGAAGGTATAGCACTTAAAAGCGATTTAGTATATGGATGTATAGGATTTGAGAATATTTCTTCTGTTGTACCTGCTTCCACAAGATGGCCTAAATGTAGAACTCCTATGCGATCAGATATATACTTAACCATACTAAGATCATGAGCTATAAACAAATAAGCTGTATTAGTTTCTTTTTGAATTTCCTTCATAAGATTTACAACTTGGGCTTGTATAGAAACATCTAATGCTGATATTGCCTCATCTGCTATGATTAAATCCGGGTCCATAATTAGTGCTCTTGCAATTCCTATACGTTGTCTTTGCCCTCCAGAAAATTGATGAGGATATCTAGATGCGTGTTCTCTACTAAGTCCTACCTTTTCTAAGATATTGTATACTTTTTCATTACGTTCTTCTTTTGTTGAGTACATTTTATGAATATCAAGACCTTCTCCTATAATATCTAATACTTTTTTTCTTGGATTTAAACACGCCATTGGGTCTTGGAATATCATTTGCATCTTAGTTCTTAATAACTTAATTTCTTCATGACTCATTTTCCCAGAAATATTTTTACCATTAAATATTATATTTCCTGATGTTGGTTTATATAGTCTAATTATGCTACGTCCTGTTGTAGATTTTCCCGAACCAGATTCTCCAACAAGTCCATAAGTTTCTCCCGGATATATTTTGAAAGAAATTCCATCCACTGCTTTTACAGTAAATTTACGATTAACTTTAAAATGTTGTTTTAAATTTTCCACTACTAATAAAGGTTCTTTATTAATCATTTAATCCTGCCTCCCTTCTCATTTTAAGCAGGCGTTTTTGTAAAGATTCTGGCATTTCTACTTTTGGTGCTTTTTCATGACAAAGCCAGCTAGATACTCTATGTGAACCACCCACATTAAACATAGGTGCTTCTTTTCTGTAATCTATATTTAGAGCGTAAAGATTTCTAGGTGCAAAAGCTTCACCTTCTATTTTTTTTGTCAGATTTGGTGGAGTTCCAGGTATTGTATATAATTCATCATCATCCGTATCTAAATCAGGCATAGCACTTAAAAGTCCCCAAGTATAAGGATGTTTTGGATTATAAAATACTTCTTCTATTTGTCCCTTTTCAACAATCTTTCCTGCATACATAACTGCAACATAATCAGCTACCTTTGCTACAACACCTAAATCATGAGTTATATATATTACTGATAAATTTCTTTCTACCTGAATTTTTTTAATAAGTTCAAGAATTTTAGCTTGTATTGTAACATCTAGAGCAGTTGTTGGTTCATCACAGATTAATACCTCTGGCTCACAACTTAGAGCAATTGCAATAACTACCCTTTGGCGCATACCACCACTTAATTGATGAGGATAGTTTTTCATACGTTTTTGAGCATCTGTAATTCCAACTTCTTCTAAAAGTTTTACTGCTTTTTTAAACGCTTCTTCCTTTGGTAAGTGATGATGATATATCATAGCTTCCATAACTTGTTTTCCTATTGTCATAGTTGGATTTAAACTTGTCATAGGATCTTGGAATACCATAGCTATACGTCTTCCACAAATATTTTTTGATATATCCTTTTTATTCATTTTAACTATATCTTCTACAACTAAATTACCGTTATTTTCTTTATCATATGTAAATTCAATAGAGCCACTTTTAATTACTCCATTTGAACTAATATTCCCCATAATAGCCTTTGTTGTTACTGATTTTCCTGAACCAGACTCCCCAACAATAGCTAGAGTTTCCCCTTTAAATAAATCTAGTTTAACTCCTCGAATGGCATCTACCATTCCTCTTCCTGTTTTAAAAGAAATAGAAAGATCTCTAATTTTTAATACTCTTTGTTTTTTCATAATACCACCTACATTTCTTTCATCTTTGGATCAAAAGCATCTCTTAGTCCGTCTGCTAAAAGGTTAAAACTTAACATTAATACAGCAAGTATAACTACTGGAATAATAACCATATAAGGAGATACTAATATGGATTTATATCCTTCATTTATAAGAGTTCCAAGTGAAGCAGTTGGTGCTGGTATACCAAGGCCTATAAATGCTAAGAATGCTTCATAGAATATGGCATTTGGTATTGAAAACATGGACATAATAATTATTTGGCCAAATATATTAGGAAGAACTTCCTTAAATATTATAAAGAAATCACCTGCGCCTAAAGTTCTTGATGCTAAAATAAATTCTTGTTCTTTTATTTTTAGAACTTGAGCTCTAGTAATACGAGCCATGCCAATCCATCCAGTAAGCATTAATGCCAAAATAATTGTATATAAAGATGGTTTAAACACAAGCATTAATAATACCAATATTACTAATGTTGGTATACTATTAATAATTTCTTGGAAACGTTGCATAATATTATCTACAATCCCTCCAAAATAATCACTAATAAGTCCATATAACATTCCTATAAAAATATCAATAAATACAGCTGCAACAGCTACATATAAAGAAATTCTTGCTCCTAACCATACACGAGTCCATAAATCACGTCCTAAGGTATCTGTTCCAAAATAGTGATATGTATCTTTAAATTGAGAATTATCATATTTATTTATATTATTAGCTTCTCCATCTAATATCCCTAGTTTTTCTAAAACTGGTATTCTAGGTGCCATTGATTGTTCTATAGTAGATACTTTATCAAATTCATAATTACTCATAATAGGGCATATAATTGCCAGAATAATAATTGCTAAAATACATATACTACCAACCATAGCTCCTTTATTATCAACAAAACGAGTTATTACATCTTTCCAAAAAGGAGTATCTGGCATAACTTCATCTTTATTAATATCATGTTTGTCTCCAACTAGTTCAAAATCATCATTTTTAAATTCATAAGCTTCATTACTCATTGCCATTCTCCTTTCCAAGTCTTATTCTTGGGTCTATTATTCCATATAATATATCTACAATTAACATCATAGCTATATACATAACACTATAGATAAATGCTACTGCTATAGTTACATTGTAATCATTTACAGTTATTGATTGTACTAATAAACTACCAAGTCCTGGTATACCACATATTTGCTCAATTACCATACTTCCTGTCATAAGTGCTACCATTATAGGGGCTAAAACTGTAATTACTGGAATAAGAGTATTTCTTATTGCATGTCTTCTTATTAATGTTTTTCTATCTAATCCTTTAGATTCTGCTAAAAGCATATAATCACTTGATAATACTTCCACCATCTCACTTCTTGTAAATCTTGCCACATTGGCAATTACAGAAAATGAAAGTGCAATTATAGGTATAATAGAAGATTTTATTGGTTGTGAAGAATTAAATAATATAGGAAATACAGGAATCTTTACTCCAAATGCAATAAGTAAAATTAAACATAATACAAAAGAAGGAACACTCACTCCAAGAACTGCAATTACTGTAGATATAGAATCCCATATTGTATTACGACGAAGGGCTGCAAAAATTCCTAATAAAATTCCTATTACAGTACCTAATACTACTGCTGCAAAACCTATACCAAAACTAATTGGTATACGAGGCATAACAAGGTTTGATACAGGAAGATTTCTTGAAATACCGTAAGATATACCAAAGTCGCCACTTAACATTTGTCTAAAATATGTTATAAATTGTTCCCATATAGGTTTATCAAATCCGTATTTAGCATATATTAATGCTTTTTGTGCCTCTGTTAATTTTTCATCATTAAAAGGCGTTCCTGGCATAAGCTTAAGCATTACAAATAGTACAAATACTATAATCATAAGCGTAAGTGCTGACATTAAAAGTCGTTTTCCAATATATCTAAGTGTCGATTTATCCATAAATTCCCCTACTTTCTATTTAGTAATAAACAAACACATTATGGAAAATCCATAATGTGTTTTGATGTAAAACTTGATTTGTATTATTCCACTACTTCAACATTTTTGTAAATATATGGAACACCAACAGCATGAGTTTCAATACCTTTTACTTTTTTACTTATTAAACTAGCTCCTCCAACTTGGAAAATAGGAGTAACAGCATAATCATCCATACATATACCTTCAGCTTCTTTTAATAATTCCCATCTAGTCTTATCATCTGTTGTATTAGCAGCTTCTTCCATCTTACTATCATAATTTTTATTTGTGTAATCTCCATAGTTGTATGAATTTCCTGTAAGTAATAAATTAAGATATGTAGTTGGATCTGCATAATCTGGTCCCCAACGAGTTAATGATATATCAAAATCACGTGATTTTTGCATTTCAATACGATTGTTCTTTTCTTGAGCTACCATTTCTATTGTAAGTCCTTTAAGTGTTGATTGTAAGTGAGACTGTAGATATTCAGCTGATGATTTTGCAGGGTCTGCATTATCAAATAACATAGAAAGTTTAATTGAATCTACTCCTAATTCTTTTAATCCTGCTTCCCAACATTTTTTAGCTTCATCTATATTTGTATCCATATAAGATTTTGCTGTATCTCTATAGTCTTTTCCATCTGGACCTGTTGCAAGTGCTGTAGGAACAAAACCTTTAGCAGCTATAGAACCATCTTTTAACACATTATTTACTAAATCATCTTTGTCTATTGCAAGTGATATAGCTTTTCTTATATTTTTATTTGCTAAATATTCATTTGAAAAATTATATTGGAAATACCATAAGTATCCTTCTAATACTTCTGTATATTCATCTGAATCTTTATATTTATCAACTAAATCTTTATTTAATTTTGTAAATTGAACATCTCCACTTTCAAATGCTAAAGCAGAACTTGATAAATCTTTAACTACGTTAAATACTAATTTATCCACTTTAACTGCATCTGCATCATAGTAAGATTGATTTTTTTCTAAAACATATTTACTTCCAGTTTCCCAGCTAGTCATCTTAAATGCTCCACATGCAAGCATATTTTCTGGAGTTAGTGCAAATTGATCCCCTTTTTCCTCTGCAAACTCTTGATTAATTGGATAAAAAACTGGGAAAGACATTAAACTTTCAAAATACGCACAAGGCTTAGAAAGTGTTATCTCTAAAGTTGTATCATTTACAGCTTTTACACCTAAGTCACTTGCTTTCTTTTTACCTGCAACTATATCGTCTGCATTAGCTACACATGCTCCACCTTCACCATATAAATAATTATACTCTGCATCAGGATTTGAAACTGTTCTTTGCCAAGCATATACAAAATCTTTTGCAGTTACTGGTGTTCCATTATCCCATTTAGCATCTTTTAATTCATAAGTATATTTCAATCCATCTTTACTTACTGTTGCTTTCTCTTTAGCCAATGCTGGAATAATATTTCCCTTTGCATCTAATGTCATTAATCCATCAACTGTTGCTTGAATTGCTTCAATAGATGAACCATCTGTAGCATAACTAGAATCCATAGATATGATATCCAATTCTTTTGCTAATGTAACTGTTTTTCCATCTGATGATGAATTGTTTGATCCACTACATGCAACCATAGAGCATGCCATTAATAATGAACATAGACATACTGATATTTTTTTTAATTTTCTACCCACTGTTTGACTCCCCCTTAACCTTTATGTTTATTATTGATTGTATGTTTGCATTTTCCATATGTCAACATATTTTATTAAATTTTTTCAATTTTCTAAAACTTAGTAATATTTAAATTTAATATTTTATTTATATATATTAATTTTTTAAATTTGTAAAATATAATATAATTTCCTTAAATGTAAGATATTTTAAATATATATTATATATTTTTTAATTAAATAATATATATTACAATTTTTATTTAAGTTTATTATATGAATTCTCATGTATTCTTATTTGGGCATCGCCCTTTGTGAAGTAAAAAAAAATCCTAGAAATTTTCTACGATTAACTAAGTCCACTGCACTTTTCTTTTCATTAACTTTGAGTTTTAAACTTTCTTCAATTAATTTCTTAATATTATTTAAAACTCTCAATCCTGCTTTCTTGCTTTTAACATAGATATTACAATCATCTGCGAATATACAGAATTTATGACCTCTTCTTTCTAGCTTTTTGTCAACTTCATCAAGCATTATATTTGATAGAAGTGGACTAAGTGGTCCTCCTTGTGGAGTACCTTCTTCATTTGATACTACAACCCCATTGAGCATTATTCCACTTTTAAGATATTTTCTTATTAGGTCTAACACTCTTTTATCTTCTATTCTTCTTGATAATCTATCAATTAAAATATCATGATTTACTTTATCAAAGAACTTTTCTAAATCCATATCAACTACCCATTTATATCATTGATTTATATATTCTAAGGATTGTTTTATTGCTTGATGTTGACTTCTACCTGGTGAAGGTTTATATGTTCCATCAACACCATGGCTACCTTTATTTCTAATTACTCTTTGCATATCTCGATACATATTGTCCCTAGCTAAAATTTTATCGAGTAAATCATTAGTAGATATTATTTCACGGTTTTCTATTTATCCAAAGTCGAAAACCTCCTTAATATTCAGTCCTTTCTATTGATTGCGCATATCAATAGTACTATGACATCTGCTGACTTCTGATAGTTCAACTACATATCACTATGCAGGTTATCATTTTGGAAACTCATCCTTTATTTATAATATATCTATCAGACCTCCCCAGGTAAGAACAACAACCTTCATCTCATATATCT